>RRZT012003292.1_pt1 | contig 11452 bp, 9 predicted proteins | sample 2165551 | NCBI WGS metagenome assembly RRZT01 (sample SAMN10456910, study PRJNA506462) | wastewater metagenome | biome: wastewater; feature: sludge; material: wastewater sludge; isolation source: wastewater sludge with Escherichia coli K12::gfp cells carrying plasmid... | place: USA: Moscow, Idaho ... | reverse complement strand
CTGCCGCACGTGACTTCCCGCTGCCCGTCCTGAGTTCCCGCTGCCGCACGTGACTTCCCGCTGCCCGTCCTGAGTTCCCGCTGCCGCACGTGACTTCCCGCTGCCCGTCCTGAGTTCCCGCTGCCACTCTTGCGGCCGAGCGCACCTACTCGCTGCGGCTCGTGAGTTCCCGCTGCCGCTCGGTCTCGTCGCCTGCCCTATAGAGCGAGCAACGAGACGGACCAGCAGCAAGAAGTCACCAACGGCAGCAACAAGACGGACCAGCAGCAAGAAGTCACCAACGGCAGCAACGAAGCCGACCGTCAGCACGAGGCACCCAGTGGGGGGCGACTGAACACCGCCCGGCCTGCGAACGCCGGCCTGCCACCCAATTGGCGCTTCGAACCGGTCGACGTGGCGCACTCAGTCTCGAGGTGGCGCTTCGAACCCGACATGGCGCGCGGTCCACCGATCGCCACGTCCAGTTCAGTGCGCCACGTCAGAATTCAGTGCGCCACGTCAGAATTCAGTGCGCCAAGACAACCCGCTCGGTGCGCCATGTCGCGTTCGATGCGCTACGTCCACCTCAGGGACCACGTCACGTCCGCCTCCCCCTCAGGCACCGACCGTCGGAGCCGCCCTCGACCACGTCGGTGGGTTCCCGCTGCCACTCGTGAGTTCCCGCTGCCACTCGTGAGTTCCCGCTGCCGCTCGTTCTCGTCGCCTGCCCTATAGAGCGAGCATCGAGACGGACAGGCAGCAGGAAGTCACGAACAGCAGCAACGAAACCGACCGCCAGGGGACGCGACCGCAGACCGCGAAACCGACCGGCAGCAAGAAGTCAGGACAGGCAGCAACGAAACGCACCGTCAGCACCAGGCACCCAGCCCGGTCGACCGCGGACCGCCGGGCCGCGACACTGACGTGCCATCACGCCCAGGAACCGCCGGCCGCGGCGTCCATCAGACCCGGCGCACATCACGAGACACACCACGCGGGGTGCGAGCACTCTGGACGCCGAACCTGAGACGCGTTCTCCCCTCCCCCGGAACGTCGATGATCCGCATCGCACATCGGGCTAGTGTGTGCGCTGACAGGAGGTTGTATGCACGTCCCGGACGGCTTCTTGAACCTGCCCACGTCGGCTGGTACCGGACTCCTCGCGGCCACCGCGGTGGCAGGGGCGCTGCGTGGGGCTCGCCGCGAGTTAGACGAACGCACTGCCCCGATGACGGGCCTGGTGGCGACGTTCGTCTTCGCCGGCCAGATGATCAACTTTCCGGTGGGGGCGGGCACGTCGGGCCACCTGCTCGGCGGCGCGATGGCCGCCATGCTCGTCGGCCCGTGGACGGCCACCCTGGCGCTCACCGTCGTCGTGATCGTCCAGGCGCTGCTGTTCGCCGACGGTGGCATCACCGCCCTCGGCACCAACATCACCCTTGTGGCGGTCGTCGGGGTGTGGGTCGGCTGGAGCGTCTTCCTGGTCGCCCGACGCCTCCTCCCCGCCACCCGCACATCGATGGCCGTGGCATCCGCAGTCGCCGCCTTCGTGAGCGTCCCCGCAACCGCAGCCACCTTCGCGACCCTGTTTCTGATCGGTGGGACCGCCAACACCCCTGCCGGGCCGCTGTTCGGCTCGATGGTCGGGGTCCACCTCGTGATCGGTCTCGGCGAGGCTCTGATCACCGCCGCAGTTGTCAGCACGGTGATGGCCACCCGCCCCGACCTCGTCTTCGCCGCACGCCCCCGCAGCGAGGTCGGCTGGTGAACCGCCAGGTCGGCGCCCGGTTCTGGTGGACGTGCCTCACGGTCAGCCTGCTGGTTGCCGGTGGGCTCAGCGTCTACGCCTCGTCGCACCCCGACGGTCTGGAGGCGGTGGCGCGCTGGCTCGGCTTCCACTTCGAGGGTGAACCCCGAGGTCCGCTGCCCGGCTACTCGGTTCCAGGGGTCTCCGAGCACCTGTCCGGGCCGCTGGCCGGCGTGATCGGCGTCCTCGTAGTTCTCGCGCTCATGTCGGTCCTCACCTTCGTGCTCCGGCCCCGTCGGAAGCCGTAGTGCACCTCCCACCCCTCTCCACCTCGGCTGTTGACAGGCTTCCGCCACACATCAAGGTGCTCTCGCTGGTCGGCTTCGTGGTGGCGACGCTGCTCACCCCCCGCGCCAGCGTCTGGCCCTACCTCGCCGACCTGGCCGCCCTGCTCGCGCTCACTGCCGCGGCCCGGATCTCGCCCGGACGCCTCGCCCGACGCAGCCTCGTCGTGCTGCCGTTCCTCGTCTTCGCCGCCCTCGTGCCGTTCGTCGCCACCGGGCCCCGGATCAGCATCGCCGGCATCGACGTCTCCGCCGACGGCCTCGTTGCCGGATGGTCGATGGGCGTCCGGTCGGTGCTGGGCGTGATCGCCGCGATCCGCCTCGCGTCCACCACCACGCCGGCGGCGCTGCTCGAAGGCCTGCGCCGCCTGCGGCTGCCCGCCCAACTCGTCGACATCGCCGGGTTCATGGTGCGCTACGCGGCGCTCGTCGTCGATCAGCTGGCCAGACTCAAAGTGGCCCGTGAGGCCCGCGGCTTCCGGGCGCGCTCGCTGCGCGACTGGCGTCCACTCGCTGCCACGGTGGCCACCCTGTTCCTGCGATGTCTCGAACGCGGCGAACGCGTCCACCTCGCCATGCTGGCGCGGGGTTGGAGCGGCTCGATGCCCGTGCGCGACGTCCGCCCGGCGACCCCCACCGAATGGCTCGCGGGCGCTGCCCTGCCCGCATTCGCGCTGGTCACAGCGCTGCTGGCAAGGTGGACGCCGTGAGCAGCCCGGCCGTCGAGGTCACCGACCTGCGCTATGCCTACCCCGACGGGCAGGCGGCGCTGCGCGGCGTCGACCTCACCGTCGAGGCGGGTGAACGGGTGGCGGTGCTCGGACCCAACGGCGCCGGCAAGACCACCCTCGCGCTGCACCTGAACGGCATCCTGCAGCCCCCGCCGGGCCGCGTCCGCATCGGGGGTGTCGAGGTCGGACGCCGCACCGTCCGCGACATCCGGCGCCGCGTCGGACTCGTCTTCCAGGATCCCGACGACCAGCTCTTCATGCCGACCGTGTTCGACGATGTCGCGTTCGGCCCGGCAAATCTCGGCCTGAGCGGCGACGAACTGCACGAATGCGTGGACGCCGGCCTCACCTCGGTCGGCATGGCCGACGCCGCGTCCCGGGCCCCGCACCATCTGTCGTTCGGTCAGCGCCGCCGCGTGGCGCTGGCCGGCGTGCTCGCGATGCGGCCCGACGTGCTGGTGCTCGACGAGCCCAGCTCCAATCTCGACCCGGCGGCGCGCCGCGAGCTCGCCGAGATCGTCGCCGACCTGCCCGTCACCGTGCTGCTGATCACCCACGACCTGCCGTACGCGCTGCACCTGTGCGGACGCTCGGTCATCATGGACGCCGGGCGGGTCGTCGCCGACGCCCCCACCCGCGAGATCCTCGCCGACGCCGACCTGTTGGCCGGCCATCGGCTCGAGCTGCCGTGGGGGCTCAAGCTCGCCTGAGGCTCACTCCCCCGACGACTCGGACGCCCCTGCGTCCTTGCGGGTGCGCGGACGCCGCCCGCCGCCGTTGCTGCTGCCGCGGCGTCCACCGTTGTCGCGATCGCCCCCGTCGGCGGGCGTCTGCGACGCGACCGGCGACTCGTGAATGTGGTAGCCGCGCCCGGAGCAGTTCTCGCACGGGACGGTGAACGCCTCCATCAGGCCGGTGCCGATCTTCTTGCGCGTCATCTGCACCAGACCCAGCGACGTGACCTCGGCCACCTGGTGGCGGGTGCGGTCACGCCCCAAGCACTCGACGAGGCGGCGCAGCAGCAGCTCACGGTTGGCGGGCAGCACCATGTCGATGAAGTCGATCACGATGATGCCGCCGATGTCGCGCAGCCGCAGCTGACGCACGATCTCTTCGGCAGCCTCCAGGTTGTTGGAGGTGACGGTGGCCTCCAGGTTGCCCTGGGTGCCGGTGAACCGGCCGGTGTTGACATCGACGACGGTCATCGCCTCGGTGCGATCGATCACCAGCGACCCGCCTGAGGGCAGGTGCACCTTGCGCTCCAGCGCCTTCGACAGCTGCTCGTCGATGCGGAACACCGCGAACGGGTCGCCCTCGGAGTCCTCCCACTTGCGCAGCCGCTCCTGCAGATGCGGCGCGACGTGGGTGACGTAGCCCTGGACGGTGTCGTAGGCGTCCTCACCGCGTCCGTTGCCCTGCACGATGAGCTTGCCGAAGTCCTCGGTGAACAGGTCACGCACGATGCGCACCGTCAGGTCGGGCTCGGCGTACAGCTGCTGCGGGGCGCTACCCGACCGCTTGGTGTCGATGACGTCCCACTGCGCCTTGAGACGGTTCACGTCGCGAACCAGCTCCTCTTCGGACGCCCCTTCGGCCGCCGTGCGAACGATCACGCTGGCGTCCGAACCGACGACACCGTCGAGGACGCCCTTCAAACGGTTGCGCTCCTCTTCGGGCAGCTTGCGCGAAATGCCCGACAGCTGACCGCCGGGCGAGTACACGACGTAGCGGCCCGGGATCGAGATGTGGTTGGTGAGGCGGGCACCCTTGGCGCCGACCGGATCCTTCGTGACCTGCACGAGAATCGACTGGCCCGACTTGAACACCTTCTCGACGCGACGGTCGTCGCCGCTCACGCCGTAGGAGTCCCAATCGACCTCGCCGGCGTAGATGACGGCGTTGCGGCCGCATCCGATGTCGACGAACGCCGCCTCCATGCTGGGCAGGATGTTCTGGACGCGGCCCAGGTAGATGTTGCCGATCAGCGACGCAGAGCTGTCGCGGTCGACGTAGTGCTCGACGAGGACGCCGTCCTCCAGCACCGCGATCTGGGTGTAGTCCTCCTTCTGGCGGATCACCATCTGGCGCTCGACAGACTCGCGGCGGGCGAGGAACTCGGCCTCGGACAGGATCGGCGCGCGGCGGCGTCCGGCCATGCGCCCCTCACGGCGGCGCTGGCGCTTGGCCTCCATGCGGGTCGAGCCCTCGATGCCGGTGACCTGATCGGACGCCGTGGATGCGCGTCGCGGTTCGCGCACCTTCACGACGACGTCAACGCCGTCGTCGTCGGTGGATCCGGCGTCCTCGCCGCGGCGACGGCGACGGCGACGGCGGCGTCCCGACGACGAGCTCTCGCTCGACTCGCCGTTGTCGGCGTTGTCGCCGGAATCACCGTTGTCGTCGGAGTCGCTGCTGTCGTCAGCACCGGCGTCGGAGTCGTCACTGGACTCCTCCGACGACGATTCGCCGTTATCGGGGTCGTCTTCGGAGTCGGAGTCGGAGTCGGAGTCGGAGTCGTTGCGGTCTGCACCACGCGAGCGGCGGCGTCCGCCGCGGCGACGGCGACGGCGACGCGGCGACTGGTCGGAGTCGTCAGCATCTGAACCCGAGTCGTCGGAGTCGGTCGAGTCGTCGGAGTCCTCGGAGTCGGCGGGGTCGTCGTTCTCTCCGGAATCGGTGCTCTCGTCGTCGGCGACCGGCACGGTCTCGTCGACGATGACGTCGCTGTCCTCGTCCTGCTCGTCGGGGGTGTCGGATGCGGTCGGCGCGCCACCAATGGCGGCGGCCAGGTCGTCGAGAGCCGCGAAAACGTCAGCGACGACGGGGCGGCGGCGTCCGCGGCTGCGCTCGGCCAGCTCGGACAGGCTGGCGGTGACGTCTTCACTGCTCACGGGCTCGGGCGCCCCGGCGGGGCGGCTGGCGGCGCGGCGGCGACGTGCCGGGCGAGCCGGCGGCTCCGCGACAACGGCGGCCTGCTCCGGATCTGCCTGGTCCGGATCTGCCTGCTCCTGCTCTGCCTGCTCCTGCTCTGCCTGCTCGGTCTCATCGACCGGGCCGGCGCCCTGCTCGGTCTCTTCGATCTCTTCGGCCTCTTCGGCCAGTTCGCCCTGCCCGGTCTCGTCCGTGCCCTGTTCAGGCTGCTCGGTCGGTTCGACGTCGAGTTCGGGCTGCTGCTCGGCTTCGGGAGCGGGCTCCGGCGCCACGACGGCGGCAGGCGGGCCTGCAGGACGGCTGGCGGCCCTGCGGCGGCGCGGCGGTGCAGCGGGGGGCGTGGTGTCGCCGGCTTCGGTGGTGGCCTCGTTCGAGGTGGGTGCATCGGAATCGAGCATGTGGCTCTCCTAAGGTGCGACGGCAGGCCGTCGCGGGTCGGTCGCGGGGGCGACAAAGCTTGGCGGTGTCCGGGAATCCCCCGGGGCCGCCGCGGTCGATCCACTCGTCGCGTCCAAAGGCCACAGGGTTGGAGCCGACTTCACACCCCGGCCCGAATCCTCGAAGAAGGACGTTCTGGGGACGCCCTCACCTGCGGTCAGTATTCCACACCGACACGGGGCCACCCGGTATCCGGCGCGGCCGTCGATGTCTCAGAACGGGTCAACGACCTCGCCGTCGCGCCATTCACCCTGATGCAGCCGGGTCAGCGAGACCCCGGCCGGGGCCCGACAGGCCTCGTCGACCGACGCCAGCGCCTGCAGCACGTCATCGGGGCGCACGAGCGGTTCGCCGTGCTGCGACGCCAGCCGCAGTTCGCCGTCGCCGACGACCTCCAGCGCCAGGATCGACCCGCGCGCGTCAAAGGTGCGCAGGCCCGACTTCATCATGCGCTGCACTTCCACCTCGGACGCCGCGAGCACGGCGTCCACGCCGCGCTGCAGCACGTCGCGCCCGAGGCCGGGCACGCCGACGAGCCACTCGGACGCCGTGAGCTGCTCGGCGAGCCCCCGCCCCTCGGCGACGACGATCGTCACGATGTCGAGGCCGGTCGGCAGGGCGACGCCGAGGGCGGCGCGCACGGCGTCCGGCTCGCACTCGCGCGCCAGGCCGATCTCGAGGTACTCGGCCTCGGTCGCCGCGCCGGTCGGGGATGCGTTGGCGTAGCTGATCCGCGGGTGCGGGTTGAAGCCTGAGCTGTACGCCATCGGCACGTCGGCGCGGCGCAGCGCGCGCTCGAACGCGCGGCAGAAGTCGCGGTGGCTGGTGAACCGGGCCCGGCCGCACTTGGCGTACCGGACGCGGAGCCGCTGGACGGGCGGGGCCTGCTGTTCGGGCTGCTGACGGGGAGTCACGCACGGCAGCGTAGACCGCATCGCCTAGTCTGGGTCGCATGCCAACCGTTCTCGCCATTCTCGGCTGGGCCCACTGGGCCGGATTCCTGATGATCGTCGTCGGTTACGTCATGGGCCTGCAGAGCCGTGAGATCCATCCGGTGATGCTGTGGGGTGCCCGGCTCCAGCTGCTGATCGGCCTGGGTCTCGTCGGCGTGCTGGGCGCGATGCACGCCGAGGTGAACTACGGGCTCGTCGGCCTGAAGCTGCTGCTGTCGCTCGGTGTCGTCGCCCTGTCCGAGATCTCGGCGCGCCGCTCGAAGCCGCTGTTCATGCACCTGGCTCTCGCGCTGACCGTCGTGGCCGCCGTCGTCGGCTACGTCTGGCTCTGACCGGTCCCGCGCTCACGCGCGGGGAGGCAGGCCGAGCGGGGGGCGTCCCACTTCGGCCTCGAACCACGCGGCGTAGGCCGCGACGGCAGTCGGCAGGGTTTGGTAGATGCGGTCGGTGCCGACGGCGTCCACGAAGCCGGCCTCGCGGAGCTGGTCGCGCGTCTCCTGCTTGACACGGGCCAGGGCGAGCACCACTCCCCTGTCTTTCAGGGCTTGTCGCAGGTCTTCGAGCGCGTCGACGGCTGTGAGGTCGACCTCGATGTTGGCCTCGGCGTTGAGCAGCACCCACCGCAGCGGTGGTGGGGTCGCGTCGGCCGCGGCCAGGCAGCGCTCGACGAAGTTGCTGGCGTTGGCGAAGAACAGCGGCGCGTCGTAGCGGTACACGAGCAGCCCCTCGATGCGGGTGGTGACCGGCCAGTCGGCGACGTCGTGCATGCCGGCGACGCCGGGCACGTACCCGAGGATGCCGTCGTGCGGGTCGGCGATGCGGCGGATCAGGTCGAGCAGCGACAGCCCCACCGCCAGGCCGATGCCGGCGAGGACGCCGAGCCACACCACTCCGACCGCCGTGACGAGGACGAGGGCCAGCTCGCTGACCCGGAACTCGGCGATGCGGCGGATCTCGGCGATGTCGATGAGGCGGAGCGCCGCGTACACGATGATCGCCGCCATCGCGCCGAGCGGGAACGACGCGAGCACCGGCCCGGCCACCACCAGCACCAGCACCACGCCGACCAGCGTGACCAGGGAGTAGAGCTGGGTGCGGCTGCCCATCGAGTCACCGAGCACGGTGCGGCTGCCGCTGGAGCTGGACGGGAAGCCGTGGCTGAGGCCGGCGGCGACGTTGATCAGGCCGAGGGCGAACATCTCCTGGCCGGCGTCCACGTGCTCGCGGTGCCGCGCGGCGAACGCGCGCCCGGTGAGGACGTTGTCGGAGTAGCCGACGATCGCGATGCCGACCGCCGACGGAACCAGCGCCCACAGGTTGATTCCGGTCAGGTCGGGCAGGGCCGGGGGCGGCAGGCCGATCGGGATCTGGCCGATCACCCGTAGCCCGAGGTTCGACATCGCTGGCAGCGCGGCCAGTCCGCCGGCGAGCAGCATCGCGATGAGCGGCCCCGGCCAGGTCGGACGCCACACCTGCACGGCGATGACGAAGGCGAGCGTCCCGATGGCGAGGAGCAGCGTCGGCAGGTGGACGGAACTGACCTGGTGGGCCAGCGACAGCACCTGGCTGATCGGGTCGTCGCCCTCGATGCTCAGCCGGGTCATCTTGCCGAGTTGTCCGGTGATCATCAGCACGGCGACGCCGACCAGGTAGCCCTGCAACACCGGCCGGCTCAGCAGGTTGGCGAGGAAGCCGAGCCGGGCCAGCCAGCCGACCAGGCACACCACTCCCACCACGAGCGCGAGCGCGGCGGCGATGTCGGTGCGCCGATCGAGACCGATAGACGCCACCACCGCACCCACGCCGGCGGCGGTCATGATGGCGGTGGTCGACTCCGGACCGACCGACAGGTGTCTCGAGCTGCCGACCAGCGCGTACACCAGCAGGGGCCCGCACATGCCCCACAGGCCGACCACGGGGGGCAGCCCGGCGATCTGGGCGTACGCCATCACCTGCGGTATCAGGTAGGCCGTGACGGTCAGCCCGGCGAGCAGGTCTCCGCGCAGCCATTCGCGGCGGTAGCCCTTGAGCACCGCAACACCCGGCAGCAGGCGGAGCCAGCGGCCCGCGGCGTCCTCGCTCGGCATTGTCGCAAGCTACTACCGGACGCCGCCGCGCGCCGTCAGGCGCGGCGTCAGCAGTCGTCGAGCGGCTCGTAGGCGGGGGCGTCCGGCGCGGTCGGGGGCTCGTGGCCGGTGACGGCGAGATGCCGGCGCCACAGCAGCCACGCGACCACTGTGAAGGCCAGTGCGACGAGCGCGATCATCCAAAGGCTGTGCGCGACGGCCGGCGCGATGACGCCGGCGAGCAGGGCGTTGGAGACGAGGGTGACGAACGACTGCACCGAGGACGCCGCCCCGCGGGCTGCGGGGAACAGCTCGAGCATCTCGAGGGTCAGGATGGGGAAGGCGAGCGCGATGCCGAACGAGTAGCCAGGCAGCAGCACGACCGCCCAGGGCAGGGGTGGCAGCCCGGGCAGCATGGTGAGGGCGAGATTGAGGGCCATCGTGACGAGCGAGATGGCGAAGCCGAGGCTGGCGATGCGGGTGCCGGTGAGGCTGAGCGAGAGGCGTCCGGCGACCCACGAACCGATGACCAGGCCGCCGATGAGGGGCACGAAGAGCAGCCAGAAGTCCTGCTCGCCGCGTCCGAGAAGGTCGACGATGAACAGGGGCGCCGACGACACGTAGAGGAACATGCCGGCGAAGTTGAGCGCACCGGTGAAGGCGAGGCGGCGTCCCGAGGGCGCGCTCGCGACCGACCACAGACCGCGGACGAGCGGCGCGAGCCGCAGGGGCGTCCGGTTCTGGGCGGGGTGCGATTCGGGCAGGAAGGCGACCGTGAGCACGACGGTGAACACGCCGAAGCCGGCGAGGAACCAGAAGATGCTGCGCCAGTCGCCGGCGATCAGCAGCCAGCCGCCGACGATCGGCGCGAGGGCTGGCGCGAGCCCGAAGATCATGGCGATGGCGCTCATCACCCGCTGGGCCTCGGACCTGACGAACAGGTCGCTGACCATGGCGCGGCTGATGATCTGGCCGGCGCCGGCGCTGGCTCCCTGCAGGGCTCGCAGCACCAGGAGCGTCCCGAGGTCGGGGGCGACGGCGCACCCGATCGAGACGGCGGTGTAGACCAGGCCGCCGGCGATGATGACGGGTTTACGGCCGACGGCGTCGGAGATGGGTCCGTGGAACAGGCTCATCACGGCGAATGACAGCAGGTAGACGCTGATCAGCTGTTGCAGGGCCAGCTCGGACGCCCCGAACGCACGCCCCATCTGGGCGAAGGCCGGGAACATGGTGTCGATCGAGAAGGGACCCACCATGCCCAGCGCGGCCAGGGAGATGAGCAGCGTGGGAGTCGCGGTGCGCGACGGCGTGGGGGTCACCGGGCCGATTGTGTCACGGGCGTCCCAACGGCATCAGGTGGCGGGGGCGCTCGAAGAACAGCACGGCGATGAGGCCGAGCGCCGCGACGGCGGCGGGCAGGTACATGGCGTCGCCCAGCGCGCGGCTGAAGTCGAGGGTCGGGCCGGGCGGGGAGGCGCCGGGTGCCACGGACACAGTCCAGCCCATCATGGCGGCGATGGCTGCCGACCCCGTGACGGCGCCGAACTGGCGGGTGGCGTTGTAGACGCCGGCGCCGGCGCCCGCATTGGTGCGGTCAAGGTCGCGGTTCGCGGTGGTCGACAGCGGACCCCAGACGCAGGAACTCGAGATGCCGAGCAGCGTCGAGACGGCCAGCAGCACCCAGAGCGGTGTGTCGGGGCGCATCACGAACCCGTAGGCGGTGATGGACGCCACCAGTCCGGCGAGCCCGAAGGCGGTGATCGAGCGCGGGTGGACGCGATCGATGAGGCGTCCGACCAGCGGTGCCGACAGGAAGCCGATGATCGCCTGGGGTGCCGTGATCAGCGCGGCCTGGGTGGGTGAGAGTCCGAGGACGACCTGGGCGTAGAGCATGAAGGGGTAGATCATGCCGGTGATCGCGAACGACACCGTGGTGATGGCGATGTTGGCGACGCTGAAGTTGCGGTCGCGGAACAGGCCGAGCGGCACGAGTGGCTCGGCCGGGGTGCGACCCTGCCACCAGACGAACACGATGAGCACGAGGACGCCGAGGACGAGCAGTCCGGGGACGGTGATGAAGGCCCAGATGGTGCCCCAGTTGAAGGTTTCGGCCTCCTGGAGTGCGAACACCGCGCTGAACAGGCCGACGGCGCTGAGGATGACGCCGGGGATGTCGAAGGAGTGCGAGTGGATGTCGAGCTTCGGGACGAACCGGCGACAGAGCAGGAAGGCCACGAGGCCGACGGGGACGTTGACGGAG
>RRZT010256652.1_pt1 | contig 11453 bp, 10 predicted proteins | sample 2165551 | NCBI WGS metagenome assembly RRZT01 (sample SAMN10456910, study PRJNA506462) | wastewater metagenome | biome: wastewater; feature: sludge; material: wastewater sludge; isolation source: wastewater sludge with Escherichia coli K12::gfp cells carrying plasmid... | place: USA: Moscow, Idaho... | reverse complement strand
CAAGGTAATTTGCAAAATATCTCAAAATGTCTTGCATTAACAAATCTAAAAGTGTCTGCGAGTTCAACCGCCTTCGTCAAAATGCGTCAAGAAAAATCAGGCTATTGCCGTAAAAGTCAGTGCTGTTTGAGCGCAGCGAGTTTTACTGACTTTAGGCAATAGCCTGATTTTTTAGCATTTTGGCGTAAGCGGCGGCTTTTTTTGTTTACTTTTTGCAGCTGAAGGCAATTCCGTAGCTCTGCTACGTGATCACAGGCACTAGAAATAGACAATTCGCCTGTAAAAAGTAAAAGCCGTGCGGCTCGAGCACAAATAGAATCATAAAATACCAATTTAGTTTTTCAGCAGACCCTATAAAGAGATGTTCATTTATGGCGTCTCATAAATTCAGATTATTAATTCTCTCAATTTAAAATCGACAATTCATTTATCTAATTTTGTTGATAATAATATAATACCATACTTTCACTTGCAATCAAAATTCTTCCTATATTTATTCTTTTAACCCTTTAAATATTTGAACTATGGACATTGTTTTGTATGTCATTCTTGGCATCGCGGTACTTATTCTTTTAAGTGCATTTGTTACTATTAATCAGGGCTATATTGCGGTAATTACCGTGTTTGGAAAATATAGTCGAATCATGAATCCGGGACTGAATTTGCGTATTCCAATCATTGAGCAAATCTATCGCCGTATCTCTATTCAAAATCGCTCAGTAGAACTCGAGTTTCAGGCGGTTACGCAGGATCAAGCAAATGTCTATTTTAAAGCGATGTTGCTTTATGCCGTAATTAATCAAACCGAAGAGGCCATTAAAAATGTGGCATTTAAATTCGTGGATCAAACCAACTTTATGCAGGCATTGGTTCGAACTATTGAAGGTACAATTCGTAGTTTCGTGGCTACTAAAAAGCAAGCAGAGATTCTTGGTCTTCGTACCGAAATTGTTAAAGAGGTGAAAGAGCATTTGGATAATACGCTCGAAGAGTGGGGATATCATATGATTGATATTCAGATTAATGATATCACATTCGATGAAGAGATCATCAAATCGATGGCTAAAGTGGTAGCAACTACAAATTTAAAAGCTGCTGCCGAAAATGAGGGTCAGGCTCTGTTAATCACCAAAACCAAAGCGGCCGAGGCCGAAGGTAACGCCATTAAAATCTCTGCTGCGGCCGAAAAAGAGGCGGCAATGTTGCGTGGTCAAGGGGTTTCTCTGTTCCGTCAGGAGGTGGCAAAAGGTATGGCTGAGGCGGCAAAAGAGATTACAAGTGCTAATATGGACGCTTCCTTCTTGCTGTTCTCTATGTGGACTGAGTCTATTAAGCATTTTGGCGAAACAGGTAAAGGCAATGTTATATTCCTTGATGGTTCGGTAGAAGGTATGCAAAAGACTTTAAAGCAGATGGCTGCTTATTCAAAACTGGAGGAGATAAAGTAGGTTGTTTTGATACACTTTTCATGAAAAAATAAAGCGAAGTTCTCTCGATTGAGGATTTCGCTTTTTTTTGAGCTCATCCACTAATCTTTTATACAAAACTTAAAATTTGCTTGGTAACAAAATTTATTGTTTCATTCAAAATGTGTTTATTCTATTCTTTTTTATAATTTAGCGACTGTTTTTTAAAAAAGTTCAATTATGGCATTCGATCACTCGAATCAAATTATCTCCTACCTAACTCAACGTAAATTCCTAGGCTATTTAGGAATATCACTTCCATTTTTAGTTTTCATTGGGACGCAATTCGAAGGAGCTACTCCCTTGTTGAATTCTATTAGCGCTTATTATTTTACCAACGTTCGAGAGATTTTTGTTACAGTATTAGCAGCTCTCTCCATCTTTTTTATTACCTATAAGGGTTATACACGACTTGACAACGTGCTTACCAACATTGCAGGTGTGTTAGCTTTAAATATTGCACTTTTTCCCTCAATGCGTGAAACGAACGAGGTTGTGCACTATCTATTTGCTTTTATTCCTCCCAATGCTACCGATATTATTCATCTTTGCTCTGCTTCAACGTTTTTTCTGATTCTCTCTTTTATCTCCTATTTTATATTCACTAAAACGGGTAATAGTCCAATGACTTCCCGAAAAATTGTCCGAAATAGAGTGTACCGAGCGTGTGGTATAATCTTATTCTCAGCTCTTGTTGTAATGGGCATTTACGAACTCTTCTCTGATGATGTAAAATTATCGTTACAAATATTTAGACCCATATTTGTATTCGAATCCATTTCGCTTTTTGCTTTTGGAACGTCTTGGTTAGTAAAAGGGGGAGTAATTTTACGCGATAAATAGAAGTGATTTTGTATTGTTGTTTTGTTTGAAATTACTATATTTAAGTTAATCAAAATCTGATTTATTAAATGAAGTCATCTGGTCGAAGTGTTGTTGAGCTTGAGAGAGAATTGGAGGAGCTAAGAGCTGCTTATCAATCTCTTCAAAAACTTTATGAGCATAAGTCGGAGGTGCTTCAGCGGGAGATTGAGCAGAAATCGCTTGTTGATACAGAACTATCAATACTTCATTCTGCCGTGGAGCAGAGTCCATTTATGATGATAATCACTGATTTGGAGGGTGTTATTACGTTTGTAAATCCTAGGTTTTCTGAGATTACAGGCTATTCACCTGAGGAGGTTATTGGTGAAAATGTTAGGATACTTAGAGGCGGATACGCTTCATCCCTCGATTATAACGCTATGTGGAGTTCTATTCTGGCGGGAAATAATTGGAGTGGGATATTTAATAATCGAAAGAAAAGTGGCGAATCGTATTGGGAATCGGCAATTATCTCTCCAATAAAGGATGCTAATGGCCAAATTACCCATTTTCTCTCGGTAAAAGAGGATATTACTTCGACCAAGAAGATTGAGATCGATTTGCAGACTACCAATGCCAATCTTATAGCTCTTTTAGAGAATACAACGGAGGTGATCTGGTCAATTAATGAGAGGTATGAGATAATTCAGTTAAACAACGCATTCCGTGAATCCTTTTATCAGTTTTTTGGAGTTGTATTGATGCCTGGAATGAATATTTTGGCGGCACTTCCAGAGAATTTAAGGCCTTTTTGGAAAGAGAATTACGACAAAGCTTTAAATAATAACCGGTTCTCATTTGAGGAATCTTTTGATGTGGGAGATTCAAAGCTTTATGTCGAGGTGGCAATGAATCCAATTTTAGTCAAAGATAAAGTGGTTGGAGTAACTGTTTTTTCCCGCAATGTTACTGCTTATCGCCAAGCACAAGCTGATCTAGCCAGAAGTAATGCTTTTCTCGATTCTGTGATAAATGAGATGCCTAATATGGTGTTTATTAAGGATGCGAAGGAGTTGCGGTTTGTGAGGTTAAATAAGGCTGGAGAGACGATTTTAGGCCTACAGAAGTCACAATTATTAGGCAAAACGGATCATGATCTATTCTCGAAAGAGATTGCCGATACTTTTGTTGCTTATGATCGTAAGGTTCTGGAGGGCGGTAAAATGGTCGAGATCTCTTGCGAACCTGTTGCTACAGCTAGCGGAATTAGATATTTGCATACTCAGAAGGTGCCTGTTTTAAACTCCAAAGGGGAAGCTGAATTTTTACTCGGTATTTCGGATGATATCACAGATAGATTAATTTCAGAAGATAAATTGCGCCTTAGCGAAGAACGATATCATCTCTTAGCCGATGTTACCATTGAAGGAATTGCAATTGTGAAAGAGGATATTATTATTGATCTAAACAGTGCGTTGGTTCGTTTGATGGGACTTAATGATAGTACCGACTTGCTAAATAAATCTATACTAAATCTTTTAGCTAAAGAGGATCACTTCTTTTGGACACTAATGAACTCAACAACGGAGAGTGTGAAGTTCGAAATTAAATTGCATCAAGCTAATGATCAGTATGTTAGTTGTGAGATGGCTTCGCGTTTATATTCCGACAATCAATCCACTTACAGGGTTGTAGCTTTTAGAGATATCACAGATAGAAAATTGGCTGAAAAGAGTTTGGAAACGGTCAATAGTGCTCTCCTAACTGCCAATGCCGATAAAGATCGTTTTATTGCAATTCTAGGACACGATTTACGTAGTCCGTTCAATGCTCTTTTAGGATTTTCAAGACTATTGGTCGAGAATGTACGCGAATTGGATGTTGACACCATTGAATTGTATGCCACTCATCTTAATAATACAGCCGAAAATACCTATAACTTGCTTGAGGACATTCTCTTATGGGCAACATTAAAGACTGGAAATACCCCATTTCAGCCAAAATCAATTTCACTTCTTGAAACAGTGGATTCTGTTTTTGTCTCATTGAATAGCGCTTCATCTGCAAAAGATATCAAATTGATTCGTGGTATCGATGAAGGGCAAATGATTTTAGCTGATGCTAATATGCTTAAAACAGTGTTGCGCAACTTGGTGTCTAATGCGATTAAGTTCTCTTATAAGGGTGGAAGTGTTTCTGTTTTTACAGAATCATCACCTTATGGGGTTACTGTTGTTGTTAAAGATGAAGGTGTTGGGCTATCTACTCATTTGGTCGAATCCTTGTTCGATGTAACCAAAAAGCAATCGGCCGTTGGTACGGCTGGTGAAAAGGGAACTGGTTTGGGTCTGATTTTATGTAAAGAGTTCGTGGAAAAACATTGTGGAAAAATTTGGGTCGAAAGTGTTCTAGGTAAGGGTGCTAGTTTTAAGTTTACACTTCCATCAAGCTATTAAATTGCTTTTTATAAATGGTACAATTTGATTTTTTAGGGTATCTTTTTTTTGCTTTTGTAACGTCCATCACTCCAGGTCCCAATAACTATCTTTTGTTAGCAAATGGGCGTGCTTATGGGTTAACTTCATCCATAAGGTTAATGTTGGAATTTTTTTAGGTTTTACCGTAATGTTGCTGTTAACGGGTTATGGTATTGGACAACTGTTACTTGTCAATCGTACAATTGAATTTGTTTTTAAGATTATCTGCTCGGGTTGGTTGCTCTATTTGGCCTATTTGATAAGTAAGAGTAATTCGATAAATAAATCGACATCCGCCTTGAATATTGGCTTTACGAAGGGCTTTTTTATGCAATTTGTAAATCCCAAAGCATGGGTAATGGCGCTTTCAGGAGCATCGGCATTTATGCCTACTGTTGGAAACTTACATCTTAATGTAATTCTATTTTCTCTTCTATTTGGCCTTGTTGGTATCCCATGCATGGTTGTTTGGTTCTTTTTGGAGATTTGCAAACTCGGATGTTTCAATCATCTAGCTCACACTCTCTAACAGGATGGGTCTTAGCTGTATTAATGGCTTTAGGCGTTCTTTTTATTTGGATTTAAGTGTTGTAGTTCTTCCTCTTTAAATTGCTTTTTCGTCTTTCTTTTTGTAACTTTATATGGATGCCTGATCTATTTTAGTTACGAAACGTCTCTGCTTGTTACTGTTATTGACTTTTTCCCTCGGCGTTAAACCTTTCGCTCAAGAAGATGAATCTCCTTATTATCTTAAAGAGAAGCGTGTCGATTGGGGCGTATATGGTGCTTTGAGAGTTGATTTTGTGGCGCATGACTTTTCCGATTTTGAAGAGGAGTTGGGTGTCGATAATATCTATTTGATGAATTTAAACAGTGGCTTATTGGCCCTCGAATTTGGTGGACGCTTAAATCGTTGGGTTTCTGGTTTTAACTTTGGCTTCTCTTCTCGTTCAGATGATAACGACTCAGTTTCCATCCGGTTTACCGCAACTCAGTGTGAGTTTAATGTGGGTTATATTGTTGTTAACGGTAATCGATTTCGCTTAACGCCTATGGTCGAGTTTAAGTGGCGGCGAAATAGATTAACGAATAGCGATTTGAATAGAAAAATTGAGCTGGATACTTACCTCATAAATAGAGATTTAGATATAAGAATTAACCACACCTATGCCGTATTTGGCTTAGATTTCGTCTATAAAATGTATAGAAACAACATATTCTTTAGCGATTATTGGACTCTTGGCCTATTTTCGGGTTATCGAATTAAATTAAATGAGACTCCTTGGGTCTATAGTCGCGAAAATAGACTCCTCTCCTCAAATAAAATTGATATTACAAATTTTGATACCTCCTTTTATATCGCATTTCATTTCTAACGGCTTTTTTGTGTGTTTTTACTGTTTTACTAATACTAGAAAATAGCTGTTTGATTATTTCTGTAAAAACGATATATTTGATACTATCTTAATTTAAATATAATTTTAGCACTATGCAAACTCCTAATTCAAATTTAATCTCCGAAGCGTATCAAACGCTCAAGGGCAAATGGGCTGTGCCAATGGCCGCTTTTTTACTTTACATTGCCATTTTAATACCTATTCAGGTTTTAATTAGATTCACTCCTTTGGCTGGTTATCTGATTAATCTTATTATCACTGCCCCACTAATGCTTGGGTTTATAATTCTTTCTTTAAACATTTCGCGCAAAAAGGACGCTGCTGTTGGTCAGCTCTTTGAAGGGTTTAATCTTATTTTTACAGCCATTGTAGCATATTTGTTAGTTGCGTTATTCACATTAGTTGGATTTGTACTTTTAATTATACCAGGGTTTATTGTAATTGCTCATTTAGCTCTTGTTTTTTATGTAATTGCTGATGAACCTGAAATATCTCCGTTAGCTGCTCTCAAAAGGAGTAAGGAGTTGATGTATGGTTACAAGTGGAAATTTATACGTTTTGTACTTCGAATTTTTGGCTTAATTCTTCTCTCATTTTTAACGCTTGGAATTGCTCTTCTTTGGGTTGTGCCAGTTGTTCAAGTGGCTTTAGCTCGTTTTTATGACGATGTAAAGGCGAATCCAATAGCGCGAAGATTGTAGAAATTGAACAAGTAAGCAATTCTATTGTTTTAGTATCGTATTCATTATTAGGATTCTATTACTATAAATTTTAATTTATTGGCTTATGAAAAAGAATATGGGTAGTGTTGATAAGATCATCTGATTAATAGTGGCTGCATTGTTAGCGGTTCTATTTTTTACGGGTGTTATAGAAGGTGTTTTAGGGGTCGTCTTGGTGGTTTTGGCTGCGGTTTTCGTGCTCACATCGTTAATTAGTTTTTGTCCGCTTTATGCTCCGTTCGGTATTTCAACATGTAAAAAGGAGTAAAAGTTTTTTTTGATATTTTTTTGCACCTATTGGGATAATTTCTCAATAGGTGTTTTGTTTTATGGTATTTCTATTTTGTTTAAGAGTGTCTTGGTTCGCATAATTTAGTGACTTATTATCTATTGCCTATAGTTATTGAGATTTTTGTGAAATTTTTCGTTTTTTTTTGACTTAAAAGCGTGGTTGGGTCAAAATTTGTTTTAACTTTAGTTAACGATTTTGTTTCACTTTTGGCAGATGAATTCACTCATTATTAAAATAGTCCTTTGTTCTTCACTCTCGCTAGTTATAGGCTCCACTATAGGGTTTTGTTCTGTGGAGTCAATCATATTATGGTATCCAACTATTGTTAACCCTCATGGAATCCACCTAATTGGGTGTTTGGCCCTGTATGGTCAATCCTTTACTTAATGATCGGAGCATCCTTTGCTCTGTTGTGGGATTCCATACATCGTTCTAATCGGTTGGCGATGGTGCTTTTTTTAGCCCAGTTTATTCTTAATTTATTTTGGTCAATTATATTTTTTGTCGGTCGCAATGTAGGTTTTGCATTTATTGAAATCATCATTCTGCTTTTTCTAATTATTGCTACTATGTTCATAGCAAAGCGTGTTTCATTATGGGCAACTATTTTGCTTGCGCCTTATCTTTTGTGGGTCTCTTTTGCAACGATATTAACTGGTACAATCTATTTTTTGAATTTATAAGCTTTTAATTTTTTAAAATCCAATTCGCCCTAACTATATAATGAAATTGCTCATCAGTAACTATTTGTGTTATTGATTTGTCTCTCAGTAATTTGCCGTTTGTTTAAATATTAATTCTCATCTTTCATGCCTCGTATCGATTTTCATTGCCATCCATCTATTAAGCCTTTGGGCAAGAGTTTTAATTATTAACCTATTGGTGTATCAAGTAAAGATCCAAATAGCACGAATAGTCTTTTCTATTGTCGAAAACCTACCTTTGTCGAGCGTTTCATTAATCGGGTTGTTATGGGATTAACCAAATTTACTCAATCTGATTTTACGACCTTGTTTAATGGCAATTTTTCGGTGGTTGTGGTGGCTCTCTCTCCGTTAGAGAAACCATTTTTTCAAAATCGAGCTGGTAATAATTTTGTCGCGGATATTCTGAGTAATCTTGTTACAGGAGTTGGTATGAAGCGCATTGAGATGATTCAATCAAATGGTTATAGATATTTCCCTGATCTACAACTAGATTACCATTTTTACGAGCAGATTGATGGTTGTGAGATAGTTGTTCATGAGAAGCTAGTACGCTTTAAATTGGTTAATTCGTATAGTTCAATTGAGACTATTCCTGTTGATTCGGAAGTGTTTACAGTTTTTGTATTTATTACGATTGAAGGTGGACACTCTTTGAATAGCAATGTTTATACGGCTGTAACGCCAGAGGATATTCTTGCAAATGTTTCGACTATCAAAAAATGGCGTTACGCTCCAATTTTTTTAACATTGGCTCACCATTTCCAAAATCATTTAACTGGGCATGCTCAGAGTTTGACAGGTGTTATTGACTGGATGACAGAGCAAGAAGCTGATTTAAATGGTGATTTACACCCTTTGGGGCACAAAGTTATTACAGCGCTACTTGATGACTCTTCGGGACAAAATCGAATTTTGATTGATATTAAGCACATGAGTGCGGTTGCTCGACGTGCGTATCGAGAAATACTTAAAAAGGAGTATCCCAATCAAGTGATTCCTATTATTGTTAGCCACGGTGCAATGAATGGTTTGGTCGATTCTATGTCGAGAAAGCGCTCGTCGATAGTTGGAGCATCGGATTTCTATGAGGGTGATATCAATTTTTTTGATGATGAGGTGGTTGCTATTGCCAAGAGTGGTGGTGTCTTTGGTATTCAACTTGACGAAAGACGGGTGGCCAGTAAATCAAGACTTAAGCGGTCAAATCTTATCTTTGCCTCTCGAAATAAGCGTTTGTTGGCAAAGTCTAAGCTTATATGGGAGCAAATTCTCTATATAGCAAGAGTACTTGATAATGAATCGCTACCGGCATGGGATATTCAGGTACTTGGTTCTGACTTTGATGGAATTATTGACCCTATTAATCTGTTTTGGACTGCCGAAGATATAGACGATTTGGAGAGGTGCTTGATCACACATGTTTCAGAATTTATGGCAAATGAAAGCAATGTGTTTAAATCGTTTAATAGAATCTCCGTCGATGAAATTGTTTCTAAATTTATTTGGCGAAATGCTGAAACTTTCTTGAAGTCGTTAAAAGGGAGGGTTTAGTGATTTTTAATGAGCTATTTAGAGAAGTTTAGGATATCTCTAAATAGCTCATTATTTTCTTTTTACTAAAGAGAATCTATCGCTTTCTTAAGCATCTCTCTTATCTCGTAGGCAGCAAGTATTAATTGATCATTTTCAATGGCAAGCATCATCTCTACCGGGTCAACTGCCGAAATAGTGTATTTTCCAGCACTCTCCTCCTCAATTAGCATATTGCATGGCAAAAAAAGTCCAATTTTATCCTCTAAACCTATCGCTTTGTGTGAATATTTTGGATTACATACGCCTAGAATGGTATAGTTCTTAAAAGCAATATTAAGCTTCTCTTTAAAGGTGTTATGCATGTTTATTTCCGATACAACGCCAAATCCAGCTTGTTGTGCTATCTCTTTTGCTCTATTAACGGCTTCGTTAAAGTTGCCCGCTACAACTGATTTTGAAAAATAGTAACTCATATCTATGTTTTAACTTAATTCTCTAGTAATAATTACCGATGCAATGGTGCCATCTCCTGTTGCTGTAGTTATTTGACGTATTTTTTTACTTCTTACATCACCTACTGCAAAAATGTCAGGCAAATTGGTGTGCATATCTTCATCGGTTTTAATATAACCCCATTGGTCTAGCTCCAATTTGTTGCTCAATCCCGCGGTATTTGGTTTCATCCCAATAAAAACAAAAACCCCATCAGCTGATATTGTTTTTATTGTTTTACTTTTTAAATCTTCTACTTCAACATAAATTCGACCATCTTCACTCCTAAACGATCGTGGCTCGTGTGAGAATAGTGTTGAAATCTTTGGATTCTCTTCTAATTTCTCTATCGCTTTTTTGTTCGCAGTAAAGGCGTCGAATTGATGTACCATCGTTATTTTGGATGCAAATTTAGCAATAAAATCGGCCTCTTCAACGGCGGAGTTGCCCCCACCTATCACAATTACCTCTTTGTTGTCAAAATATTTCGCATCGCATGTGGCGCAATAGGATATTCCACGCCCCTTTAGCTCTTTTTCACCCTGAGCTCCTGTTGAATTTGGTGAGCTTCCAGTAGAAATAATGATTTTTTTTGCTTTTATGGTCTCTATTCCATCAATAACTACCTCTTTTTTTTCTAAATCGATACTTGTAACCTCTACTGCTACTTTGAATGTTACCCCGCTCTCTTTCGTTTGCTCAGCCATATAGTGCGAAAGCATGTAGCCATTTTGAGCTTTTACAAAACCAGGATAGTTGCTAACTTCATGAGTAGTTGATACTTGTCCCCCAGGTAAACTTTGGTCAATTAATACGGTGTTGATTTTTGCTTGGCCTAAATAGACCCCTGCGGCTAATCCGCCAGGTCCTCCGCCTAATATGATGACGTCATATTCGCTGGTAAATGGTTTTTGTGAATCTCGTATTGCTTTAGCTCTTTCTGGAGTTATAAGTTTATCGAGCGATGTCATAATTTCACTCCTTTTTACTCCCCCAGATTGACGGTCGCTGAGTTGAACCCCATTATTGTAGTAGAGTAGGGTAGGAGATGACTTAACATTGAGTTTATCCGCTAGTTCGCGGTTTCCTTGGCGATACATTTTTACGAACTTGATGTCCTTGCCATAAAGCTCTGCTAATGCTTCAAATTTTGGGGCTAACGCTTCACAGGGTGGACATTCGGTTGAGTAGAAGTCGACTACAACCTTACCGCCATTTAGTACTTCGGCCTCAAATTGATCTGAACTAATCTCTTTCATAATATTAAATTTTAATGTTTTGTTAGTTAGAGTCAGGATTAATTTGTTTGGATTTATCTCTATTCACACCTATTTATAGTCTAAGTTTAATCCCTAAAATAATACCCAAATCCTAACTCCAATAATCCTTCTATTGGACGGCAATCTGGCGAGCATATTTTATTGTCGTTATTGTTTTTAGCTACTGATCCACATCCACCTCCGCAGGCCAAGCGAACGTTACACGAATGGCATTTTTCGATTGTTGTCACATCGCGCTCTTCCCAAGCTGATGTTAACTCGTTGTGTAATTTCACCTCAGGGT
>RRZT012328100.1_pt1 | contig 11454 bp, 7 predicted proteins | sample 2165551 | NCBI WGS metagenome assembly RRZT01 (sample SAMN10456910, study PRJNA506462) | wastewater metagenome | biome: wastewater; feature: sludge; material: wastewater sludge; isolation source: wastewater sludge with Escherichia coli K12::gfp cells carrying plasmid... | place: USA: Moscow, Idaho ... | reverse complement strand
GGCCGCCAACATTGCCGAGCTGCTGCAAGGCGCACACGCCGATGGCTTTGCCTGGGGCGACATGGCCGTGCTGTGCCGCACAGAAAAAATCCGCGACCTGTGTGCCAGCACCCTCTACAAACGCGGCGTGCCCGTGCAAAACCGCTTGGGCCCGGGCGACTACGACCCGCTGGCCAACAGCGTGAAGGTGATGACCATGAAAGTCAGCAAGGGACTGGAATTTCCGGTGGTGGCGATACCGGGGGTGGAGCGGCTGGAGCCAATGGTGGCTGAGGCCACCGAGCCGGGAGAGGGCGCGCAGGCGCTGTCAGAAGCCGAGGTGCAGGCGCGCAGGGAGGCGGCGCGGGTGTTGTATGTGGCGGCGACGCGGGCTACGCAGAGGTTGGTGTTGGTCGGGCTATGAACCACACATACCTCAGTCGCTTTCTTGATCTTCTCCTTGGGTAAAAATCGCGCACTGGCGCGCCAAGCCAAAGTAGCTTCTTAGCATCTATGCCTCAAAGTATCCAATCCAACTTCGACATGCTGCACTCCTATGAGGAGCAGTTGTGGCGCTTAGGTGCTTTGGCCGAGCGGTACTTTGCGGAAGACCCCAACACCAGCTTGCTCAAGCTCAGGCAGTTCTCAGAAATCCTGGCGCAATCTCTGGCCGCCCGGGTTGGGCTTTTGACGAACGCGGCAGAAACCCAGTACGAATTGATCCGGCGCCTGCACAACGAGGGCGCTTTGCCCAGAGAGGTCAAACAGGTCTTCGATCAAATCCGCGTCAACGGCAACGCCGCCAACCATGCGTTAGCAGGCAACCATGCAGGGGCCCTGTCCACACTCAAGCTGTGCTGGCAACTCGCGCTGTGGTTCCACCGCACATTCAAGGATGCCAACCATCGCTCTGGCCCCTTTGTGCCGCCGCAGCCCCCTGTCAACGAAGCCGCAGAACTGCAAGCCGAGCTGGAGCGTCTGCAGCAGGCGGTCGCCAGCTACCAAGCCCAACATGAACAAGCGGGGGCAGAGCTTGCGCAGACCCGAACACAGCTGTCGTCGTTGAGTGAAGAGCGCGCTGTTTGGGAGCAGTTGGCCACCGAGGCCGACGCAGCCAAAGCCCGGTTAGCAGAGCAACTTTCTGCCCTGCAAGCCGCCGCTGTGGCTGCTCCTGCGACTCAATACGCGTCCTTGTTGCAGTCTGCCAACGCGGCTGCCACCAAGGTGCAGCTGGACGAGGCCGAAACCCGCCGCATCATCGACGCCCAGCTGCATCAAGCTGGTTGGGAGGCTGACAGCGACACCCTGCGCTACAGCAAAGGGGCTCGTCCCGTGCGTGGCCGCAATCTGGCCATTGCTGAATGGCCGTGTGATGGCTACGCCGCCGACTACGTGCTGTTTCAGGGGCTCACGCCCATGGCCGTGGTTGAGGCTAAGCGAAAGAACATCGACGTGTCAGGGGCCCTGCAGCAAGCCAAGCGCTACAGCCGCACCTTCACTGCGGGCGCCGAGGTGCATCTCCATGATCGCAACTGGGGTGGGCAATCTGAATACCGCATCCCCTTCGTCTTCTCTGCCAACGGGCGGCCTTACCTGCGCCAGTTGGCTACCAAAAGTGGTATCTGGTTTTGCGACTTGCGCCACCCCGAAAACCGCAGCCAGGCGCTAGACGGCTGGTACAGCCCCGATGGGCTCAAACATCTGCTGGCGGCAGATGAGGCCAAAGCCCACCAGCAACTGGACAACACCGAGTTCAACTTCGGCTTTCCGCTGCGCCTGTACCAGCAGCAAGCCATCCGCGAGACCGAGAAGCGCATCAGCCAGGGCCAGCGCGACATCCTGCTGGCCATGGCCACAGGCACTGGCAAAACCAAGACCTGCATTGCGCTCATCTACCGCCTGCTCAAAGCGCAGCGATTCAAGCGCATCTTGTTTTTGGTGGACAGGTCGGCCTTGGGAGAGCAAGCGGCCAATGCATTCAAAGACACCCGCATGGAGCGGCTGCAAACCTTTGCCGAAGCCTTCGGCATCAAAGAGCTAGATGCCCAAGCACCAGACGCTGACACCGCCGTCCACATCGCCACCGTACAGGGCATGATGCGGCGCGTGCTGTTCGCTGCCGACGGTGTGGCCCCGCCCACGGTGGACCAATACGACTGCGTGGTGATCGACGAATGCCATCGCGGCTACACGTTGGACCGCGAGCTGTCCGACACCGAACTCAGCTTTCGGGGCTTTGAAGACTACATCTCCAAATACCGCCGGGTGCTCGACTACTTTGATGCCGTCAAGATCGGTCTGACCGCAACCCCCGCCCTGCACACCACCGAAATCTTCGGCGCCCCGGTGTTCACCTACAGCTACCGCGAGGCCGTGGTGGATGGCTTCTTGGTGGACTACGAACCGCCCATTCAGATCTATACCGAGCTTTCCAAAAGCGGCATGCATTGGAAGGCGGGCGAAGAGGTCAAGGTCTACGACGCGCAACGCAACCAGATCGAGCTGTTCAAAGCCCCCGACGCCATCGACCTCAACGTTGAAGACTTCAACCGCAAGGTCATTACCCGCCCCTTCAATGAGGTGGTGTGCAACTACCTAGCGCAAGAGATCGACCCCACGGGCAAGCGCAAAACCCTCATCTTCTGCGTCAACACCGACCATGCCGACTTGGTGGTGGATGTGCTCAAAGCCGCCTTTGAGGCCCAGTATGGCAGCGTGGAAGACGACGCCGTCATCAAGATCACCGGCAATGCCGACAAACCCCTGGAGCTGATTCGGCGCTTCAAAAACGAGCGCCTGCCCAATGTGGCTGTAACGGTGGACCTGCTCACCACCGGGGTGGACGTGCCCGAGATCTGTAACCTCGTCTTCTTGCGCCAGGTCAACAGCCGCATCTTGTTCGACCAGATGTTGGGCCGCGCCACCCGCCTGTGCGATTTTGATGGCGACCCCAAAGACAGCTTCCGCGTGTTTGACGCCGTGCGTATTTTTGAAGCCATCGGCAACATGACCGCCATGCGCCCCGTGGTGGTCAACCCTAGCATCAGCTTTGCGCAGCTGGAGCAAGAAATGGTGGCCGTGCAAGACCCCGCTGCCCGCGAGTTGGTGCGCGAGCAGTTCCTAGCCAAGCTGCAAGTCAAAAAGCGTCACCTCGACGCACAGGCCATGCAAGACTTTGAAACCACGGCAGGCATGACGCCCGACGCCTTCATCCAAAAGCTGCGCACCCTGTCGGTGGACGAAATCGCCAACTGGTTCATTCAAAACCCAAGGCTGGGCGAAATACTCGACCGCAAGCGCGAAGGGCGTGGCGAGCCCGTTTTTGTGTCTGACCACCCCGATGCCCTCGCTGGCATTGAGCGCGGTTACGGCACGGCCCGCAAGCCCGAAGACTATTTGAAAGAGTTCAAAGACTTCATCACCAGCCATGGCAACGAGCTGCCCGCACTCATCACCGTGCTCACCCGCCCGCGCGACCTCACGCGCAAGCAACTCAAAGAACTGGTGCTGGCGCTGGGCGAGGCTGGCTTTACCGAAACCCGCCTGGCCACCGCCTGGCGCGAGCTCAGCAACCAGGACATTGCCGCCCGCATCATTGGCTACATTCGCCAGGCCGCTGTGGGCGATGCCCTGCTGCCCTATGCCGAGCGCGTGGACCACGCCCTGCAAGACCTCCTGGCCAAACCCCCGGCAGGCAAACCCTGGACGCAGCCCCAGCGCGACTGGCTCAAACGCATTGCCGCGCAAACCAAAGCCAATATGTTGGTAGACCGCGAAGCGCTGGACGACCCAGACCTTATATTCAAGCGCGACGGCGGCGGCTTTGCCCGCCTGGACAAACTCTTCAACGGCCAGCTCCAGCCCGTGCTGGAAGCCTTTAACGACGCACTGTGGGCGGGCGACCAAAAGTCCGCCTGACCGCTTTTTCCCCGCATCCCCCTACATGACTGCAATCAACCCCGCGGCGTCAGACATCGTCGCCAAGCTCTGGAACCTGTGCAACCTGTTGCGCGATGATGGAGTGACCTACCACCAGTACGTGAGCGAGCTCACCTACCTGCTGTTCTTGCGCATGATGCAAGAGACCGGTCAGGAAGACGGCCTGGTCATCTACAAGTCGCCCAAGAAAGGCGAGCCCGCCGAAAAAATGGAAGGCACCCGCTGGGCCGACCTGATGGCCGCATCGCCCCCCGACCGGCTGGACATGTACAAAGAACTGCTGCTGGACTACGGCCTGCATGGCCGGGGCAGCGTGCAGCAGATTTACGCCAACGCCAGCACCTTCATCACCAAGCCCGCCACCTTGTCCAAGCTGGTGGTAGAGATCGACAAGCTCGACTGGTACAGCGTGCAGCGCGACGACCTAGGCGACCTGTACGAAGGCCTGCTGGAGCGCAACGCCAGCGAAAAGAAAAGCGGCGCAGGCCAATACTTCACGCCCCGCGATTTGATCGACAGCATCGTAGCCGTGATGCAACCCACGCTGGACGACGTGATCCAGGACCCCGCCTCGGGCACCGGTGGCTTCTTGATTGCCGCCAACAACTACCTGCGCGACAAGTTTCCGCCAGACGAGCGCACCGAAGCCCAACAGCGCAAATACCGCCATAGCACCTTTTACGGCATGGAGCTGGTGCAAGACACCCACCGCCTGGCCCTCATGAACATGCTGCTGCACGGCATTGAAGGTGGCATACAGTTTGGCGACACCCTGGGCGAAGAAGGCACCCGCCTGCCGCAGGCCACGCTCAACCTCAGCAACCCGCCCTTTGGCACGAAAAAAGGCGGCGGCCTGCCTACCCGCACCGACTTCACCTACCCCACCACCAACAAGCAGTTCTGCTTTTTGCAGCACATCTACCGCAACCTGGCCCCCGGTGGCCGCGCTGCCGTGGTGCTGCCCGACAACGTGCTGTTTGAAAGCAACGTGGGCGCAGACATACGCCGCGACCTGATGGACAAGTGCAACCTGCACACTGTTCTAAGGCTGCCCACCGGCATCTTCTACGCCCAGGGCGTCAAAACCAACGTGTTGTTCTTCACCCGTGGCACCACCGACAAAGGCAACACCAAAGAAGTGTGGGTGTACGACATGCGCGCTAACATGCCCCAGTTTGGCAAGCGCACCCCCTTCACCCGCGACTACTTCCGCACCCATCCCGATGCCCCGGCCAGCACGCCCCGCGACAAGTTTGAAGACGTGTTTGGCAACGACCCCTACGGCGGCCCCGCAGCCCTGGCGCAGCGCGAAGACACGGGCGAAGCAGGCCGCTGGCGCAAGTTCACCCGCGAGCAAATCAAGGCCCGTGGCGACAACCTGGACATCAGCTGGCTCAAAGACGACAGCGCCGAAACCGCAGACGCCCAGCGCGATGAACCCGCGCTGGTGGCCCGCATGGTGATGCGCGAGCTGAACGGCGCCATGGCCGACCTGCGCAGCCTGCTGGAAGAGTTGGGCGAAGACCCCGACGCCGCGCTGGACGACCTGCTGGCCGACGACACCACGGCAGACGAGGCTCAGCCATGAGCCAATTGGTTTCCGCAGCGGGAGCAGACGGCCTGCCCACCAACTTGCACGCCGAACTGCGCACCCTCATCGCCAGCAGCCGCCAGCGCCTGGCCGGTGCGGTCAATGCCGAACTCACCCGCCTGTACTGGGCGGTGGGCCAACGCTTGGCCACCGAAGTGCTGGGCGGCGAACGTGCCCAATACGGCAGCCAGCTGCTGGAGCAACTGGGCCAACAGCTCTCGCAAGAGTTTGGCCGGGGTTTTGAAGCCCGCAACCTGCGCCGCATGGTCAAGTTTGCGCACGCTTTCCCTAGTGCAGAGATTGTGTCGACGCTGTCGACCAAATTGAGCTGGAGCCACATGGTCGCCATCGTTGCGCTCAAAAACCCGCAAGCCCGCCAGTTTTACGCCCAGCACGCTGCGCAAGACCGCTGGAGCGTGTTGTTGGGAGGGGGCGAGGATGAGTGAGGCAACAATCAACGCGGCGGACTTGCCAGCCAGCTGGGTGCTGACCACGTTGGGCACCGTCGTCCAATATGGACGCACTGAGAAAGCAGAGCCGCACGAGATAGCTGACGACGACTGGGTGCTCGAACTGGAAGACATTGAAAAAGACAGTTCGCGCCTGCTGCAAAAAATCACCTTCCTGGAGCGCCAGTCCAAGAGCACGAAGAACAAATTTCAAGCTGGCGATGTGCTTTACGGGAAATTGCGCCCCTATCTCAACAAGGTGTTGATTGCCGACGAGCCAGGGTACTGCACAACAGAAGTTCTGCCGCTCAATGCCGGAGCGCATTTAGATAACCGGTACCTGTTCTATTGGTTGAAGCACCCTGCTTTCTTGAAGTACGTGGAGGCGGAGAGCCATGGCATGAACATGCCGCGCCTTGGAACCGAAGCGGGCAAGGCTGCACCCTTTGTGCTAGCGCCGAGGAACGAGCAAACCCGCATCGTCAATCAACTCGACACCCTACTCACCCGCATTCAGTCCTGCAACGACCGCTTCGACGCCATCCCTGCCTTGCTCAAGCGGTTTCGGCAAGCGGTATTGGACGCAGCCTTGAATGGTGCCTTCAGTGGCAACCCAGTAAAAGGCAGAGTTCCAAGAGTCTGTATATCGTCAATTGCATCGGTTGGGACCGGGTCAACGCCCCTGCGCTCTAACGCCCAATTTTTTGCAAGCACCGGCACTCCGTGGATAACCAGTTCTGCTACGTCCGAGGCCATCATTCAGCGAGCCAGTGAGTTCGTTACGCCAGCCGCCATTTCTGCGCACCGCCTCAACATCTATCCCAAAGGAACCCTTCTTGTAGCGATGTATGGCGAAGGGAAGACGCGTGGTCAAGTTGCCCAACTTGGAATAGATGCAACCATCAACCAGGCTTGCGCTGCAATCCGTGTTGACAACACACAAGCGCTGACGGCTTTCGTGAAGTTGGCGTTGCAGGCGAACTACCTCAACATGCGCGAGCTTGCTGAGGGAGGCAATCAGCCAAACCTCAATTTGTCCAAGGTCAAGGAGTTTGAGATTCCTCTGCCCCCTTTGGATGTGCAGACCAAAATCGTCCGCCATGTAGAAACCCTGTTCGCCCTGGCCGACCGCATCGAAGCCCGTGCCAATGCAGCACGAACCCAAGCCCAACGCCTGAGCCCCTTGGTGCTGTCCAAAGCATTCAGAGGCGAGCTGGTGCAACAAGACCCGCAAGACGAGCCCGCCAGCGCGCTGCTTGAACGCATCGTCTCGCAGCGCTCTGCGCCAACCGCAAAGAAGCAACCAAAGCCCCCGCGCCAAACTCGCGTCTCTCGCGCCCCAAAGAAAGCCGCAGCCGTGACCAAAAGCCGCCAAGACGAAGACGTAAAAGGCCAGCCCTACCTTGCAGACCACCTGCGCCGCTTGGGTTCGCCCGCCACCGCAGAGGCGCTGTTCAAAGCGTCCGAGCTGCCAATAGCCGATTTCTACAAGCAATTGGCCTGGGAGATAGCGCAAGGCCATATTGCAGACGGTGGCACCACATTGGAGGCGCGCCATGCGGTTGGATAAGGTTTATATCGACGGTTTCAAAAACTTGAAGCAGTTGGAGGTCGACTTTGACGAGACCAAGCTCACCACAGTGCTCATTGGTCAAAACGGAGCGGGCAAGTCCAACCTGATTGAGGCACTGGCGCAGGTATTTGCGCATGTTGATCTGCGCAGCGCACCACTGCGCTTCAAGTTCCGCGTAACGTATCGAATACAGGTTCGAAAGGCCAAACCAGGTGAGCTGACTCAGGTGGTATTGAGCAACATGCCTGATGAGGCTGCGATTCTGATCGACGGCAAATCTGTGTCTCGGGCGGAGTTTGAACGCAACAAGTCTGAATGGTTTCCGGACTTGGTGCTTGGCTACTGCTCAGGAACTGAAAAGCGGCTTGAACAAGTGTTCGACCGTCACCAGAGTAATTACTACAAGGCAGTTGCGCGCAACAATGATGAAGAAGCCTGCTATCAGGCGCTTCTGGTGCGTCGGCTTTTTTACTGCCGTCATGTTCATGGGGTGATGGCCCTGCTGGCGCAATTTGCCTTCCCGGATCAAGCAGCGGATGAGTTGCTCAAAGATATTGTTCGCATTACCGGGTTTCACTCTGCATTGGCGGTTTTTCGGGAGCCCTGGTATGCAAAGGGTGGGCGCAGCAAAAAGCAAGAGGATGCTGAGAACTTTTGGGGTGCTGATGGTCCGGCCGGTAGAACTGCGAAGCTGCTGCAGACCATGGCTTTTCATCCCTTTGGGCTGACGGGTAACGCTGTTGACGACTATCGCGACAAGCGTCAGGAAGAAGCGCAGTTCGCCACGTTCTTGCCGAACCAATCCGTCATTCCGCTTTTGCGAGAAGCTTATAGCGATGACGCTGACATGTTCTACGCGCTGGAGTCGCTGGACGTTTCTGATCTAGTGCGAAGTCTGAATGTGTGGGTAACGCGGCATAACGATGCTAGTGGAGACATCGAATACAGCGATCTTTCAGACGGCGAGCGCCAATTGCTCATGGTGATGGGCTTATTGCGTATCGCCCGAGGAAAGCGAGTGCTTTTTTTGCTCGATGAACCGGACACTCACTTGAATCCGCATTGGCAGCTCAGGTACTTACGCCTTATTGAGCAGTGGACTGGTACGGCGGCGGATGCAAAGAATTGCCACATTCTCTTGACCTCTCACAACCCTTTAACGATTTCCGCACTCACGCGGGATGAGGTGCGCGTGATCACGCAGGCCGAAAACGGGCAGGTAAAAGCTTCTGCACCATATGCAAATCCGAAAGGGATGGGATTCACCGCCACGCTGACTGAGATCTTCGGTATGCCCACTAGCTTGGATATTGATACTCAACGCGTGATAGACGAACGCAACGCACTTGCTCAGAGGGCCGACAAGTCTGACAAAGATGAGCAAAGGTTGATTGAGCTGAATGACGATCTGGCGCGTCGCGGCTTCTTGTATGAAGACCGTGAACCGTTGTACCAAGACTTTCTGCGGGCCTGGCATGACGTGCGGTATGCAGATCAGCCACCCTTGACCCCTGAAGTAATCCAACAGCGGCATGCGAATATGAAAGCGCTCATCAAAAAGCTGAGCGCGGAAAGGGCTGAGTCTTGATCTACGTGAAGTGCAATCCCAATTTGATTCCACAGAAGGTCCTCGACCTAGCAGCCAGGGCGCAAGCGGAGTTAGAGGCAAAACCGGAGGCAGAACGCAAGGCCTTCATAGAAAAGAAGGGATATGTCTGGCGCGCCTTTGGTCGCTATTTGGCAAAGATGTCATACGGAAAGTGCTGGTATTCGGAAAGCAACGATCCTCAGTCGTTTTTTGACGTCGATCATTTCAGACCAAAAAAGGCAGCTAAGAGAGCTGATAGCAATGAGGACGATGGATACCCTTGGCTGGCGTTCTCGGTCGAGAATTTTCGTTATTCAGCGGGGCGATCAAATCGGTTGAGCACGGATGAGGCTACCGAAGAAACCGTTGGAAAAGGAAGCTGGTTCCCTTTACTCGATGGAAGTCCATGCGCGGTTTGGGGCGACAGGTGCTTAAACGAAGAGCGCCCTGTACTGCTTGACCCAACGGTCAGAAGTGATGTCGCGCTGATCGATATCGATCCTGATGATGGCCGAGCAATTCCCAGCCAAACCTGCATTGGCCCAATAAAGCAACTGCGAGCGAGTAAGTCCATCGAGCTTTATGGTCTCAATTTGGGCAATTTGACTACTGCGAGAAAGCGGGTGATGCGCGACGTGGAGAACCACTACAAGAATTTGATGGACATCGTCAGTGCTGCCACAGATATGGCAGCGGTGGAAAGGCTCCAGGAGCAAATGCGTGAGGCGACAGCCGCTAGCGCCCCATACGCACGCGCAGCCAGAGCAAAGATGTTCTCGATGAACGCGGGTGCGTTTTGTGCCCAGCCTGAGGATTTTGGCAATGTGGTGTGAAACACCGGCTATCGATAGCCGGTCTGGTTGGATTGCCTGCTACCTGACGCTTGGCGCAGAGCATTCGCACTGCGAGAAGTGAGCCCATGAGCGACATCAAACTCTTCCGTCTCACCAGCGGCACCGCCACCGAGCTCCAAGGCAGCGCCTCCGACCTGGAAAAGCCCCTGCAGACGCTGATCGAGGCCAACCTGCAGCCCTTGCTCAACATCCGCTTCATCGCCAGCGAGCATTCCACAGGCAAGACGCATGGCGGGCGCATCGATTCGCTGGGCTTGGATGAAAACAATTGCCCCGTTATCCTGGAATACAAGCGGTCGGTGGGCGAGAACGTCATCAACCAAGGCCTGTTCTACCTGGACTGGCTGCTGGACCACAAGGCCGAGTTCAAGCTGCTGGTGCTGGACAAGCTGGGCGCCGCTGCCGCCGACGCCATTGACTGGAGCGCGCCCCGCGTGGTGTGCATTGCGGCGGACTTCACCAAGTACGACGGCCACGCGGTGCAGCAGATTGGCCGCAATATCGAGCTGATTCGCTACCGGCAGTTTGGGGGCGACTTGCTGTTGCTCGAGTCGGTCAACGCGGGCAGCGACGCAGGCAGCAAACCCACCGCTGCCAAACCGCCCAAGGCCACGCCCGGCAAGCCGGATGTGGCGGCCACTGCGGCGGCCACGGCGTTGCCTGCTTTGGCAGACCCCATCGGCACCAAGGGCACGGGGCCTGACAAGTCGTTTGCCGACCTGCTGGTGAATTTGCCAGAGCCTATACAGTTGCTGCTGGCTTCGTTAGAGGGTTACACGCTGTCGCTGGGCGACGATGTACAGCGCAAAGAGCTGCGCTTGTACCTGGCCTTCAAGCGCCTCAAAAACTTTGCCACGGTGGTGCTGCACCGCAAGAACTGCCTGCTGCTGTACCTGCACGTAGACCCTGCCACCGCCTTGCCGGTGCTGCCCAATGCGCGCGATGTGACGAACATCGGGCATTGGGGCACGGGCAACCTGGAAGTGACGCTCTCGACCCAAGCCGATCTGGATGCGGTCAAGCCGTTCATCGTGGCGGCGTATGAGGGGCGGGGTGTTGCGGGGCAGTGATTGCTTCTGATTTGATAGCTGCTAGCGCTTATGGTTTAAGCGCTAGCAGCTTATTTGACCAAGATGTAGGCGGTATTCCGCCCACCACCTTCCAGCCGCGCCAGCACGCCCCGGGCCAACAGGTCGTTGATGTCGCGCAGCGCTGTATCGGGTGAGCATTTGGCCATTGCTGCCCACTTGGCGTTGGTCAGTTTGCCCTCCATGCCATCCAGCACGCGGTTCAGCACCAGCGTTTGGCGGGCATTCATGAGCGTGCCCGCCCATCGCTGCCAGAACTGGGCTTTGTCCAGCACGCCCGCCAGTGTGACGTCTGTGCCTTGCACGGCGCGCAGCAGGCAGCCCAGAAACCAGTGCAGCCACGGGGTCACGTCCAGCGGGCCTTTTTGGGTGGCTTCCAACTGGTCGTAATAG
>RRZT010949130.1_pt1 | contig 11455 bp, 9 predicted proteins | sample 2165551 | NCBI WGS metagenome assembly RRZT01 (sample SAMN10456910, study PRJNA506462) | wastewater metagenome | biome: wastewater; feature: sludge; material: wastewater sludge; isolation source: wastewater sludge with Escherichia coli K12::gfp cells carrying plasmid... | place: USA: Moscow, Idaho ... | reverse complement strand
TTGCGGAAAATCATGGGCGCTTTTGACTTGCGTTCCGGGGTGGGAAATAATCGTTCGAGCTTCGCCGGGTTCCCGGCGCAACCCATTTCTGTCTGGAGCCAACCGTGGAATTTACCATAAAACAGCTTGCCCCTCTTGCGGTGTCCGCCGACTGCCTGCTGCTGCCGGTGCAGGGCGACAAGCTTGGCGCCGCCACCAGCGAGTTCGACGCCAGCCTCGGCGGCCTGCTGGCGCGACTGGTCAATGACGGCGATCTGGCCGCGAAAGCCGGCAGCACGCTGCTGGTTCCGCTTGCCGGCAGCACGGTCAAAAAGGTCGTACTGGTCCAGCTTGGCAAGGAGTCCAAAGCTTTGCGCGATGCGCTGCGCTCCGCAGCAAAGGCGCTGCTCGGCGCCAATTGCGCCAGCGCAGCGGTATTCCTGGCCGGACTCAAGAAGATCGATTTCGACGATGCGCTGGCCGTTTTTGCCGAGGCGCTGCAAACCGAGAGCTACCGCTTCGATGCCTGCAAAAGCAAGCCCGACCCGGCGGCCAAGCTCGCCCATGTGACACTGGCCCTCGGCGGAAAAGATGACGACAAAAAGGCTGAGGCCGCGCTGGCCCGCGGACTCGCGATCGGCCACGGCGTAAACCTTGCGCGCGAACTCGGCGACCTGCCCGGCAACACCTGCACCCCGCAGCATCTGGCGGAGGTCGCCGGCGAACTCGCACGCGAGTTCGGTTTCAAGTGCCAGGCATTCGACGAGCGCGAAATCGCCGCGCTCGGCATGAGCTCTTTCCTGTCGGTCGCGAAGGGCAGCGATGTGCCGCCGCGGCTGATCGTGCTCGAATACCAGGGCGGCAAAGGCAAGCCGGTCGCGCTGGTCGGCAAGGGGCTGACCTTCGACGCTGGCGGCATCTCGCTGAAGCCGGGCGCCGGCATGGACGAAATGAAGTATGACATGTGCGGCGCGGCCGCCGTGCTCGGCGCATTCCGCGCGGTGGCCGAGCTCGGCCTCGCCGTGAACCTGGTCGGCGTGATTCCGGCCTGCGAAAACATGCCGTCCGGCCGCGCCAACAAGCCCGGCGACATCGTCAAGGCAATGGACGGCCAGACTATCGAGATCCTGAACACCGATGCCGAAGGCCGCCTGCTGCTGTGCGACGCGCTGAGCTACGTCGCGCGCTTCGAACCGGAATGCGTGATCGATCTGGCGACGCTGACCGGCGCGTGCGTGATCGCGCTCGGCCATGTTACGAACGGCCTGTTCGCGAACGACGATGATCTGGCCGAAGAACTGCTCGCCGCCGCCGGCAAGAGCGGCGATCTGACCTGGCGACTGCCGCTGTTCGAGGAATACCAGGAACAGCTGAAATCGAATTTCGCCGATATCGCCAACATCGGCGGCCGCCCGGCTGGCGCGATCACCGCCGCCTGCTTCCTGTCGCGCTTCACCGAAAAATACCGCTGGGCGCACTTCGACATCGCCGGCACCGCATGGAAATCCGGCTCGGCCAAGGGCGCGACCGGCCGGCCGGTGCCGCTACTGGTCGAATTCCTCGCCAAGCGCGCGAAAAAGAAGTGAGAAATCAGGCGTGAGGTGTAAGGTGCGAGATTCGGCGCCTCACCCTCATTCCTCACGACTATGCAGATCACTTTCTACTTCAACGTCCTGAACCGCGAAAAAGCGCTGTGCCAGCTGGTCGGCAAGTCGCTTGCGGCCGGCAAGACCGTCTGCGTACTGACCGAAAGCGCAGCGGCCACCGCCGCACTCGACCGGCTGCTGTGGGAAGTTCCGCAGAACGGTTTCGTTCCGCATTGCGCGGCGGACGATCCGCGCGCCACGCGCACGCCGGTCATCGTCGACCACCGCGCCGAACTGCTGCCGGCCAACGAAGTGCTGTTCAACTGGACCGGACAAGTTTCGGCCAACTGGTCGCGCCATGCGCGCGTGATCGAGATCGTCGACAGCGACGAAGACCGGCTCATCGCCTCGCGCCAGCGCTGGCGCGCGTATCAGGCGCTCGGCTTCCAGCCGGATGCGATCGACATGAAGGAGTTGCCTCGTCATGACTGAAAACCAGGATTTCCGCCCTTCAGTGGCGCTGTTCGACAAGATGGACGCGCTGCTCGCGCGCCACCGCGCGTCGCCCGCGCAGGACATCCCGGTCCTGACCGAGGAAGCCAGCGCGGACGCCCCGCCGGAAATCCCGGTGCTGACGCAGGCCGTGGCTGACAGCGAGCTGATGTTCGACCCGCGCGAATTCCATTCGCCGCCGGCGAACCAGCCGGGCGAACCGCTGTTCCTCGACCTGCCCTTGCTCGATCTCGATCAACTGGACGAAGCGGTTCCACAATTGCCGCCCGATGCCTTCGTTGCCGAAGCCGTAACCGTCATTCCTGCGGGCTTGCTGCATGCGCTGGAAATGCCGGAAATCGTACTTGCAGGAGAAAGTCCGGCCCAGGTCGAGGAAATCATCGAGCTTGGCGCTCCGGACGAAGAAACCGCTCCGTCATTGGCTGCGTCACCATCGCAAGCACATGAACCCCGCCCTTTGGAGGAAGCGCCCGCCGCCACGCTGAGCGATGCCGAAATCGCCGAGATCACGGCCACAGTCGAAGCGCAGATCGCAGTCGAAGTGGCGACCGAGGTCGAACAGCTCGCGCGCCAGCACTTCACGCGCATGATGCAGAATTTCTACAACGAAACCCTGCACAAGATGACCGAGGAAATCAGCCGCGATATGCAGATGTGCCTGGCGCCACGCATCGTTGAACTGGTTGAAGACGAGTTGCGCCGACGTGGCGCCATCCGCTAATTAATAGTAAATATTTGATTTTATTGGTATTTTAATCACAACCCCGCCATCTCTGCCTCGATGCCCGCCACGCTGCGCGGGCACAGCACATAGGGTGCAATCCACAGAAGCGTTGTTGCATAAATCCAGCACGGTAGCTGCTTGATCTTGGCATCCTGAACCAGATTCCCTCGCCCCACAGTTGCACTTACTCCCTGAATCCGCCAGTTAATCGCCGCACACGCTGTGTTTATTGCGTCTACGGGCTCAGAAATTAAGAATTAGAAAAGTCCCTAAGCACGCTAATGCACGCACCCAAGCAGAAAATTTTCCAGAGGAAAGCGGCAACTGTCTAAGCATCGTGATCACCAAAAACGACAGTAACGGGGTAAAAGCCAGCAGCACGAGCGATTTCCCAAAGTCGGCTTTCTCCCTGATTGGTGCGAATTGTGTTCCTGCCAATACGTCAATTAGCACAAGCAAAGATGCGATGGAGACCATGGCCCATACCTGTCCATCTAACTCTTTAATAAAGGCGCTCATGTATGCCGAAACAGGCATACGCTCATCAATTCTCATACATCCTCCTTCACCAAACTCATGAGCAAGACATCCGACCACACGATAAGTATTTGATTTAATTCAACTTTTAGTCAAATCAAGCCATCTCTGCCTCGATGCCCGCCACGCTGCGCGGGCACAGCGCGGTCAGGCATTCGTGGCCGGCGGCGGTGATCAGCACGTCGTCCTCGATGCGGATGCCGATGTTCTCGAAATGCTTCGGCACGTTCGCGGACGGACGGATGTAGAAGCCCGGTTCGATCGTGAACACCATGCCGGGCTCCAGCTTGCGCCACTCGTCGCCGACCTTGTATTCGCCGACATCATGCACGTCGAGGCCGAGCCAGTGGCTGGTGCGGTGCATGTAGAACTGACGGTAGCTGCCCGATTCGAGCACCGAATCGAGCGATCCCTGCAGCAGCCCGAGGTCGATCATTCCCTGCGCGAGCACTTTCGTCGCCGCGTCGTGCACTTCGTTCCAGGCGACGCCGGGGCGGGCCAGATCGAAAGCGGCCTGATGCGCGGCCAGCGTGATCTCGTAGACATCCTTTTGCGCGGCGCTGAACCGGCCGCTGACCGGCAGCGTGCGCGTGATGTCGCTGGCGTAACCATCAAGCTCGCAGCCGGCGTCGATCAGCAGCAGGTCGCCGTCCTGCATGCGGCGGTTGTTTTCGACATAGTGCAGCACACACGCGTTCGGGCCCGACGCGACGATGCTGCCGTAGGCCGGGAAGCGGCTGCCGTGGCGGCAGAATTCGTGCAGGAACTCGGCCTCGATTTCGTATTCGACCAGCCCCGGTTTGATCGCGCGCATCGCGCGCACATGCGCGGCCGAATTGATCCGGCCGGCGTGGCGCAGCAGCGCGATCTCGTGCGCGTCCTTGAACAGGCGCATTTCATGCAGCGTGCCGCGGATGTCGACGATTTCGGCCGGCGCGCGAACGCCGGCGCGGCTCTGCGCTCGCACCGCGTCGAGCCAACCGGCGAGCCGCCGGTCCCAGCCGGCATCCTGACCGAACGGGAAATACACGCGCGGCTGATTTTTCAGGATGTCGGCAAGTTTCGCGTCGAGTTCCGCGACCGGGTGGGCTGCATCGAAACCGAACGCTTCGGCTGCGGCATCCGGCCCATAGCGGTAGCCGTCCCAGATCTCGCGCTCGTCGTCCTTTTCCCGGCAGAACAGCAGGTTCTCGAGCTTGTCCTCGCCGATCACCAGCACCAGTACGGCCTCGGGTTCGGCAAAACCACTCAGGTAGTAGAAATTTGAATCGAAACGGTACGGGTAGGTCGAGGCGGCATTGCGTGCGACCTCGGCGCTGGTCGGAACGATCACGACGCCGGGCTTCAGGCGGCGGGACATCTGCTGACGGCGATCGGAAAAGGCTTGGTATTGGGCTTGCATGGCGGGCTTCCTTGGCATCACTCCGGCCAAAGCCGGTCCGGACGGTGGGGCGTGCGGTGCTGAAGCCAGCGATACCATAAAGAAAAGTTTATATAAATCAAACACTTACATAAAAATTATTTCGAGTACTTACGGATCGCTGCCTGAATTTCGGCGATCGCTTTTTCGATGTCATCTTCGGTCACCTCGGCCGATTGGCCCGTGGCATCCATCCGGCTCAGGTGCGTGCTGATCGTGTGCGCATCGAGCTTCTGCGTCGAGACGAAACCGCGTTCGTCATGCTGCCCGCCCTCGTCATGCCAGTTGATTGCGATCGCAGAAAGGTTGTCGCCTTCGCGACCGCCGCGAACCTCGGCGCGATCCATCATCTGCGGCACCGCGAACAGCGCCGGAAAAGCGCCAAGGAAGTGAATCAGCTCGTCCTCGCCGACCTCGCCCCAGAAACCGTCCGTGCACAACAGCAGCGAATCGCCATCAGCCAGCGCAACCTTGCCGCCCGATTCGATCTCGGGCGGATAGAAACCGCCGAGGCAACTGTAGATCTTGTTCTTTTCCGGATGATTCCGCGCTTGTTCGGCCGTGATCTGCCCTGAATCAACGAGTTTCCTGACCTTCGAATGATCGCGCGTGCGGGCGACGACCTTGTCGTTGCGCACCAGGTACAAACGCGAATCACCGACATGCGCCCAGTAGGCGACACCGTCCTGCACGACACAGGCCACGCAAGTCGTGCGCGGCACTTCGTCCATCTGATGGCTCGACGCATAGTTGAAAATCGCGTCATGGCACAGATTCATCACGTCGGTCAGGAACTGCGCCGGCCGCGGCAGCACCGGCTTCGCGCGTTTCTGGAACTGGTCGCAGACCAGCTCGACCGTGATCTGCGCCGCAACTTCGCCATGCAAGTGGCCACCCATTCCATCTGCAACAACCAGCAACAGCGCATCGCGGCTGTACGAATAACCGACCCGGTCCTGGTTGTACTGGCGTCCGCCCTTGCGGCTGTCCTGGTAGATCGTGAATTTCATCGGCGTCCTAGGAAAATCGGCTGGTTCATCAACCGTTTCAGGGTCTTCAGCACGGACTTCCTGCTCGGCCGCGAGAACGGCGCTTGCAGCAACTTCTGCAACTGGTGAACGCTCTGTGGCCGCCGGGTCGGATCGGGCTGCAGGCAAAATTCGATCAGATCGAGCAACTCGGGCGAATAGCGGTCGTTGAAATTTGCCAGGCTCAGCGAACGACCTTCCTTTTCGCGCGCCTCGGCCGAAGGCGGCGGCTCGCCGGTAATGCACGCGTACATCGAGGCGCCGATGCCATAGATGTCGGTCCACGGCCCGAGCGATTCGCTGTTCCGGTATTGTTCCGGCGCAGCGAAGCCCGGTGTGTACATCGGCGCGAGCCGGCTGTGCTCGCCGGTCAGCGCCTGGCGGGCCGAACCGAAATCGAGCAACAGCGGCGTCTTGTCCTTGCGGATATAGAGGTTGGCCGGTTTGATATCGAGATGCAGCAGCTTGCGCAGGTGCACCTCGCGCAGGCCGTTCAGCAGTTGGTAGAACACATGCCGGATCAGCGCCTCGCTGACGCCATCACGCTCGCGCTGCAGCTGGATTTCCTTCTGCAGCGTGCGGCCGCGTTCGTACTCCATGACCATGTAGACGGTCTCGTTCGCGCGAAAGAAATTCAGCACACGGATGATATTCGGATGGCGAATGTGCGCGAGCGTCTTGCCTTCCTCGAAAAAGCACTTGAGCCCGTGCTTGAACAGGATCGTGTTGTTTTCATTGGTCGCCTGCACCAGCGCGTCGCCTTCGCGGCGCAGGTCAAGCGAATTGGGCAGGTATTCCTTGATCGCGACCGGATAGTCGTTTTCGTCGTGCGCAAGATAGACGATGCTGAACCCGCCCACAGACAGCAGCTTGGCAATCGTATAGTTCTGTAACTGGTAGCCGCGGGCCAGCGGTTCAACGCTCGGGTTCGCCATCCTTGGGGTTTCGCTATACTCTCAACTACCGAATTCTGGGTTTCAGCGGCGCGAATGTAAAGCAGACCCGCCGGTCCCATTTAAAAACACACGGAAAACCAACATGATCCTGAGCATGACCGGCTATGCCAGCGCCCAGCGCGAATGGCCCCAAGGTGTCCTCGTCGTCGAGCTACGCGCCGTCAACCACCGTTTCCTTGATGTCTCGATGCGGCTTCCCGAGGAATTCCGCCCGCTCGAATCGGCAATCCGCGAAAAACTCGCAGCCAAACTCAGCCGGGGCAAGGTCGAATGCCGGATCGCCTTCAACGCCCAGCAGGGCGGCGCGCCCGCAAGCCTGCAGCTGAACCGAGCGCTCGCACAAACGCTGCTGACCCTCGGCCGCGAACTCGGTGAACTCGCGCCGCAAGCCCGCCCGCTGGCAATCGGCGAGGTGCTGCGCTGGCCCGGCGTGCTCGCAACCGACGCCCTGCCGCCGGAAACGCTGCAGGCTGCGGCTCTGGAATTGATCGACAACGCGCTCAACGATTTCATCGCCAACCGCGCCCGCGAAGGCGAAAAGCTCGCCGGCCTGCTGCAGGATCGCGCCGCAGCGATGGAGGTCCTCGTCGCCGAGATTCGCCCGAAAATGCCGCAGATCGTCGCCGACTACGAAGCCAAACTGACCCAGCGTTTCGTCGAAGCGCTCGGCGCGCACGACGACGAACGCATCCGCCAGGAAATCGTTCTGTTCGCGCAGCGCATCGACGTGGCCGAAGAGCTCGACCGCCTGACCGCGCATATCGCCGAACTGCGCCACATCCTGAAAAAGGGCGGCGCGGCCGGCAAGCGGCTCGACTTCCTGATGCAGGAACTGAACCGCGAAGCAAACACGCTCGGCTCAAAGTCGGTCGCCGTCGACAGCAGCCGCACCGCGATGGAACTGAAAGTGCTGATCGAGCAGATGCGCGAGCAGATCCAGAACATCGAGTAGTGGTTCACGCCGTTTCAGCATATCAAAAACCCGCAATTTCATGCGGGTTTTGTCTTACCTGGCTAGGCAAACCATAGAATCGGGGAACGCCTGTCGCAATCAAGACGCTACGGTCTGTTCGAGGCAAAGCCAAACAACATCAAAAAAACGCCCCCGGTCCTTTTGAAACCGGGGGCGAGAACTCGCAAATCGCGAGGAGAGGTTAGCGCTTACTGCTTGACGATCGTGAGGTTGGATACCATCGCTTCACCCTTGCTGGCAGCGAAGTCGAGTTTCAGCTTGCCACCGCTAACCGTCACCGGGAAGGTCCGGGTAATAGCCGTACGATACGCACCTGCCGCAGCCAGTACATCCAGATTGCTGATCGCGGTCTGTCCGTTGGCGGCAACACTGAACACGCGACCACCGATAACGGTACCCTTATTCGGTTCAGCAAAGCCCAGCGTCACGCTGTAAGTGCCATCCGCGAGCGGAATGTCATAGCTGAAGCTGGCGCCGGAACGGACAAAGATGTACTGCATCTGGTTGGCATCGCTGGTCGAGCCGAACACATTGACCGGGGCCCAGTCATCGACATATTCATCCCCCTGGTTGATCAGCGGAACACCCAGACCACCAGTGAAGAAGTTGTCCGAACCGTAGCGATGACCCGTCGTCGACTTGAAGCCTGTCGTCACTTGGCCGGCTGCAATGTAGACGTTGTTCGCATTGTCGGCGCTCAGGTTCCAGCTGGCCGTATCCACGGCGGCCTTGCCGGCATGCGAGCCTTCGGCCACGATGCTGTTGGTACCAGCCGAGAGCTTCACGTTCGGGAACACGCAGGTCTTCCACGCGCATTGGGCTGCCGTCTTGGTCGCAACGGCGTTGCCGTTGACCTTCAGCGTGACCGAGTCGGCATTGCTGTAGACCTTCACGTCCGCATACTGGTAGGCGCGGTCGGTATAGCGCTTGCCGGTAATGTGCGTAACCGGCTCCTTGCTCCAATTGGCCTTGTAGAAATAGAACGGATCCTTCTTGGTCTTGTGGTCGAATGTGACCAGGCCCTTGGTGTTGACGCCGCGGATGTCGCCCTCGTTGCGGATGCCGGAGCCGAAATCGAACATGTTCCAGACGTAGGTGCCCCAGATGTACGGCTTGCTGGCCATCAGGCTGTAGTTCTGCTCATGGACCCAGGCAGCATAACCTTCCGGCTGGTACATGACTGGCATCTGGCCCATGTACCAGTTGCCGGGCTTGCCGCCCAAGGCATTGTCAGTCTGGTGACTGATTGCCGCGCCAGCACCGTATTCGGACACGCCCATCGGCTGGTTCGGGTAGGCCTTGTGCTTGGCTTCCAGTTCCGCTTCAAACGGGGCGATCGAATAGTAATCGTTGTACCACAGGTAGTAGCGGTTGATGGCCCAGATATCGGTCACGCCGCTGGTCGGCAGCGCAGGCCACGCGGTGAAGCCGGCCGGATCGGCCACGTCGGCCAGCGTCGTGACGCGGCTCGGGTCTTCCTGCTTCGACAGCGTATGCAGTTCTTTGAGCATCGGCGTGATGTAGTCGACGCCATTGCAGGTCTTTTCCCAACCGACTTCGTTGGCGATCGACCACATGCCTATCGAGGCGTGGTTGAACTGCTGACGGACCAGTTCCTTGAGCTGCAGATTCTGGTTGGCCTTGAATTCTACCGTAGGACCGGTCGTGGTCTTGCAATCCAACACGTTCTTGTCAACAAACGGATGCTCGGCCCAGACAACCAGGCCGCGCTTGTCGGCCTGCTGCAGCGTGTACTGGTCATGCGGATAGTGGGCAAGACGCAACGTGTTGGCGCCGATTTCCTTGATGACATCGAGTTTTTCATCGGTATCGGCAGGCGTGATCGCCCAGGCCTTGCCGAGCGCATCCTGGTGCATGTTCACGCCATGCAGCGGGTAGGACTTGCCGTTCAGGTAGAAGCCTGTATTGGCATCGAAGCTCATTGTACGGATACCGAAGTCCTGCACCACCTTGTCGAGCGGGGCACCGGCGCTGTCCTTGAGTTCGACGACGAGCTTGTACAGGTAAGGGTCAGACAGGCCATTCCACAGGTGGGCGCTTTCAACTGACATGTCCTGAGCCAGTTCAGCGGAAGCGCCAGCCTTGATCGAAACCGTCTTCTGGATAGCTTTCTTGACCGTCTTACCGTCAGCTTCCAGCAGGCTGGCCTGAATGATGAAGTTGCCGTCGACCTTGGTGTCGTTCTTCAGCTTGGCATTGATGTTGACGGTGGCCGTGCCGCCGCTGACCGCAGTGGTCTTGGCGAAGATGCCTGAGCTGCCCAGATCATCGAGCGCGAAGTGCGCGGCATTCGGCGTGGCGACCAGCGATACGCCGCGATACAGGCCGCCGGCCACGTTGAAGTCACCCGACAGCGGTGCGATCGCGGTCAGATCGTTATTGGTCGTCGGCTTAGTGTTGTCGACCTTCACCAGCAGCACGTTCTTGCCGGCCTTCAGCTTGCCGGTCACGTCAAAGCGGAATGCGGTAAAGGCTCCTTTATGCTGGCCGAGCTTTTCACCGTTCAAATATACGTCGGCGACCATGCTGGCACCGTCAAACTGCAACCACTTGGTTGCGCCATTGCCGGTATTGTCGAATTCAAGGCGATACCAACCCTTGCCGCGCTTGTAGGGAACGGTGTTGCTGGTGCTCGCGGCATCCGTGGCATTCCAGGTATGCGGCAGCGTGATAGCTTCGCCACAATTGGCCAAGGCGGACTCGGCGGCGCTGGCATCCATGCCGTTCGTTGCATCGAACATGAATTTCCAGCTTGCTGCCGTCGGCGCGTTGAGATTGGTAACCGCGCGCATTTCGGTAGCGGTGACCGCGACTGTTCCGGTGACATCATCGCTACCGCCACAGCCAGCCAAACCCACGGTCAGGGCCAGACCAATCGCCACAGCCATGGCGGTTTTTTTTGCAAATAACATTTGTTGCATTCTCTTCTCCTCTTGTCCCGCAAGAAAAATTATTGGCGTCACCGTTGGCAAAAACAGCATGGTTTACCGGGCAGATCTCGACAGGAGGGAAAAGTCCACCCTTGTTCGCACCCTTTTGCCATGATGACGCGACGCCATCATGCAGGAGTAAGGATTCCGATGAATATCGCAAGTTTTGCATCAGGGTGTTGCAGGAAACTCATGCAGGGAGATGCAAGTTTTGCACTGGGGGGTTGCAGAAAATTCACGCAGGCTAATGGTTGCCAGCACTCCGGATTTGTGTACAGTTCCGTCATCACCATCCGGTGAATACAAAATTTTTGCAGTTGCAGGGACGCAGGTATGGATATTCGGGCACTCAAGAACTTCATCGGGGTCGCGGAAGAACGGAGTATTGGTCAGGCGGCAACCAGACTGCATCTGTCGAAGTCTGCGCTCTCCCGCCAGATCCAGACGCTCGAGGAAGATTTCGGCGCATCGCTTTTCGTTCGCACGATCGCGGGAATCGAACTGACTGCAGCGGGCGAAACCTTGCTCAGGTCTGCGCGCCAAGTCATAGCAACGCTCGAGCAAGCCACGGAGGACATCCAGCGCGATAGCCAGCAACTAAGCGGAAGGCTTGACATCGGCGTCTATGGAACGGCGATGTTCAACATCATTCCCGAGATTTACCGGACATTCAAAAAGGCTTATCCCGAAGTGGAACTGGTGCTGCACACATTGAACCAGCTCCAGCAGCTTGAAGCATTGCGCCATGGACACATCCAGATCGCTTTTGACCGCTATCTGCCTGCCTC
>RRZT011323621.1_pt1 | contig 11456 bp, 4 predicted proteins | sample 2165551 | NCBI WGS metagenome assembly RRZT01 (sample SAMN10456910, study PRJNA506462) | wastewater metagenome | biome: wastewater; feature: sludge; material: wastewater sludge; isolation source: wastewater sludge with Escherichia coli K12::gfp cells carrying plasmid... | place: USA: Moscow, Idaho ... | reverse complement strand
TCACCACGGGCACCATCACCGCCGACGAGCTGGACGCGCTGTGCGGCCACCGTCACGACCGCAAGGCCTACGTCAAGGCCCACAAGGGGCACCGCAGCCACAAGCACGCCAAGCACGTGCTGCACGCGGCGACCGACCTGGCCCACCAGATCGGCCGGGCCGGCGGCGAGGACTCGCCGGGCGTCGTGCACGCCCGGGCCGAGGTGCTCCGCCTGCGCATGGCGTGACCCGGGAGCGCTCGAGGAGTCGGCGGCGTCGGGTCACCCTCACCATGACGAGGCCGGAGGCCTGGCGGACCTGCGCGGGTGGCCATGGCCGGCGGGGCTGATCGACCCTGCCGGACGATCGCGGTGGGCCCGCGCTCACACGGGGAGATCGGTGAACGTGCAGGCGACCTGTTCCCACGCCGAGAGGGTGATGGTCACGGAGCGGTTCGGGAGGTCGACGGCCTCGGCCGTCGTGCAGGAGATCGACGTCACCACGTGGTCGGAGACCGCGTCCTGCACGAGGACGTAGGTGCGGGGGGTGAGGTCGCCGATGGCCACGGAGATCGGCGGTCCGCCGAAGACGCCGTGGTTCACCGTGTAGAGGCCGCAGCCCGCCGGCTGGCAGAGCCGGAACGTGAAATCGCGGGTTGACCCGACGACGGTGCTGACCGCGATGGTGATGGACGGCACGCGGTTGGTGAAGGTGCAGGTCGTCTGCTCGCCGGGGGCCAGGTCGATGGTGACGCGGCGCGCCTCCGGTTCGAAGACCTCCGCAGTCGTGCACGCCATCGTGACCCGCACGTCGGCCGTCGCGGTGCCCTCGGTCACGGTGTACCGGCCGGCGGCCAGCGCCGGGAAGATACGGGTGGTCGACAGGACGCCGTCGCTGTCGTCGTCCAGGTTGAACGACGTGCACGGCCCCGAGGTGGGGCACAGGGTCAGCGGGATGTCCCGGGCGGCGTTGACGACGGTGTCGACCACCACGGTGAGCGTCGTCCGGGACACCACGAAGGTGCAGTTGGGCTGCTCGCCCGCGGCGAGGTCGACGGTGACGTGGCGGGCGGCCAGATCCACCGACTCGGTGGTCGTGCACGACGCCCCGACGAGCGCCCATCCCGTCGGCAGCGTGTCGAGGGCGAGGGTGTAGACCCCGGCGGCCGCCGGCGAGAGCGTGGCGGACGCGGGGTTCGTGGCGTCCGAATCGTCGTCGAGGGTGAGCGGGCTGCACGTCCCGACGCCGCAGCGGGTGACCACGAAGTCCTGCGCGTCGTTCGGCTGTGCGTCGATCATCACCGCCAGCGTGGTGAGGCGCAGCGTGAACGTGCAGGTCACCTGCTCACCGGGGAGCAGGGCGACCACGGCTCGGCGCCCGTCGAGGTCGGTCTCGCCGCTCGTGCAGACGAGGGCGTCGAGGGCGTATCCCGGGACGGCCGCCTGGGTGATCGTCCACGTGGCCGCGGCCATCGGGCCGAGCGTCCGGGTCGACGCCAGCGTGGCGTCCGAGTCGTCGTCGAGGGTGAGCTCGACGCACGCCGCCTGGTCGTCGCACACCTGGAACCCCACGTCCTGGGCGGCGTTCGGCACCGTGTCCTGCACCACGGTGAGCGAGGTGCGGCTCGTCACGAACGTGCACGTGACCTGCTCGCCCGGACTGAGCGCCACCGACGCGGTCCCGTTGCCCAGGTCGGCCTCGCCGCTCGTGCAGGAGAGCCCGGTGAGCCCCCAGCCGTCGGGGGCGGCCTGGTCGATCGAGTAGGGGCCGGGGGCGAGGCCGGCGAGCACGGCCTTGTTCGACCGGGTGGGGTCGCTGTCGTCGTCCAGGATCGAGGCCACGCAGGCGTCGGGTTGGGGCCCGCAGGTGGTGAAGGCGACGTCCTGGCCGTCGTTCGGGGCGCTGTCCTCGACGATGGTCAACGAGGTGGCGGCCGTCGTGAAGGTGCAGGTGACCTGGTCGCCGGGCTCGAGGAGCACCGTCAGCGTGCGGGTCCGCGTGTCGAGCTGTCCCTTGGTGCAGCTCACGGAGCTGACCCCGTAGCCGGGCACCTCGCGTTGGGTGATGGTGTAGGTCGTGGACGTGAGCCCGGTGTAGGTCACCGAAGCGGGGAGGGTGGCCGTGCTGTCGTCGTCGAGGGTGAAGGTCGCGCATCCGTTGGCGCCGCCGGGCCCGGCGCAGCCGTCGAAGGTGAAGTCCTGCGCGTCGTTGGGCGTCGTGTCCTGGGTGATCTTCAGGGTGGTGGCGCGCGCGGTGAAGGTGCACGTGACCTGATCGCCGGGCGAGAGCCGGATCGTGGCTTGTCGCCTCGCCACCGAGACCTGGCCCGTCGTACAGGTCAGCGCGCTGACGGCGTAGCCGGGGACCTCGGCCTGGGTGACGGCGTAGGTGCCCCCACCGAGGCCCCCGTAGGTGACGGTGCGGGGCAGGGTCGGGTCGGTGTCGTCGTCGAGGGTGAAGGTGGCGCACCCGTTGGCGCCGCCCGGTCCGGCGCAACCCGTGAAGCCGAAGTCCTGCCCGCCGTCCGGATTCGTGTCCTGGACGAAGGTGAGCGCGGTCTGGCGGTCGGTGAAGGTGCAGGTGATCTGCTCACCCGGTCGCGGCTCGAAGGTGACCCGGCGCAGGGCCCGTTCCACCTCGCCGTTCGTGCAGGTCAGGGCGGTGAGGCCGTAGCCCGCCGTGGCGGCCTGGGTGATCGAGTACTCGGTGCCGGGCTCGACGGGGAAGGTCACCGTGCGGGGCAGCGTGGGGTCGGTGTCGTCGTCGAGCAGGAACGGTCCGCAGCCGTAGGCCCCGCCGGGGCCGACGCAGCCGTTGAAGGTGAAGTCCTGAGCGGCGTCGACCACGGTGTCTTGGACCACGACGATGGTCGCGGGGGTCGGCGCGACCGGCGTGGCGCTCACGAAGGTGCACGTCACCTGCTCGCCGGCCTCGAGGGTGACCGTGGCGCTCCGGGACCCGAGTGACACCCGGCCGGCCGTGCAGCTCACGTCCGTCAGGGTCAGGCCGGGGGTGGCGGTCTGGGTCACCGCGTAGGTGCCCGGGGTCAGCCCGCTGGCGCCGACGCGGTTGGGCAAGGTGGGGTCGGTGTCGTCGTCCAGCACGAACGGGCTCCCGCAGGCGTTCGGACCGAGCGCCGGCAGGCAACCCTGGTAGGCGACGTCGACGCTCGAGTCGGGTTGCGTGTCGTGGACGATGGTCAGGGTGGTGGCGCGGTTCACGAACGTGCAGCTGACCTGCCCGGCGGGATCGAGGTCGACGGTCACCGAGGCATGGTCGAGGTCCACGATCGCTCCCTCGCCGCTGCACGTGATGGAGATCAGGCCGAAGCCGTCCACGGGCTGCTGGGTGACGGTGTAGGTCGTCGCGTCGATGCCGAGCTGGGTGACGTTGCCGGGCACGCCGGTGCTCGCCGTGTCGTCGTCGAGGACGAACGACGTGCAGGGACCCCCTCCGGACGCTCCGGCGCACCGGGTGTAGGTGAAGTCCTGCGGCCCGTTCGGCTGCGTGTCCTGGCTGACGAAGAGGCGGGTGGGCTCGACGGTGTAGGTGCAGCGCACGTGGTCGCCGGCGTGGACCTCCACGGTGGCGGTCCGGGTGGCCACCGACGTGAGCCCGTGGGTGCAGATGATGCGGGTCACCGTGTACCCGGCGGCGGGCTGTTGGGTGATGGTGAAGAGGCCAGGATCGAGGGCCCGATCGGTCGCCTCCCGAGGGAGGGTCGCGTCGCCGTCGTCGTCGAGGGTGACGTCGTGGCAACCGCCGGCCCCACCCGAGCCTGCGCACACGGCGTAGGTCACGTCGAGCGCGGCGTTGGGCTCGGTGTCGTTGACCACGGTGAGGGTGGTCTGGGTGGTCGCGAAGGTGCACGTGCGCTGCTCGCCGGCCGAGAAGGCCAGTTCGGCCGTGGCCTCGTCCAGTCGGATCTCGCCGCCGTCGCACGTCAGAGAGGTGACGACCCAGTCATCGACCGCCACGGCGGACACGGTGTAACGGCGCCCGGGGTCGACCGGGAACACCGCGCTGCTGGGCAGGGCCGGGTCGGTGTCGTCATCGAGGCGGAGCTCGGTGCAGGTGCTGCCGTCGACGGGGCACACCCGGTAGGGGAAGTCCTGGGGCCCGTCGGGGGCGGTGTTCTGCACGATGGTGAGGCTGCTGCGGCGATCGGTCACGGTGCAGCTCACCTGCTCGCCCCGGTCCAGGTGGACGACGGCACGCGCCGCGGCGACGTCGGCCTCGCCGCTCGTGCAGCTCAGGCCGGTCACGCCCCACCCCTCGGCGCGCGACACCGACAGCGTCCAGTCGCCGGATGCCAGGCCGTCCCAGCGCACCGACGACGCTCGGGTGGCGTCGGTGGGGTCGTCGTCGACCACCCCGTCGACGCAGCCGCCCCCGGCCCGGCAGGCCGTGACGGTGACGTCGTGGGGGTCGTCCGGCTGCGCGTCGAGCTGCACCGCGAGCGCGGTCGAGCGGTCACCGAACGTGCAGGTGACCTGCTCACCGGCCGCGAGCTCGACCGTGGCGGTCCTCGCGGTGCGGTCGACCACCTCGCCCGTGTCGCACGTCAGGGTCACGAGCCCCCATCCGTCGGTCGGTGCCTGGGTCACCGTGTACGTGCCGGGGGAGAGGCCCGCGGCGGACGCGAGCCGTGATCGGGTCGGGTCGTCGTCGTCGTCGAGCACCAGGTCGGTGCACTCGGGGCCGGCGCATCGGGTGAAGGTGAAGTCCTGCGGGTCGTCGGGCTGGGTGTCCTGCACGACGGTGAGGGTCGTGGCCCGGTCGAGGAAGGTGCACGTCGTGCGCTCGCCGGGCACCACCACGACGGTCGCGCGCCGACCGGCGAGGTCGACGGCGCCGCGGGTGCAGGTGATCGAGACGAGCCCGTACCCCGCCACCTCGTCCTGGGTGAAGGTCCAGATCCCGGGGGCGAGGGCCTCGAAGGCGGACGAGGCGTCGAGCGTGGGATCCGGGTCGTCGTCGAGCACCAGGTCCTGGCAGGCGCCGCCGACCGGGCAGGCGTGCACCGTGAAGTCCTGGGCGGCATCGGGGGCGGTGTCCTGGACCACCGCCACAGAGCCCTGGCGCACCGTGAACGTGCAGGTGGTCGCCTCGCCCGGGGTCAGCTCGACGATCACCCGCCGGCGCCCGGTGTCCACGGTCTCGGTGGTGGTGCAGGCGAGGGACTCGATGCCCCAACCCGCCAACGCGTCGAAGGAGACCGCCACCTGCCCCGCGGTCCGGCTGAGGGTGACCCGGTTCGCGAGCGCGGGGTCGGCATCGTCGTCGAGCGCCACGGTGGAGATGGTCCCGGCCTGGCAGCTGCCGTCGAGGGCGGGGGTGCAGAGGGTGAAGCCGAGGTCCTGTGGGCCGTCGGGCACGGCGTCCGCGACGACGGTCAGGGTCGCCCGCTGGGTGTCGACGAAGGTGCAAGTGATCTGCTCGTGGGGGGCGACCTCCAGGTGGGCCCTGCCGGCGGACTGGTCGATGGCGTCGCCTGCGCCCGTCGGCGTGCACCGGAGCGAGGTGAGGTCCCATCCGGCCACGGCGCCATGGGTGAGGTCGTAGCTCCCTGGCGCGATCGCCACCAGGGTGCTGGTGGCGGGCCGCGTCGGGTCGTTGTCGTCGTCCAGGACGACGGTGCGGCAGCTGTCCGGCGTGGGACCGCACACGTCCGTCGCGAAGTCCTGCGCCGAGTTGGGGACGGTGTCGGTGACGAGGGTGAGGGTGGCCGCCTCGTTGGTGAACCGGCAGGTCGCGTGGCCGCCCGCCGGGACGGAGAGGGTGGCCTGTCCGAGCGCCAGGTCCGCAACGCCGCCGTCGCAGACGAGCGCGGTCAGGTCCCAGCCGTCGAGCGGGCCCTGGGTGACGGTGAGCATGGTGTCGGCGGGCACCGCCAGGTGCACCGCGCGGGGGCGAACCGGATCACGGTCGTCGTCGAGGGTGGCGGTCTGGCATCCGCCCGGGCCGGCGCCGTCCGGGCACACCGAGTAGCCGACGTCCACCGGGTCGTCCGGTCGCTGGTCGGTGAGCAGGGTGAGGACCGCGCCGTCGGGGACGAGGCGGCTGTGGATCAGGCGGTTCGGCGAGCCTGCGCCGGGGTTGGTCACGTGACCGGTCGTCGCCCCGTCGATCACGGCCTGGGCGACCTCTGTCGGGGCGGCGTCCGGGCGGTCCTCGAGGTAGTGCGCCACGACGCCGGCGACGTGGGGGGCTGCGCCCGACGAGCCGTCCTCGAGTTGGGTGGCGGTGTCGCTCGTGTACCAGTCCGAGTCGATGGCCACGCCGGGGGCGAACAGGTCGAGACAGGACCCGATGTTGGACACCGAGCCGCGTTCGTCGGACGAGTCGGTGTAGCCCACGGTGAGGGCGTCGCCGACACGGGCGGGAGACACCTGGCAGGCGCTCCCGCCCGAGTTGCCGGCTGCGAGCACGTAGGTCACGCCGGCATCGATCGAACGCTGCACGGCCGCGTCGGTGGCCGTGTTGATGCTGCCCCCCAGGCTCATGTTGGCGACCGCGGGCGACTGGTGGTGGGCGGTGACCCAGTCGACGCCGGCGATGACCGAAGCGTTCGTCCCCCGCGCGTCGCAGTCGAGGACGCGCACGCCCACGAGGTCGACGTCCTTCGCCACGCCCCATCGCTCGCCGCCGAGGACGCCGGCGACGTGGGTGCCGTGACCGTTGCAGTCGGCGCCCGCCTGGCCGTCGCCGATCGTGTCGGTGCCGATGGTGGCCCGTCCCGAGAAGTCCTCGTGGGTGACCCGCAGGCCGCTGTCGATGACGTAGGCGTGCACGCCGGCCCCCGAGGCACGGGACGAGTACGTGCCGTCGAGCGGGAGGTCGCGCTGGTCGAGGCGGTCGAGGTTCCAGGGGGCGTCGACCTGCGTGTCGAAGGCGTGCACCACGCCGTTCTCCTCCACCGACGCCACGAGGGGATCCCGGCTCAGCGCGAGGGCGTCGGCCTCGTCCATGGCCACCGCGAAGCCCTCGATGGTGTGCTCATAGGTGTACAGGACGTCGCCGCCGTACGCACCGGCCAGGTCGTCGACCGCGTCGTCGACCTCGGCGGGGACCGTTGGCTCGCGCAAGGTGACGATGTACTCGCCGGGCACTGCCTCGGCGACCTGGTCGATCCCGCCGGCGGTGGCGGCGTCCGTGGCGGTGTCGGCGTCGCCCGGTGCCGCCGGTTCGTCGTCGGTTGCGGTGGTCGGGGCCGGGGTGGTGGTCGGGGCCGGGGTGGCGGTCGGCGTGGACGTGGTCGTGGGCTCCGCCGAGGTCGTGGGCGGGGGTGGCGGATCGCCGGCGGCAGGTGCCGTCCCCGTGGCCGCGAGCGCGACGACGGCCACGAGTCCGACCACCACCCTGGTCCCGACACTCACCCCCATGGTCCCCTCCACGGCGGGTGCCTGGGCCGAGGTTCCCCGCCGAGGGCAAGGCTAGTGAGGCGTCAGCGGCCGTGCCGTTGGTTCGCCGCGTTGCGGGTCGGTCCCACGGAGCCCTGGCGTCAGCGGGTGCCCCTTCCGGTCGTGGTGTCGGGCGTGACGGGGTCGGCCGGGGTGACGGGGTCGGGCGGCGTCGCCTCGTCGGCGGGCGTCGTCGGGCCGCTCTGGCTCTCCCGAACGACCGGCTCCTGAGCCGCCGCCTCTTCCTCGGGGGTGACGTGGTCGATCTCGATCACGCCGACGGCGAGGTGGGCGTCGATGGTGAACACGTTCGATCCGGTCGGCCCTTCGTCGAACTGGCGGCCGGGGTCCTGGCGGTCGTCGAGGCCGCCGTCCTCGTCCACCTCCACCGCGCCGAAGTGGACGCCGGCGTGGATGGCCACCCGCATGCCTTGGGGCACCTGCACCACGACGAGGCCGGCAGCCTGGTGGATCTCCAGGGTGTGGCCTCGGCCGGCGCCGGCCGGGAGCTCGGTGAGGTCGACGGTGGTGCGCCCGAAGGCGAGGCGCACATCGTCGGGCAGGGCGGCCTCCGAGCGGGGGACGAGCAGGCGGTCGCCGGTGCCGTCGGCGAGGCTGGCAGAGCTGGTGCCGAAGGTGGCGATGATGCTCAGGCCGACGAGCACCCACAGCACGTTGAGCCACGGGGTGCGCCGGAACAGGCCGCCGATGACGAGGGAGGCGAGGCCGACCGCGACCATGGCCCAGCCGTAGGTCGAGATGGGGATGCCGCGGGTGGCGTCGAGGACCACGCACACGGCGAGGGTGGCCACGAGGGCGCCGAACGACCCCCACCGGGCGAGGGACATGCGCTGGCGGCGCTCCTTGCGGGCCGCCCGCTGGGACTCGCGGGCGGCGGTCCGGGCCGAGATGATGCGGGCCTGGGCCTCCCACTTGCGGACCTCCGGCGGCTCGGGTGGCGGTCCGAAGGCCTGGGTCGGGTCCGTGACCGAGTAGGCCGGGGTGTACCCGGCGTACCCCGCGTACTCGGCCTCAGGTGCCGTGGCGGCCGGCGCGTCGTGGGGGACCGTCGGGGTGCCGGCCACGAGACCCTCGGTCACCACACCATCGGGTGTGGCGCCGTCGGCCCCGCCGGCAGGTGTCGCCGAGGACGGGGGTGCCGGCGCGGGGCCCGCTCCGCCGGTGGACCGGGCGGTGCTCCGCTTCGACAGGGCGATGGCGAGGATCACCGCGGCGATGGCGATGGGCCCGAAGCCGAAGGGCGACCAGTCGGGGAGCACCGCGATCCAGAAGATGACGCTGAGGGTGCCGAGGACGATCCAGAAGGCGAGGCCGCGGTCGCGCAGGTTGTCGACGAGGCGGTCCACCGGCGGGTCGACGGACCCCTCCTCGGGGATCAGCGCCCAGGCGAGGAGGTAGGCCAGCAGGCCGACGCCGCCGAAGAAAGCGGTCGTGGCGAACAGGACGCGGAACAGGATGGGGTCCACGTCGAAGTAGTGGCCGAGGCCGCCGGCCACGCCCACGACCACCCGGTCGTCGGTGCTGCGCCGCAGCGTGCGGACGGGGGCGGCCGCCGGCTCAGGGCCCGGGTCCGCGCCGTAGTCGCCGCCGGCATCGCCCCCGTCGGGGGGCGGTGGGGCGGTGGGATCGTCGGTCATGGTGCTCATGAGTCGAGCATGGATGAGGCAAGCGCCGTTGCCCATCGGGAACGACCCTGATTCGACCCTGAGACGCGGCCCGGAGGATTTCCGGGTCGGGCCCGGAGGCGGTGCCCCCGTGGAGGGGCGATCATGGGGGCATGCCGCGCACCGTCGAGCCCCCGCCGGTCGACGCGCCGGGCGTTCCGGGCGGTCCGGGCCATCCGGGCGGCCGCCTCGAGCGGCGCTCCCGCGGGCGGATCATCGGTGGGGTGGCCGGTGGCCTCGCCGACCACCTCGGCATCTCGGCCGGCGCCGTGCGGGCCGTGTTCGTGGCCCTCGCCTTCAGCGGCGGCCTCGGCGTCGTGCTCTACGCGGTGTTCTGGATCGTGCTGCCCGCCGACCCCCGAGATGACGGCCGCAGCGGGATGACCGCCCTGGAGTACGTGGTGGCCATCACCGCGGGGTTCATCGTGGTCGTCAGCTCGACCTGGCTGTCGCCCCTCGGCAATCTCTTCCTGCCCGCCGCGGTCGGTTGCGTCGGCGCCGCCCTCCTGTGGCGACAGGCGGGCGCGGGCCAGCGCGAGCGGTGGCGGGCGATGTCGCGCTCCTCGCTGACCGCGGCGGCCGACGACCGCTGGGGACTGGCCCGGGTGGTGGTCGGCACCGGCCTCGTGATCGCCGGGTGCGTGGCCGCGCTGGCAGGGGCCGACCTCTCGGCCCTGCGCGACGGCGTGCAGGCCGTCCTGGTCACCCTCGTCGGCGTCGCCCTCATCACCGGCCCGTGGTGGGTGCGCATGGTGACCGACCTCGGGGAGGAGCGGCGCGAGCGCATCCGCTCGCAGGAGCGGGCCAACCTCGCCGCCCACCTCCACGACTCGGTGCTGCAGACCCTGGCCCTGATCCAGCGCAACGCCGACTCGCCGCGGGAGGTCACCCGCCTCGCCCGCAGCCAGGAGCGCGAGCTGCGGGCCCTGCTCTACCCCGCCGAGGGCGGGCCCGCGGGCAGTGCCGCGGCGGCGCCCGCCGGCGCGGCCCGGCGCCTCGGCGACGCCCTGCGCGCCGCCGCCGCGGAGGTCGAGGACGCCTACGCCGTCACGGTGGACGTGGTCGTGGTGGGCGACGTCGACCTCGATGAGCGGCTCCAGGCCCTCGTGGCCGCGGCGCGCGAGGCCATGGTGAACGCCGCCCGCCACGCCGGCGTCGACACTCTGTCGGTCTACGCCGAGGTCGAGCCCGGCGCGGTGGTGGCCTACGTGCGCGACCGCGGGTGCGGGTTCGACCTCGACGCCGTGGCCCCGGACCGCCAGGGGGTGCGGGGCTCGATCATCGACCGGGTGGCGCGGTACCGGGGCGAGGCCACCGTCGAGAGCACACCCGGCGCCGGCACCGAGGTGACGATCAGGATGGCGCGATGACACGAGGACACCGATGACGATCCGCGTGTACCTCGTGGACGACCACGCCATGTTCCGCGCCGGCGTTCGGGCCGGGCTGGGCGAGGAGGTCGAGGTGGTCGGGGAGGCCGGCACCGTCCCCGAGGCCGTCGCCGGCATCGCCGCCGCCGACCCCGACGTCGTCCTCCTCGACGTGCACCTGCCCGACGGCGGCGGCCCGGCGGTCATCGCCGGCGTGCGGGCCGCGGCGGCGACGCCTGACGAGGAGCACCCCCGCTTCCTCGCCCTGTCCGTGTCCGACGCGCCCGAGGACGTCATCACCGTCATCCGGGCCGGCGCCCGTGGCTACGTCACCAAGGCCATCTCCGCCGCCGACCTGACCGGCGCCATCGAACGGGTGGCCGAGGGCGACGTGGTCTTCAGCCCGCTCCTCGCCGGGTTCGTGATCGACGCGTTCCGGGCCACGCCGACGGTGGCGCCCACCGACCCCGAGCTCGATTTGCTCACCCCCCGCGAGCTCGAGGTCATGCGCCTGCTGGCCCGCGGCTACGCCTACAAGGAGATCGCTGCCGAGCTGTTCATCGGGACCAAGACGGTGGAGACCCACGCCTCGAACGTCCTGCGCAAGCTCCAGCTCTCCAACCGCCACCAGCTCACCCGCTGGGCCGCCGAGCGCCGCATGCTCTGATCCGCGAGGGTGCCTCAGAACGGGAGGGTCAGGGGGTGGGGGGCGCCGGCGGGGGTGGCGGCGGCGAGGCCGGCGGGGTCGGGTCCTGCGGCGGCCAGTTGGGGGCCGGCGGGGGAGCCTGCTCCTGCGGGGGCCAGGCCGCGGGCTGCTGCGGCGGAGGCTGGGGGGCGTAGCCCGGCTGCGGGGCGTACCCCGGACCGGAGGCGTACGCGCCGCCGCCGGCGGCGTAGGCCGCAGCGTGCTGCTGCTTCTTGCGACTGCCGCGCCGGACGAGGGTGACGATGAGCAGGATCAGGGCGATCACGAAGCCGAGGAAGCCGACGCCGATCCCGCCGAAGATGAAGCCGAGGAT
>RRZT010115953.1_pt1 | contig 11459 bp, 9 predicted proteins | sample 2165551 | NCBI WGS metagenome assembly RRZT01 (sample SAMN10456910, study PRJNA506462) | wastewater metagenome | biome: wastewater; feature: sludge; material: wastewater sludge; isolation source: wastewater sludge with Escherichia coli K12::gfp cells carrying plasmid... | place: USA: Moscow, Idaho ... | reverse complement strand
GCGCGATGCGTCAGGGCGGCTCGCTCTGATCACCCCCGAGCCGCTCCCCCCTGACCAGCGAACTGCTGCCCTCCTGGCGCTCACCCGGCTGTTGCCCGCCTATTCGCGCGGCGAGCGGTCTTTGCTGGACCACACCCAGCCGGGGGTTGCGACCATCCTGCGCCAGACCAGACCCCACATCGAGCGCGTCCAAGTCGCTAATGAACCTCCCGTGAATGTGCGCCTGGCCGAACAACGCATTGTCGGTCAGGACTGGCTGACTCAGCCCGCCCCCGGTTGGCGGCCGCCGGCCCCCATGCGCCTGGTGTTCGCCAGTTTAAAAGGTGGGGTCGGCCGCTCGACCGCCTTGGCCGTAGTCGCGGCGGAACTGGCTCGTCTGGGGCGCAAGGTTTTGGTGATCGATCTGGATCTGGAAGCGCCCGGCATCGGTTCGATGTTACTGGCTCCTGACGAGTTGCCCCGCTTCGGCCTACTGGATGCCTATGTGGAGAACGGGCTGGGCGGGGTCAATCGGGAATTCCTGCTGGAGATGACGGCGCCCAGCCCCTTCGGGCGCGGCAAGGGGCTGATTGATGTCGCGCCAGCCGCCGGTTCACTCACCCAAACCCATCCGGGCCATTTTCTGGCCAAAATCGCCCGCGCCTATTTGGAGAATACCGACCCAAGCGGCGCAGCCCTCGGTTTCCTTGAGCAGTCCCAGCACCTCATCGCCGAGTTGTCCAGCCTCAAGGCCTACGACGCTATTCTGATTGATGCCCGCTCCGGTTTGAACGAGACGACCGCCGCCGCGATCCTGGGCTTGGGCGCCGATGTGTTGCTGTTTGGCGAGGGTACCCCGCAAACGTTCGCCAGCTATCGTTACCTGCTGGCCCATTTGGCCCGGTTTCCGCGCCAGGGCGACGATGACTGGCTGTATCGGTTACGCATGGTCCATGCCAAGGCTCCAGAAGATGCCGATCATCAGGAAGCGTTCCGGGACGCCGCGTTTGGTCTTTTCACGGAATTCCTTTACCAAGATCAGCCACACCTCGCGGAAACGGGCGAACCGTTGCTGGACAACGACGATGGCGCCTTGCTGGTTGAGGAATTTTCCCTGGACGCCAGAGAAGCGCCCCACTACGCCTGGCCCGTGTTGCGCGACGCCAATTACTATTACGGCGACCCGCTCGGCGATCCGGCGTTGCTGGAGCCCATCCGGTACGAACGCAGCTATGCCGCCCTGCTGGCGGGGGTCATGGAACGGCTCGGCGCTGATTTTGGACCTCGGCCATGATCAACCCTACAGATCCGGTTCCTATACTGCGCACCGCCCTAGCGGGCCTGACGCCCGCTTCCAGCCACGATGCGACCGCCCCGCCGGCGCTGAACCAGATTTATGCGCCCGCCGGCCACGAAACGGCCCTGGATCCTGACCGCTCGCTGGTCATCGGCGGGCGTGGCGTTGGGAAAAGTTTCTGGTCTGCGGTCCTGTTGAATGACACGGCCAGGAACTATGTGGCTGACAGCTACCCACGGCTGGCGCTCGACCGCTGCGAGGTCGCGCTCGGTTTCGCCGGCGTCGATGTTGACGCCTACCATGCGCCCAGTCGCGAAGTTCTGGACGAACTGATCGAGCGCGACGGTTATGCCCCGGAAAAAGTCTGGCGCGCGGTGATCCTTGGCGTCGTCAATCGCGTCCTGAAACTCGGACTTCCGGATCGGCTGGGGGGTCATGCGGGCCTCGTGGCCTGGGTGGACAACGACGCCGAGCGGACCCAGCAGACCTTACGTCATGCCGATGATTGGTTGCTGGAAACCGGCCGCCGACTGATCGTGCTGTTTGACGCGCTGGACCGGGTCGGCTGGCAATGGCCAGCCATCCGGGAGCGAACCCGGGGGCTGCTGCAGGTGGCGCTAGCGATGCGTTCCTATCGAGCGATCAAGCTCAAACTGTTTCTCCGGGTTGACCAGGCGGAAGATCCGCAAATCGTTGCCTTTGCCGATGCCTCCAAACTGTTTGGAGCCAAGGTGGATTTGCTGTGGGAGCGTTATGACCTTTACGGTCTGCTCTACACGCTGTTGCTCAATGATCCACAGGCTGGCGAGGTTTTTGCGAAGCTGATCGAACGCACCACCGGTCTTCAGCTTCCGCCAGCTGCCGGGCCGGTGTTACCGGCCGAGCTGAAAATATCGGAACGCAAACAGGAAGCAGTCTTTGTCGGGCTGGCTGGCTCCTATATGGGCAGCGATGCGCGGCGCGGCAAAACCTTTACCTGGCTGTACAACCATCTGGCCGATGGATTTGGCCGGGTCAGTCCACGCAGCTTTCTGGAAGCGCTGCGTCACGCCGCCCAATATCCATTGGCCGACAGCCGGCTGGTCCTGCATCCCAAGGGCTTGCAATCCGGCGTCCAGGGTGCCTCGGAGCTTCGGCTGAGACAACTCAAGGAAGAGTACGGATGGATTGAGACCGTGATCGAACCGCTGGCGGATCTGAATGTTCCCTGTAACGCCACGGATTTGTTCGACCGCTGGCGGCAAGCGCGCACGATCGAATCGATTGCCGCCGCCGGTGGAGAGGCCAAGCGGGAGCCGGTGGAATTCCACGAAATGCCTGAAGATCGGCTGGCGGCGCTACTCAGTGCGTTGAAGCGCATCGGCGTTGCCGAACGCCGGGCCGATAACCGGATCAACGTCCCCGACATCTACCGGGTAGCCGCCAAACTGCTGCGCCGCGGTGGAGTAAGACCGCGCCGGTAGGGAAGGCGAGTCCAGGCTGACAAGGAATTCCTACCGTGCGAACTGGCGGCGCGCTGCGTGGATCGCCGGACCGCCTCGGCCAACAGGGGTGACTTGGCCGAGGCGTTCCGGTATGGGCTGGCGAAGTTTCTGGAGGAAGCGTAATGCTGGCGCGGTTTGCCGAGCACCAAGGGATCATGGTGGTGTGGGATTTCTTCCTCGCCCACGGCACCGGCTATTGGATAATCAGCTATCTGGAGGGGGGGTGGTGTACGAGCAATACAGCGACTCGGTGGCCTATCGGCAGGCCCAGGCCGAAGCCAAGCAGGCCCGGCGCGGTATCTGGGAGAAACCGGGCGGCCAGCAGGACCCGGCCGCTTGGCGGCGGCTGAACCCGCGCTGATCCGGGTCCGGCCGGCGCTCGCCCGTGGTTGCCAATCGCTCGCATCCGGCCCCTAATCCCGCCGCCGTCCGCTGCGAGTCGGGCCGCTGTCGCTGCGAGGGCGACTGGACGCTGGCCGGCATCGAGGGGCTGGATGCGCGGCTGCGGGCCGTGCGCTGGCCGACCGGCGGCATCGAGCTGGACGGTTCCGGCATCGGCGCCATCGACACCACCGGCGCGCTGCTGTTGCTGAATCTGATCGCCGAGCTGGAGCGGACCCGTGGCCCGGTCCGTTTGGTCGATCTGCGCGAGGAAGATCGAGCGCTGCTGGATCTGGTGCGGGAACGCCGCGCCAGCGCCGGGGCGTTGGCGGCCGTTCCCGCTCTCCCCGGTTTCCTGGAACGGCTCGGCCGGACCATTCTGTATCATCTGGGCAATTGCGCGGCCTTCCTGGCCTTCATCGGCGAGGCGGCGATGGCTTTGGGCCGGCTGGCGCTGCATCCCGGCCGGTTTCGCTGGCGGGCGTTGTTCGGCAACATCGAAACCGCCGGCGTCAACGCGCTGCCGATCATCGCCTTGCTGTCGTTCATGATGGGGGTGGTCATCGCTTATCAGGGGGGGCGGCAACTGGAGTTCTACGGCGCCAACATTTTCATCGTGGAGCTGGTGGCGCTGACCATGCTGCGCGAGTTGGCCCCGCTGATCACCGCCATCATCGTGGCCGGCCGCACCGGCTCGTCCTACACCGCCCAGATCGGCACCATGCAAATCACCGAGGAAGTGGACGCGCTGCGCACCATCGGCATTCCGCCCCTGGATTTACTGGTGGTGCCCAAACTGCTGGCGCTGACCGTCGCCCTGCCGTTGCTGACGGTGTTCGCCGACGCGCTCAGCGTGTTCGGCGGCATGGTCATGGCGCAAACGCTGCTGGATGTCGGTTTCGGCGATTTCCTGGAGCGCTTGCCGAAGGTGGTGACGCTCACCTCGTTCCTGCTCGGGGTGAGCAAGGCGCCGGTGTTCGCCGCCATCATCGCCCTGGTCGGCTGCTACCAGGGTTTTCGGGTGCGCGGCGGCGCCGACAGTGTCGGCCGGCAAACCACGGTCAGCGTGGTGCAGTCGATCTTTCTGGTCATCGCCGCCGACGCGCTGTTCTCGGTGGTGCTGGGCGGAGTGGGGCTGTGAGTGCGGCGGTCGATCCGGCGATGCCGGTGATCGAGATTCGCGGTCTGCGCACCGGGTTCGGGCCGGTGGTCATTCACGAGAATCTGGATCTCGGTGTTCGCCGGGGCGAGGTGGTCGCGCTGGTCGGCGGCAGCGGTTCCGGCAAGACCACCCTGTTGCGGGCGATCATCATGCTGCTGCGGCCGGTGGCCGGGTCCATCAAGCTGTTCGGCCAGGAAATCGTCGGCATCGGCGATGCCGTGGCGTTTCGGTTGCGGCGGCGGTTCGGGATGCTGTTCCAGCAGGGCGCGCTGTTCAGCTCGCTCACGGTGCGGGAAAACGTGGCGGTGCCGCTGCGCGAGCACACCCCGTTGCCGCCCCGGCAAATCGCGGAAATCGCCGACCTCAAGATCGCGCTGGCGGGGTTGCCCGCCGACGCCGGCGCCAAGCTGCCGCGCGAGTTGAGCGGCGGCATGTTGAAGCGCGCGGCGCTGGCGCGGGCGCTGGCGCTGGACCCGGCGCTGCTGTTTCTGGACGAGCCGACTGCCGGGCTGGACCCGGTCAGCGCGGGCGCGTTCGACGAGCTGGTGGTGCAGCTCAAGGAATCGCTGGGGCTGACGGTGGTGATGGTGACCCACGATCTGGACACGCTGTGGAGCGCCACCGACCGGGTGGCGTTCCTGGGCGAGAAGCGGGTGATCGGCTACGCGCCGATGCGAGAGTTGACCCGGGCCGACCATCCGCTGATCCGGGCTTACTTCGAGGGACCGCGCGGCCGCGCGGCGGGGAGCAGGCGTGCAGAGTAAAGTGAATTACGCTCTGGTCGGGGTGTTCGTCGTCATCCTGGGCGCGTTTTTGCTGGGCGTGGTGTTCTGGCTGACGGTGGGCGGCGAGAGCAAGACCTACGAACGGTATCGGGTGTATTTTCACGAATCGGTGGCCGGCCTGAATCCCAAGGCGACGGTTCGCTATCGCGGCGTTCAGGTGGGGCAGGTGCAATCCATTCGGCTGGACCCGATCAACCCCGACCAAGTGGACGTGGTGTTGGGCATCGAGCGCGGCACGCCGATCCGCCGCGACACCATCGCCACCCTGTCCACCCGAGGCTTGACCGGGGTGGCGTCGGTGGAGCTGAGCGGCGGCGGGATGCAGTCGCCACCGCTGGAGCAGGAAGCCGAGCAGGATTTGCCGGTGATCCAGGCCGGACCGTCGCTGGTGGCGCGGCTGGACGATGCCTTCAACAATATCCTCACCAACGTCAACAGCCTGTCGAGCCGGCTGGAGCGGCTGCTGGGCGACGAGAACCAGACCGCCGTCACCGAGATTTTGCGGCACATGAGCGCCATCACAGGCGCGCTGGCCGACCGCTCCGATAGCATCCGCCAGACGTTGACCAACGTAGAAACCTTTACCGGGGAGCTGGCGCGGCGCGCGGAACGGCTGGGCAAGGCGCTGGATCAGTTGGCGACCGGCCTGGAGGGCACGGGCGAACTGAGCGGTCAGGCGCGGGGCACCTTGGGCGATTTACGGGCGGCCGCCCAGTCGGTGCGCAAGACCGCCGACACTTTCAACCAAACCAGCCGAGATTTGAGCGGTTTGGCCGAGGTCGGACGGCAGGAATTGCGGCGGCTGGGGCAGAGCACGGAGCCCGAGTTGAGCGCGCTGCTGGCGCAGACCGGCGATCTGATGGCAACCTTGCAGCGGTTGGCCGAGCTGTTGGAGCAAAATCCCCGCGCTTTGCTGTTGGGCAAGCCCAGCGGCCGGCCGGGTCCGGGCGAAAAATGACAAGTTGTGTGAAAATCGCTTCCTCCGGGAGCGGGAGAGAGGCCGCCGACGGAGCGGGGAGGCTGAATGATGGCGCCTCCAAGCATTCACGGGAATTCGCGAACAGTGGGGGACGAGCATGGCAGACGCGGTCAAAGACCGGTTGATCGTGAGCGCGGGACGATGGGTTGGGGCCCTGCTGGCGGTGTTGGCGCTAGCCGGCTGTCTGCTGCCGCAGGACAATTCGCCGCCGCCGCAGACTTATTTGTTGGAGGGAGGCGCCTTTTCGCCGCCGACGGCGCGGCGGTCCAGCGGCAAGACCTTGCTGGTGGCGGTGCCCAAGGCGGCGCCCGGCTTCGATTCCAACCGCATCGCTTACACCAAGGAACCGCTCAAGCTGGATTACTACAGCAACAGCGTCTGGAGCGACACTCCGGCGAAAATGCTGCTGCCCGTCATGGTGCGGGCGTTCGAGGGCACGGGGGCGTTCAAGGCGGTGATCGCGCCGCCCGCGCCGACGCTGGCCGACATGCGGGTGGATGTCGATGTGATCCGCTTGCAGCAGGAATTCATGACCCAGCCCAGCCGAGTCCGGCTGACGGCCCGGATCAAGGTGTTGAACATGAAGAGCGGGCACGTTCTGGCGACGCAAGTGTTCGAGGTGTTGGAGCCGGCGCCGAGCGAGGATGCCTACGGCGCGGCGCGGGCCGCCAACGCGGCGGTGCAAAGGATACTCGGCGACATGATTCCGTTCGCGCTGCGCCATTTGGGTTGAAGCAAACAAGGCGGCCCGTGGGCCGCCTTGTTCATTTTCGGGTCGGAATGGACTTCGGTAGACCCTCACCCCCGGTCTCTCTCCCACAGGGAGAGGGGGGCTTCGGAATAGCGACTCGCCTCAACCGCCGGCTGGTTCGACCGAGGCCGCGCCGCCGTTGGCGACCTTGCCCCGCCGCGCGCCCAGCGCGTCTCCCAGTTGATACCAGTCCACCTTGCGGGTGAGCACCATCGCCAGCGCCAGGCAGCCGAACAGGCTGACCGATCCGGCCAGCAAGGCGTGATCTTCCAGGCTGATCAGGACGTACAGCAGCCCGAACACCGCTCCGATCAACGCCCCGAAGCCGATGCCCCAGCGCGGGCTGCGCAGGACATGGGCCAAATAGTAGGCAAGCAGCGTCACGCAGCCGAGCGTGGCGATGGCGTAGGAGAGGGTGAAATCGAGGTGCTCGGACAGGGCCAGCAGCAGCAGATAGAACAGCACCAGCGCCGCGCCGGCGAACCCGTACTGGAGGGGATGGATCGCCAGCCGCTTGAGGATTTCGAACAGGAAGAAGGCGACGAAGGTCAGGCCGACGAACAGCAGCCCGTATTTGATGGCGCGGTCGGTCTGCACGTAGCTGTCGGTCGGGTCCATGAAGCGCACGCCGATCAGGGTGTCGAGCGGGCGGTCGTTGCGCAAGTGCTCGAACAGTTGATGGGTCATGTTGGTGGCCAAGCGGGTGGTGGACCACGCGGCGGAGAAGCCGCTCGCGGTCACTTCGCGGGTTTCGGGCAGGAATTGACCCTGGAAGCTGGGATGCGGCCAGTTGCCCCGCACGCTGATCCGGGTGGTGTCGCCCACCGGGGCGAGATCGAAGGTTTGGGTGCCGCGCAGGTCGAGCGCGAAGGAGAATTCGGCCGACCACGGCGCTTGCGGGTTGAGGCCGCGAATGAAGGTCTGAATGCCGTTGGGCATTTTGGGCTCGGCGGTGCCAGGCAGAAAGTCGAGGCGCTGTTCCGCCCAGACCAGCACCGGCGCCCGCAGGATGCCGCGCGGGTCGCTGACGCCGACGATCAAGCGCGGGTCGCCGAAGGTGATCTGTTCGTTGGGTTCCGGCTTCAGCAGGCCGCCTTCGCTGGCGAAGCGGCCCTTGATGGCGATGCTGGCGCTGAACACCACGGCGTGATACAGGCTGCGCCGGATTTGTTCGGTGTTCAGAGTCGTTTGCACGTCCAGTTCGCTCGGCAGCAGATAGAGCGCGTCCGAGTAGCGTTTTTCGACCTCGATTGTTTTGGTCTCGTCTTTTTCGCTGGGCTTTTGCGTCTTGACGATGCGGGTGTAGGGCACCACCAGCACCGGCCCGACCAGAGTTTGGTCGCGGGCGGTGGCGGCGGCGATGCCCGCCACGACGCCATCGCGCCGCGCCGTGCGCTCGTCGATCAGGAAGCTGATTCGGGTCAGGCCGATGGCGAGGAAGACGGTGATCAGGAATATCAGAGCAATCTTGGCAAACAGGCTGTATCGCATGGCTGGGCTCCTTCGGTTGATTGGATGGAGCAAGCCTAACCGACGCAGTTGAGGGGATGATGTGGGGACCGTGGGGGAAATGTGGGTATTGGGTGATGGCGCGAATGTGGGATAAACTGGATTGCCATTTCTCCGAACGCCCGGCCCGGCATCGCCCTTAAGTGCCGAAGGTTGCTAGTTTTACCTCAACAAGTTGACTGCTCCGCCGCGCAAGAGCTTGCGACGAAGGACGGCGATCAGGCCGTTCAAGAACGCTACAGACTCGGCGGACGACGGCTTCGAATGTTTACGTAATCTGGCGGGATCCGATAATGAAAAAGACGATAGAAATTGATTGCCCTGTGGAGCTTCTGTTGGATTTGCACCTGAACGCGGAGGGTTTTGCGGAATACTTGAAGCGCCAAGCCGCTATCAGTCTGTTTAAGGAGGGTAAACTATCGTCGGGTTCGGCGGCGGCATGGCTGAATATCCCGCGTGCCGAGTTCCTTTATCTCGCCATGCAAGCAGGTGCGGTTTTGCTAGATGACTCCGCTGATGATTATAGCCGTGAAACGGCTCTGCTATGATCGTTTTTTCCAATACGACGCCATTTATCGCGCTTTCCAGCATTCGGCAATTGGATTTATTGCCGCGTTTGTTTCAACGCATTTATGTTGTCGAACAGGTGGTGGCTGAGTGTCGAGCGGGTGGGCATATCGTTGTCCCTGATCTTGTGCGATTTTCTTGGATACAAGTTGTCACTTCTACTCCGATCCAGCATTCAAGTCGGTTGCTGGAACTCGATAAAGGGGAAAAGCACACTCTGGATATGGCTTGCAAATATAGCGCGGATTGGGTGTTGATCGATGAAAAGGTCGGCCGCAATGTCGCTGAATATCTCGGATTAAAGGTTGTGGGTACATTGGGAGTTCTACTCAAAGCGAAGCAGGCTGGGTTGATTTCTTCCTTTATTCGGTGTACGACGGAAATGCAATCTCATGGGATTTATTACCATCCGCTATTGATAAATAAGCTGGCGGCTGTTGCTGGAGAAGATGCATAAATTGCGAGGCTTCGCCGCAACCGATAAAGCTCGAATCGGCCAGGATCGTGGCGGCATTGGGATGAGTCGCGCTGATCTGATGATAATGCCGGATGATCTCTCGCGTTGGTTTGGGTGGTTTCCGCCAAGTGGCACGGTTTTTTATGCGCTGCTCGTCTGGTGGGGTTTGAATGCGTATCGAGATGGGTTCCGCAATAGAGGATGTTCGGTATGCAACAGTTTCGATATGATCGAACGCCGACCGCTTGATAGGCTTCGGCCTGTACCGGCGTAACTGTTTCGCTTTGGATTGATCCGTATTTGCGCGATCCGGGCCGTTTTGATAGAATATTATTGTTACACCCCATAGTTTTTGTTTACAAACAACTGGACATAATAAGGGGAATAACAATGTCTTATCCAGCATTTTGCCGCTCCAGACAAACTAAAACCGGCCGGCTCATCGCCCCGATCATCTGCTTTCTACCCGCATTGCTCCTCCTGCTCGCCGTGCCCCTCGCCGGGGCGCAGACCCTGCCGCTGCCCACCCACGCCGCCGGTTTTTATAAGGCGGGATCGGTCCGTGCCGTGGCCGTGGACGCCGGCGGGCGATTTTACATCGGCGGTTCATTTCGCTTCGTGAACGGCGTCCCGCGTAACAATCTCGCCCGATTCAACGCTGACGGGACCCTGGATACCGCCTGGAATCCGAACCCTGATTTTGGAGTTTCAGCCTTGGCCGTCGCGGGCGACACGGTGTACGTGGGCGGGTATTTCACCACCATCGGCGGGCAGGCGCGCAATCGCATCGCCGCCCTTGATGCTGGCGCCGGAGCCGCCACCGCCTGGAATCCGAACGCTGATGGCTATGAAGTTTCAGAATTGGCTATCGTGGGCGACACGGTGTATGTGGTAGGGGATTTCACCGCCATCGGCGGGCAGGCGCGCAATAGGATTGCTGCGCTGGACGCAACTACCGGAGCCGCCACCGCTTGGAATCCAAGTCCTGGTGGCTATGATGGTTATATTGTTTCAGCCTTGGCCGTTTCGGGCGACACGGTGTATGTGGGAGGGGATTTCACCACCATTGGCGGGCAGGCACGCAGTGGCCTTGCCGCGCTCGACGCCGGTACCGGGACCGCCACAGCTTGGAACCCAAATCCAAATACACCAGTATGGACCTTGGCCGTTTCGGGCGATACGGTGTATGCGGGGGGTTGGTTCACCGCCATCGGCGGGCAGGCGCGCAATCGTCTCGCCGCGTTGGACGCCGGAACTGGGGCCGCCACAGCCTGGAATCCGAATCCTGATAATGATGTCATGTCTCTGGCTATCGCAGGCAACACGGTGTATGCAGGGGGGAATTTTACTTCCATCGGCGGGCAGGCGCGCAATCGTCTCGCCGCGCTCGACGCGACCACCGGGGCCGCCACCGCCTGGAATCCAAACGTTGGTGGAGCTGGACCATTCGGTGGAGTCTATGTATTGATTCTCTCGGGCGACACGGTGTATGCAGGGGGGCAGTTTACCTCGATTGGTGGGACTACCCACTTGGGCGCCGCCGCGATAGAGACCACGGGAGAGGTTTCCAACACGTCTTACGACGCGCAAAGTCCCGGTAACGTTTTCGCCGTGGTGGCGGATGGCAGCGGTCGTGCGGTGGTGGGGGGAGACTTTCTTCAGGCTGGTTCCGTGAGTCGTTCCAATATCGCCCGGTTCAACGCTGACGGGACCTTGGACACTGCCTGGAACCCGAACGCTAACGATTGGGTATTTGACTTGGCCGTCGCGGGCGACACGGTGTATGTGGGAGGATATTTCAACACCATCGGCGGACAGGCGCGCAAAGGGATCGCTGCGCTCGACGTCGCCACCGGTGCCGCCACCGCCTGGAATCCGAACCCTGATGGCGATTTTGTTTCAGCCTTGGCTATCGCGGGCGACACGGTCTATGCGGGAGGGAATTTCACTACCATAGGCGGGCAAACGCGCAACAACCTCGCCGCCCTCGACGCCGCGACCGGCGCCGCCACCGCCTGGAATCCGAATCCTGATGGCTATTTTATTTCGACCTTGGCCGTCGCGGGCGACACGGTGTATGTGGGAGGATATTTCAACACCATAGGCGG
>RRZT010432531.1_pt1 | contig 11460 bp, 11 predicted proteins | sample 2165551 | NCBI WGS metagenome assembly RRZT01 (sample SAMN10456910, study PRJNA506462) | wastewater metagenome | biome: wastewater; feature: sludge; material: wastewater sludge; isolation source: wastewater sludge with Escherichia coli K12::gfp cells carrying plasmid... | place: USA: Moscow, Idaho... | reverse complement strand
TGACAGAGGGAACCAAGGGAATGAAAGGCGCGATCGCAAAGGCAGAAGAATTAAGCAAAGAGATCCCGAACAGCTTTATTCCGGGACAGTTTGTGAACCCGGCAAACCCGGCAACACACAGAGCAACAACAGGACCGGAGATCTGGAATGATACAGACGGAGATGTGGATATCTTTATCGCAGGAGTTGGTACAGGTGGAACACTGACTGGAGTTGGAGAGTATCTGAAAGAAAAGAAACCAGATGTTAAAATTGTAGCACTTGAGCCTGCAACATCACCAGTACTTTCAGAAGGTAAGAGCGGAGCACACAAGATTCAGGGAATCGGAGCAGGATTCGTTCCAGATGTACTGAATACAAAAGTATATGATGAGATAATTACAGTTGAGAATGACGATGCATTTGCTACAGGAAAACTTCTTGCAAAACACGAAGGAGTTCTGGTAGGTATTTCATCAGGAGCAGCTCTCTGGGCAGCAATTGATTATGCAAAACGTCCGGAAAATAAAGGTAAAACTATTGTAGCATTACTTCCGGATAACGGAGACAGATATTATTCAACCCCTCTGTTCGCTGAGTAAGATTAAAAAAGAGAGTGAATAGATATTGACGTAGGACAGCGGGCAAAAGCCGGCTGTCTGATACGTTAAACTAGAGGAGAGAAGATTATGAAACTTTCGATGAAGAGCAGATATGGCCTGCGGGCATTAATTGATCTTTCAGTAAATTCTAAAAATGGGCAGGTAGGATTGGGGGGGATGGGGGAGGGAGATAATATCTCGGCACAGTATCTGGAACAGGTATTTGCGAGCCTAAGAAAAGCAGGAATTGTCAAGAGTATAAAAGGATCCCAGGGCGGATATTTTTTAAATAAACCTGCAGAACAGATTACAATTTCAGAGGTGATCGAAGCCCTGGAAGGTGATTATAGAATCGAGGCTGAAGATGTGCCGGAAGACTGTGACTATAAAGCAGCACCGGAGGCAATACAAAAACTGGTCATAGACAAGGTGAATTACGAACTGGAGAAGATATTGACAGGCATTACACTTCATGATCTGGAAAAAGAGTACCAGACATATGTAGACTATGGACAGGATATGTATTATATCTAAAGATTGAAATTTGTTTCTTATGCAACAGATTAGTTTTTTATTCATGGTGGATGCGAAAGGTATCCGTCAGTTTTTCTAAAGGAGACAGGCATGAAAAATCCATTACATTATTAGTTTTCAGAATATGACTGCGGACCGACATCTATGCAGAATGCCATCAGTTTTTTATTCGAACGAGAGGAAATTCCACCGGAAGTCTTGCGCAACATTATGCTATATTGTCTGGACTGCTATAGCAGTGAAGGAGTTCCCGGAAAAAGTGGAACGTCCTGCGCTGCCATGATGTTTCTGTCGAACTGGCTGAACAGCATGGGGAATCTTGGGATTCTCCCTGTAAAAAGCCGTTATCTGTCCGGAAAAGAAGTGTATCTTGGAAATGAAAGCTATGTTAATGACGCTCTCAGAAGAGGAGGCGCTGTTGTGCTGCGTCTGTTTTCTGATGAGTGGCACTATGTTCTTCTTACAGGCGAAGAGGGGGAACATGTCTACATGTTTGATCCGTATTATGATCAGGAAGGATATGGTCTTGATGACATACAGATTGTCGAAAATTGTCCGACGCGCTATAATCGCATTGTGCCGTGGAAATATTTTAATAAAATTGCGTTAAATGTCTATTCTCTGGGGCCTTATCAGGGGCGGGAGGCAATCATCCTTTTTAATAAGAACACAGAGCTTACGTCTGAGAAAACCATTGAATATTTTATTTAAAAGTGCTATTGACAAATCATAGCATTCTGGCTATGATAATAGCACTCGTCTAAGAAATTCTAATTTTCAGTAACACATCATGGGGTGTATCCCCAACGAAGGGAATTTATTTCTTCCCAGATTTCCAAAACGAGAAAACAGGTGAAGGGAGGTCTTTTTTGTAACCCATAAACAACAGATTCATTGATCATTAAGAGGAGAATTGCATATGGAGAAAAAAGGAGTTTATTTTGCCCGTAAGTTCATTTTGGCAGTAGGGGTGTTCTTTTTGTTACTCATTTTGCCGGCAGTGAATGCAGAAGCAAAGGAAGTATCCCTTGTAAAAGGGGATGCAATCAGGTATATGGGATATTCGACCCATTATTATTACGTGGATGGTAATCTGGCGTTTTGTCTGGAGCCGGATATGAAATCACCGGGGAATGGTGTGTATAGCGCATCAGAATTGGATCCGAAGTCACATCTTAGTAAAGCAATGTATTACATGTACGGTGGACCGGGGTATGAGCAATATATCAAAAGTTCACTGACCGGAGGCTGGGGTGAAGATGCCAATGCTTATTGTCTGACCCATTGTGTATTATCATACATTTATGACGGCTGTGATCAGAACAGTGCAGCGTTTAAGGGCCTGAATGCAGACATTGCCAGTGCGGTAGTCATGTATGCGGATTATGTAAAAAATCTTCCGGATATACCAGATGCAGAGCTGGCATTTTCTGAAAATGGGCTGACGGCCTATTATGACCGGGAACAGAAATGTCAGAGGACCCAAAGTATTCGTCTTGTAGGGGATACGGCAAATAGTATCACCGTTCCGCTTCCTGATGGAGTCATGCTTGTTAATGAGACGAGAGGCACGAGTGGAAGTGGAAATGTCAAAGTATCGGGAGGAGACACATTTTACCTAAGAGCAGATGTTGCATATGGAAATGGAACGACTTGGAGCAGTGGTGAAATCAGGGGAGAAATTGCAAAATCATGGAAAATTCTTCTGGTCAAGACCGGAAATGGAAGTCAGGATATTGGGACAGCTTCTATGCAGCAGATTGTATCATCACCAATCGAATTGCAGGTAAAATGGCTGGATAAGCCGGAGCTTCAGGTAGAAAAAAATGCAGATAAGTCCGGTAAAACTTATAAATTAGGGGATATTATTACATACACGCTGGATGTGACTCAGCAGATTGAAAAAGCCATTGCAAAAAATGTGGTGATCACGGATACGATTCTTACAGAAGGAGTAAAACTTCAGAAAAATTCAGTGATATTGTTAAATGAAAACGGTGAGAAAATTCCTGACGCAAAGATTACAGTGCAGGGGAATTCTTACACAATTCATGCAGGTGAATTTCTGGAGGGACCGGAAAGCGGTCAGAAGTACACGGTAGAATATCAGGTTGCAATTACTGACGAGAGCGTAATTGGAAAAGAGATTGAAAATGAAGTAGTTGTGTGTTCTGAAAATGCAGAAGAAGTTAAAGACAGAGAGACTGTGAAAGTAGAAGAAGAACCAAAACCTGAGCCGGGAGAGCCGAAAGTGGAAGAACCGACACCGGAGGAGCCGAAAGTGGAAGAACCGAAAGTAGAAGAACCGCAGATACCTGTTACACCGGCAGTTACATCGGCGAAATCATTAAAAGCATCAACTGTGAAAACGGGAGATGTAGCAAATATAACAGGAATTATCCTAATACTGATTCTTTCTTGCACCGTGATTGTGCTGTGTGGTACAATGAACGCATGGCGAAAAGCTAAGAAACATCATAAAAAGCACTAATGGAAAGAACAGGAGGTTGTCGTGATGGGAATGACAATGACGCAGAAAATATTAGCTGCGCATGCTGGACTGGATCATGTAGAAGCCGGACAGTTAATAGAAGCAAAATTAGACGTAGTAATGGCAAATGATATTACAGGACCGATGGCACTGCCGATTTTAAAGCAGATGTCCGACACTGTATTCGATAAGAATAAAGTAGTATTTGTACCAGATCATTTTACACCGAACAAAGATATCAAATCCGCAGAGAATTCAAAAGCAATCCGTGAGTTTGCAAAAGCACAGGGACTGCACTGGTATTTTGAACAGGGAAAATCCGGAGTAGAGCATGCAATCCTTCCGGAGGCAGGAGTTGTTGCAGCCGGCGAACTGATTATCGGAGCAGACTCACATACCTGTACATATGGAGCACTTGGAGCATTTTCAACAGGTGTGGGTACAACAGATATCGCAACAGGAATGGCTATGGGAGAGCTGTGGTTCAAAGTGCCGGCTGCAATCAAATTCGTATTAACTGGAAAACCGGGCAAGTATGTAAGTGGTAAAGATATTATCATTCACATCATTGGAAAGATTGGTGTAGACGGTGCCCTTTACAAATCTATGGAATTTACCGGAGACGGAATTGCCAATCTGTCTATGGACGATCGTTTTACAATGGCGAACATGGCAATCGAGGCAGGTGCAAAGAACGGAATCTTCCCGGTAGACGACAAGACAATCCAGTATCTGAATGAGCATACAAAGAAAGAATATACAGTCTATGAAGCCGATGAGGACGCTGAATATGAGCAGGTCGTTGAGATTGATCTTGCAGAAGTCCGTCCAACTGTTGCATTCCCACATCTTCCTGGAAACGCAAAAACGATCGATGAGATCGAGGCTATGGAGCCGATCAAGATCGATCAGGTTGTTATTGGATCCTGTACGAATGGACGTATGGAAGACATGAGAAAGGCAGCAGCAATTCTCAAAGGTCATAAAGTACACGAAGATGTACGTGTTATGGTAATTCCGGCTACTCAGAAGATTTACAAACAGTGTATCCACGAAGGACTGATGGATATTTTCGTAGATGCAGGATGTGCAGTGAATACACCGAGCTGCGGACCATGTATGGGTGGACATATGGGTGTTATGGCAGCAGGAGAAAAGTGTGTATCGACAACGAACCGTAACTTTGTAGGAAGAATGGGACATGTAGATTCCCTGATCTATCTTGCATCACCGGAAGTAGCAGCAGCAAGTGCAATTGCAGGATGCATCGCAAATCCTGAGAAAGTGGAGGTCGTTGAATAATGAAAGCAAAAGGACATGTATTTAAATATGGAGACAACGTAGATACAGACGTAATCATTCCGGCAAGATACCTGAATTCTTTTGATGCACAGGAACTTGCAAGCCATGCAATGGCAGATATTGATCCGGAATTTGTAAATAAGGTACAGCCGGGAGATCTGATCGTGGCAAATAAGAACTTTGGATGTGGATCCTCCAGAGAGCATGCGCCACTGTGTCTGAAAACAGCAGGAGTAAGCTGTGTTATAGCAGAGACATTTGCCAGAATCTTCTATAGAAATGCAATCAATATCGGACTTCCGATCATCGAATGTCCAGAGGCTGCGAAAGGAATTGAAGCCGGAGACGAAGTGGAAGTTGATTTTGATAATGGTATGATCTATAATCGTACAAAAGGAACGGAATTTAAGGGACAGCCATTCCCGGAATTCATGCAGAAACTGATTGCAGCAGGCGGACTTGTAAAATATACAAATAGTAAAAAAGCAAAATAAAAGTGATGCCAGGCAGAGAATTATAGGATCATAGAAGGGTGGAACAGATGGATTTATATTATAAAAGTACAAGAAATTCTAATTTGAAAGTGACTGCATCGGAGGCAATTTTAAAAGGACTTGCTCCGGACGGAGGACTTTTTGTTCCGGAGAAGCTTCCGGTACTTGGAAAGTCTATGGAAGAACTGAAGGATCTGAACTATCAGGATACTGCTTATGAAGTAATGAAGTGTTTCCTTACAGATTTTACAGAAGAAGAGTTAAGGAATTGTATTGAAAAAGCATATGACAGCAAGTTTGATGATGAGGCAATTGCTCCACTTGTAAAAGTAGAAGATACTTATTATCTGGAACTGTTCCATGGAGCAACGATTGCATTTAAAGATATGGCACTTTCTATCCTGCCACATCTGATGACAACATCTGCAAAGAAGAATCAGGTGAAGAATGAGATTGTAATTCTGACTGCCACATCCGGAGATACAGGAAAAGCTGCTATGGCAGGATTCGCGGATGTAGAAGGAACAAGGATTATCGTATTTTATCCAAAGAATGGTGTCAGCAAAGTACAGGAACTCCAGATGAGAACCCAGAAAGGGGCAAATGTAGATGTAGTTGCAATTCATGGAAACTTTGATAATGCCCAGAGTGGAGTAAAGCAGATGTTCGAAGATCAGGAACTTGCAAAAGAACTGGCTGATAAGGGATACCAGTTCTCATCAGCAAACTCCATCAATATCGGACGTCTTGTACCACAGGTCGCTTATTATGTATATGCATATACAAAACTGCTTGCAAATGGAGAGATTAAAGACGGCGAGAAGATTAATGTAGTCGTACCGACTGGTAACTTTGGAAATATTCTGGCAGCGTACTATGCAAAGAATCTGGGTGTACCGATCGCAAAATTAATCTGCGCTTCTAATGATAATAAAGTATTGTATGATTTCTTCCAGACAGGAACGTATGATAAGAACCGTGAGTTTGTATTAACGACATCACCTTCCATGGATATTCTGATTTCCAGCAACCTGGAGCGTCTGATCTATCTCATCTGTGGTGAAGATTCAGAGAAGACAAAAGAGCTGATGGAAGAGCTTAAGACAACCGGAAAGTATACAATTACACCGGAAATGAAAGAAAAACTAGCTGATTTTGCTGCCGGATATTCTACAGAAGAAGAGACGGCAGAAAGTATTCATGATACCTATCAGAAGACAGGATATGTCATGGATACACATACAGCAGTTGCAGCTCATGTATGCGGACAGTATCGTGCTAAGAGTGGTGATCAGACAAAATGTGTCATTGCATCTACAGCAAGCCCATACAAATTCGTAAAAAGTGTGATGAGCGCTATCGATGCAGAGAATGCAAATGCAGATGAATTTGATCTTCTTCCAAAACTGCAGGAAGTATCCGGTGTTCCGATGCCACAGGCAATTAAAGATATTCTGGATGCAAAAGTACTTCATGATCTGGAATGTGATGCGGATAAGATGAAAGATACGGTCAAAGGAATCCTTGGAGTATAATGTAAAAATGTCATGAATTTACATGAAATAGTTTAAGTATTGTTTAGAATTTAATATCAGAGTATTTAAAGGGCCTCTTTAAAATGAAGACAAAGTAAAAAGTCTTGGTTTTAAGGAGGCCTGTTATTATGAGAAAAAAAGCAGAGAAAAAGTGAACAGTATAACAAAAAGTAAGTCTCAGATAATAAAAGAAAATCTTTGTACACTTCTTCTTATTGATAAAAAAGTTTCATCAGTTAGGTAAATAAAACCAGACCATTGACTTATACCTTGGAGGGGTATAACATGAGAACGTCAGAGAGAAGAATCTAATTAAGAGTGGAGAGTTAACTGTTGATTAGATTAGATGCTTCGTTGACAAATAGAAAATATAATCTGGTTAGAATTAATACAGGAGGCAGATAGAATTATGATAAAGACGGTATTAAAGGTAAATGGCATGATGTGCGGTATGTGTGAAGCACATATGAATGATCTGGTACGCAAGAATTTTAAAGTAAAGAAGGTCACATCTTCTGTCAAAGATGGTGAGACGGTTGTAATCAGTGAAGAAAATCTGGACATTCCATTTCTGAAAAAGGAAATCAAAGAGATTGGCTATGAACTGGTAGACGTCCATACAGAGCCATATGAGAAAAAAGGATTCTTTCATTTTGGAAAGAAATAATCGTAAGAAATAAAAACAAGAGAATAGAGTATCTCGGAATAAAAGGTCGGAACACATGTCCCTGTGAAGTTTGAATGGATAACTTCGCAGGGATTTTTTTGGTGATGGGAAATTACATTTCCTATTATACAAAAAAGCGTCATGCAGAAATCGTACTTGTAGTAAGAAAATATTGCGGGAATCTTTAAGAAATATTTAGAATTGACTGCGTTTATTTTAAGAACCGGATGATAAGCTTGTTACTGTAAGGAAGAGGAGGTAATGAACAATGAAAATACTGATTACAACAGACTGGTACAGACCTGTGATAAATGGAGTTGTGACTTCCGTGTTAAATCTGACAGAGCAATTGGAAAAACGTGGTCATGAAGTAAAGGTTCTGACGCTTTCCAGAAACTGTCATTCATATAAAGAGGAAAATGTGATCTATGCAGGATCGGTAGGTATGGGAAAGATATATCCACAGGCAAGGGTGAAGATTCCGGTTGTGGCGAGAGAATATATGGAAGAGTTGCTTGCATGGAAGCCGGATCTGATTCATTCCCAGTGTGAATTCTCGACATTTTTTCTGGCAAAAAGAATTGCAGGAGAATTAGATATTCCAATCATTCACACATACCATACTGTATACGAGGATTACACACATTATTTCTCACCACAGAAAGCATGGGGCAGGAGCCTGGTACAGATGATGACAAGAAAATTATCAGATCAGGTTGATGCCATGATCGCACCAAGTGGAAAGATAGAACGGATTCTGGAAGGCTACCGGGTAAGCTGTCCGGTCAATGTTGTACCGTCTGGAATTGATACAGAAAAATATAGAAAACGAATTGACGACAGAAGCAAAGAGGCGCTTCGGAAACAATATGGCATAAAGGAAGATGAGATTGTTTTCGTTTATGTTGGAAGAATGGCAAAAGAAAAGAACATTGAAGAGTTGCTTTAGTATCAAAAAAGTGTACAAAAAAATATAAAACTTGTCTTAGTAGGAGACGGGCCATATAGAACTACACTGGAAGAAAAGGCAAAAGAGTATCAAGTAACAGATAGTGTAATCTTTACAGGAATGGTGTCGCCAGATGAAGTCGCCAGATATTATCAGATTGGAGATCTTTTCGTCAGTGCATCAACAAGTGAAACACAGGGTATGACATATGATGAGGCGCTGGCTGGTGGAGTACCGCTTTTATGTAGAAAAGATGACTGCCTGAAAGAGGTAGTTACGGAAGGAAAGAATGGCTGGCAGTATGAAAATGAGTCTATGTACCTTGAGTGTATACAGAAATGGAAGGAGTTCAGTGAAGATGAAAAGAGGAGAATGCGCAATACAGCAGTTCGGACAGCAGATCAGTTTTCCAAAGAGAGCTTTGCGAAGCGGGTGGAGAGGGTTTACCTGGCAGCGCTGGAAGAAAGAAAAAGACGAAATGTCTATGCAGCTTAATGATAGAAATCAAATGGCAAAAATATGGAATCTGGTCTCACTTGCCGGGTTATTGATCTGTGTAGCACTTGCATTTTGGGCATATAAAAATGGCATTCTGGATTCTGTGGATACATTACAGGCATTTATCGCTAAGTTCGGATATGGAGGAATGGCAATTTTTGTACTGATTCAGATTGTCCAGGTAGTCATTCCGATTCTACCTGGAGGAATCAGCTGCCTGGGAGGAGTGATTTTCTTCGGGCCATGGCTTGGATTCGTATATAATTATATAGGAATCTGTATTGGCTCACTGGCAGCATTTGGAATATCCAGAATGATGGGACGTCCGGTTTTATATAAGATGTTCTCGGAAAAATTGGTTCAGAAATATGATTCCTGGACAGAAAAAGACAGCCGGTTCTTAAAATTATTTACACTGGCAATCTTTTTTCCGGTAGCACAAGATGACTTCTTATGTTATTTGGCAGGAACGACGAAGATGACATGGAAGCAGTTCTCGCTTGTCATTCTGCTTGGAAAACCATGTTCCATTGCACTTTACAGTCTGGGACTTACGACAGCATTTCGGATGATATTCTCAGTCTAATGTGTTATCGGTAGAAGGTAAAATGTTACACCTTGAAGAAAGATTAAGAATGGGGGATGAAATTATGAAGACATATATATACGAAGGCGGTCTTGGAATCGTTGCAAAAAGTGGTGTGGGCAGTGCAATCAAACACCAGAAGAATATGTTGAAGCAGGCAGATATTGAAGAAGCAAAAAGCTGGAAAGAGGCGGATATTGTACACATTAATACGGTATTTCCGGATTCCGTGCTGGCAGCCTGTCTGGCAAAAATGCAAGGTAAGAAAGTCGTCTATTATGGACATTCAACGATGGAGGACTTCCGGAACTCTTTTATCGGTTCCAACCGTTTCGCACCTCTTTTTAAGAAATGGATTTGCTTCTGTTACGGTCTTGGAGATATTGTCATTACACCGACAGAGTATTCCAAAGGTCTTTTGAAAAGCTATGGAATCCAAAAGAAAATCTATGCTGTTTCCAATGGAGTAGATACGGAATTTTTCCAATCCAGAAATAAAGAGAAAGAAAAGCAGGAGCTTCATGAGAAATATAAAATTCCAATGAATCGTAAAGTGGTTGTATCAGCAGGGCATCTGATCCAGAGAAAAGGTATTCTGGATTTCCTAAAGCTGGCAAAGATGATGCCGGAAATAACCTTTATCTGGTTTGGAGGCGGAAATGACAGCCTGGTGACACAAGAAGTAAAAGAAGCAGTAAAAAAGAAAAGTGAAAATGTAATCTTTGCCGGATATGTGGAAGCAGAAGAACTTCGGAACGCCTACTGCGGAGCCGACGCATTTGCATTCTTCAGCTATGAAGAGACGGAAGGGATAGTAGTGCTGGAGGCACTTGCCTGTGAAGTGCCGGTAGTCCTGCGGGATATCCCTGTATATAAAGGATGGATTCAAAATCAAATGCAGGCATATAAAGTACATAATCTGGAAGAATATAAGCATAATTTGATGCATATTTTCAAGGAAAAGCAAGAAGAATTAAAGGGAAATGCAAGAGAACTTGCAGAACGAAGAAGCATTCGAAGTGCTGGTGAAAGATTAAAAGTTGTCTATCGACTGTCTGGGGTGAATGTGCTACAATCAACTTATAAGGGTCTTCTGCATAGAAGTGTGTGGAAGCAGGAAATATAACTAGGAAAGGAAGTATTTGTTATGTCAAAAGAAACTTTAGAGTATGTTGTAGCAAAAGCAAAAGAGCTGATTGCAGCGCCGAGCTGTAGTGCAGAGGCAAAAGAAGCAGCCCAGGCTTGGATTGCAGCTGTGGGAACGGACAAGCAGGCAGAAGAGACAAAGAAATTCATCGCTGAGATGGAAGAAGATATTATTCCAATTGATGGACTCATCGCATTTGCAGAGTCCGATGCAGGAGCAAAAGTATTCGGCGGAGCGGAAAAAGCCAAAGGTGTAGCAGAGCACGGAAGAGAGATCAAGGCAGCAGGAGCAAAATACTGTGACTGCCCGGCATGCGCAGCAGTAGAAGCAATCCTCAGTAAAAAAGAGGAACTGCTGGGATAGAGAATTATGTAAAATATAAAGGTCTTCTATGATATAATGAATCATAGGAGGCCTTTTATTATGGCAAACAGAAAAAACAACTTTACAAACCGAAACTAATGACTGAGGGAAAGAGAAATTATTTTTCCCTGGGAATGGATTAAAAAGAGTCTTATGGGCCAAAATCAGACAAAATTTGTCTAAAAATTTTTATAATCCAGATAAACAAACAGTAATAAAGATTCAAAAGAAGAGCATTATGAAAATGACAAGGACATTCAAAGTTCTATAAAGATGAAAAGAAATAAAAAACTATAAAAGAAATTAGAAAGTG
>RRZT012101273.1_pt1 | contig 11464 bp, 9 predicted proteins | sample 2165551 | NCBI WGS metagenome assembly RRZT01 (sample SAMN10456910, study PRJNA506462) | wastewater metagenome | biome: wastewater; feature: sludge; material: wastewater sludge; isolation source: wastewater sludge with Escherichia coli K12::gfp cells carrying plasmid... | place: USA: Moscow, Idaho ... | reverse complement strand
CGTGAACTCAACGGACGCCAAACGCATTCTTGAAACCGCCCTGATCTGCGCGCAGCAGCCCATGCCGCTGCGCGAGTTTCGCGTGCTGTTTGACGACCAGGTCGGCCCCGATACGCTGAAATGCCTGCTGGCCGAGCTGCAGGACGACTGGGCGCAGCGCGGCGTCGAGCTGGTGCAGGTGGCCAGCGGCTGGCGCTTTCAAAGTCGGCCCGAGATGCGCGAGTACCTCGACCGCCTGCATCCCGAAAAGCCACCCAAGTACACCCGCGCCACACTGGAGACGCTGGCCATCATTGCCTACCGCCAGCCGGTCACGCGCGGCGACATCGAGGACATTCGCGGCGTCACCGTCAACTCGCAGTTGATCAAGCAGTTGGAGGATCGCGGCTGGGTCGAGGTGATCGGCCACCGCGAGACCGTGGGCCGCCCCGGCCTGTACGCCACCACGCGCCAGTTTCTGGACGATTTGGGGCTGGAATCGCTGGATCAGTTGCCGATGCTGGAATCGGCGTCTGAGCAGGCCGCGAGCATGTTCGACGCACTGGGCGCGGCGCCGGATGAGGTGGCTGGCGCGGCCGCTGAGGTTGAAGCGTCGCCGGTGGTTGAAGGTGTTGCGCTGGCCGACGAGCACGCTGCGATTGAAGCCGCATCGCTGCCACCAGAAGCTGAAGCCGAGAGCAACGGCGACACCGCCGCGCCGCAGGTCGATGCCGCTGAGCGCCCCCACTCACGACGCGCTTGAGCAAGCCATCGCCGCCCCTGCGCCTGAAGACACCGCTGCCGACGCACCGCCCATTCCCTGCCACCGGAACCCCCCACGCCATGAACACCGAAGAGCCGACTGGGCAGGCGCCCGACCCCACCGAAGAGCGTCCGGCTCCGCAGGCCAGATCCAGAAAAAAAGTGCCGCCAGCGCAGGCCGAACAAGCGCAAGCAGCTACTGAAAACGTAGCTGGTGAATTGCTGGAAACCACCGAAGGTACGCCCGCAGACGACAGCCCAAGCAGCCTTGACGAAGCGCCCGCGACGCCCGCAGCGGAAGCCGCCGCGCCCGACACCGACGCCCCCGTCGCCATCGACGACGTGCTCTCCGGCCGCTTCGACGCCGAGGCCGACGCGCCCGCCGGCCCGCCCAAACGCGTGCTGCTGCCGCAGGCCGACACGCCCAAGCTGCACAAGGTGCTGGCGCAGGCGGGCCTGGGCTCGCGGCTGGAGATGGAGCAGCTCATCCTTGAAGGCCGCATCAGCGTCAACAACCAGCCGGCGCACGTCGGCCAGCGCATTCAGTTTGGCGACACGGTCAAGGTCAACGGCCGCCCGATCAAGGTGCGCATTGCGCCGCCGCCGGCGCGCGTGCTGGCGTACCACAAGCCGGTGGGCGAAGTCGTGACCATGGACGACCCGCAGAACCGCCCCACCGTGTTCCGCAAACTGCCGCGCCTGCAGCCGGGTCAGGGCAAGTGGCAGTCGGTCGGCCGGCTCGACCTGAACACCGAAGGGCTGCTGCTGTTCACCAACTCCGGCGAGCTCGCCAACCGCCTGATGCACCCGCGCTTCGGGCTCGAGCGCGAATACGCCGTGCGCGTGCTGGGCGCTTTGAGCGATGACGAAAAACAGCGCCTGCTCGACGGCGTGCAGCTTGAAGACGGCCCGGCGCAATTCAGCGCCATCAAGGAAGAAGGCACGGGCGAGGGCGCCAACCAGTGGTACCGCGTGACCATCAGCGAAGGCCGCAACCGCGAGGTGCGCCGCATGATCGAAAGCGTGGGCCACGCCGTCAGCCGGCTGATCCGCATCCGCTACGGCGCCATGCTGCTGCCGCGCGGGCTGCGGCGCGGCGCCTGGATGGAACTGCACGAGCGCGACATCCGCGCCTTGGGCGAGGCCTCGGGCACGCCCGAGCGCGTGATCCGCGGCGCGCCCGAGCCGCGCGCGCTGCCGCAGGACAAACCCCGCAAAGCCCGCAGTGACCGCGGCCGGGGCAGCGGTCCGCGCCCCAACGTGGCCGGCGGCCGTCCGCCCGAAGAGGCGCCGCGCCCCTTTGCGCGCGGGCCGCGCCGCCGCGACGACGACGCCCCACGCGGTGGTGGCGCGCAGCCCGATCCGCTGAAGACCTCGCAGGGTTACATCGGTGCCGACAGCTTTCAGCGCCAGCGGCAGAACGCGCAGCGCGGTGGCCCCAAGCGGGGCGGCGCGGGCGGCCCCGCAACGGGCGGTCCGCGCGGCGGTGGGTCGCGTGGCGGGCGAGGGCGCTGATTCCTGAATTGATAGCTGCTTGCGCTTGAGGGGCGGGCGCTGGCGCCGTGTTTCGCTCTTAATCACCGCGCGACATACGTTCGTGTCGCAGCGCGGTATCAAACCCCGGTGCGGCACACCGGCCGACACCGCCGGTTAAAATCAATGGCTTTGCCCGACGTGGCAGACGCCTTTCACAAAAACCTCAGGAAACCCATCTCATGGCCACCGAACGCACCCTCTCCATCATCAAGCCCGACGCCGTTGCCAAGAACGTCGTCGGCCAGATCCTCGCCCGTTTCGAGGCCGCCGGCCTGAAAGTCATTGCTGCCCGCATGCAGCACCTGTCGCAGCGCGAAGCCGAAGCCTTCTACGCCGTGCACAAGGAGCGCCCCTTCTTCAAGGACCTGGTGAGCTTCATGGTGTCCGGCCCGGTGATGATCCAGGTGCTGGAAGGCGAAGGCGCCATCGCCAAGAACCGCGAACTGATGGGCGCCACCGACCCCAAGAAGGCCGACAAAGGCACCATCCGCGCCGACTTTGCCGACAGCATCGACGCCAACGCCGTGCACGGCTCCGACGCGCCCGAGACGGCGGCGAACGAAGTCGCTTTCTTCTTCCCTGGCCTGGCCATCTACAGCCGCTGATCCCAGCGCGGCCCAGCCCTGCATGACAAACCCGGTCAACCTGCTCGATCTCGACCTCGACGGGCTTGCCGCGTTTTGCGAGCAGCTGGGCGAAAAGCGCTTTCGCGCCACGCAACTGTTCCGCTGGATCCATCAGCGCGGCGTGGCGGACTTCGGCCAGATGAGCGATCTGGCCAAGTCGCTGCGCGAAAAACTGGCCGGCCACGCGCATGTGACGGCGCTGCCCGTCATCAGCCAGCACGAATCGAAAGACGGCACCATCAAGTGGCTGTTCGACGTCGGCGGCGGCAATGCGATTGAAAGCGTGTTCATCCCGGAAGATGGCCGCGGCACGCTGTGCATCTCGTCGCAAGCCGGCTGTGCGGTCGGCTGCCGCTTCTGCTCCACCGGCCACCAGGGCTTCAGCCGCAACCTGACCACGGGCGAAATCGTCGCCCAGTTGTGGTTTGCCGAGCATTTCTTGCGCCAACGTATCGGTTCTGATGGCCGCGGAGCAGGCCGTGCGGGAACGCCGCGCGCGGGGTCCCCCCGCGCGCCAGCGTTGTCCCCCCAGGGGGAAGGCGCCGCAGGCGACTCAGGGGGGAGGGTGATTTCCAACGTCGTGATGATGGGCATGGGCGAGCCACTCCAAAATTACGACCGCCTGGTGCCCGCGCTGCGCATCATGCTGGATGACCACGGCTACGGCCTGTCGCGCCGCCGCGTGACGGTCTCCACATCCGGCGTGGTGCCGATGATCGAGCGCCTGGCTCAGGATTGCCCGGTGGCGCTGGCCGTGTCGCTCCACGCGCCCACCGACGAGTTGCGCGAGCACCTGGTGCCGCTCAACCGCAAATATCCGATGGATGAACTGCTGCGCACCTGCACCGCTTACCTGGCGCATGCTCCGCGCGACTTCATCACGTTCGAATACTGCATGCTCGACGGCGTGAACGACCAGCCCGAGCACGCCCAAGCCTTGATCGCACTGATGCGCCAGCACGGCGCAGACGGCCTGCGCGCCAAATTCAACCTGATCCCCTTCAACCCCTTCCCGCAATCCGGCCTCGTGCGCTCGCCCATGCCGCGCGTGCAGGCCTTCGGCAAGCTGTTGAACGAGGCTGGTATCGTCACCACGGTGCGCAAGACGCGTGGCGACGACATCGATGCCGCCTGCGGTCAGCTGGCCGGCGACGTGCAGGATCGCACCCGTGTGCAAGAGCGCATGGCGCGCCGGCGCACGGTGGTGCTGCACCCGGTTCCCGCAGACGCTGCGCAGAGAAAGGTTGTTTCATGAAGTCTCTTTCAACGCCCCTGTCAGGGCGTACGCGGCGGATGTGCCTGGTGCTGGGCGGACTGGGTCTGGTGGGGCTGCTGGCCGCCTGCGCCAGCCAGCCCGGCGTGGGCGACACGCCTGCCGAGTTTCAGACCGCTTCCGACGAGAGCCCGGCCCGCGCACGCGCGCGCACGCGGCTGGCGCTGGCCTCCGGCTATTTCGAGAACGGCCAGCACGTGGTCGCGCTCGACGAACAGAAGAAGGCTGTGCAGGCCGACCCCACCTTTGCCGACGCCTACAACCTGGGCGGCCTGATCTACATGGCGCTGGGCGACAACGCGCTGGCGCAGTCGCATTTCCAGCGCGCCATAGCGCTCAACCCGCGCGACGCCAACGCCATGCACAACCTGGGCTGGCTGCAGTGCCAGCAGGGCAACTATGCGGCGGCCACGCAGTCGTTCCAGCGCGCGGTGGCGGTGCCCACTTATCAAGATCGTGCCCGGACGCTGATGGCGCAGGGCGTGTGCGAGGCGCGCGGCGGTGATGCGGCCAAGGCCGAGGCGACGCTGATGCATTCCTACGAGCTGGACGCCGGCAACCCGGTGACGGCGTACACCCTGTCGCAGCTGCTGTTCCAGCGCGGCGACTTCACGCGCGCCCAGTTCTACATCCGGCGCCTGAACAACAGCGAGCTGGCCAACGCGCAGTCGCTGTGGCTGGGCATCAAGGTCGAGCGGCGCATGAACAACCGGCAGGCCATGGAGCAGCTGGCGTCGCAATTGCGCCGGCGCTTCCCGCAATCGCGCGAGCTGCTGGCCTACGAACGAGGTGCCTTCGATGAGTGAGCGCGAGACCGTCCCCGCCAGCCTGCACGAAGTGCCCGACAGCGGCGCGCCGCGCTCGGCGGGCCAGATGCTGCGCGAGCTGCGCGAATCGGCCGGCGTCGACCCGGCGCTGCTGGCCAGCGCCATGAAGGTGTCGACGCAAAAGCTTGATGCGCTGGAGAACGACCGCCTCGATCTGCTGCCCGACGTCACCTTCGCGCGCGGCCTGGCATCGGCCATCTGCCGCGCTTTCGGGGCCGATCCGGCGCCCGTGCTGGAGCGCATGCCGGTGTCCGCGCCCGGCCTGCGCCCGCCCGAGCAAAACATCAACCAGCCGTTTCGACGCATCGGCGACCGGCCGACGCCGGTGCTGGCCACCAGTTTTTCCAAGCCGCTGATGATGGTCGTCGGCGCCTTGCTGCTGGGCGCGGCGGCCTTGTATTTTTTGCCGACCTTGCCGATTCAGCTGGGCGCCCCGGCACCTGCGCAGACGTCCGCCGAAGGCGTGGTGCGCGAGGACGTGGGCCCCACGCCCGCCGTCGAACCGACGCCGCCAGCTGAAATGCCGCTGGGTGCCGCTTCGGCCGAGCAGGTGTCGCCACCCAGCGCAGCCGCCGCACCCGCCGCGCCTGCGCCGGCGGCCGCTGCGGGCGGCGAACTGGTTCAGTTCAGCGCCAAGGCCGAAACCTGGGTTACGGTGCGCGACGCCGCCGGCAAACAGTTGATCAACCGCGTCCTGGCCGCCGGCGAAACGGTGGGCGTGAGCGGCGAGGCGCCGCTGTCGGTCACCATTGGCCGCAAGGACGCGGTCGATGTCACCGTGCGCGGCCAGCCGTTCGATCATCGGTCTTTGAGCAAGACCACCGTCTCGCGTTTTCAAGTCAAATGAACTCCCCCCTGAGTCGCCTTCGGCGCCATCCCCCCAGGGGGACAACGCCAGTGGCCGGGCCAAGCCCGCTCCACGGCGTTCCAGCATGGCCTGCTCTGCGGCCACTTGACAGGGCTTGCTGCGCAGCCCTTGGTGAAAGGTTGGCATGAAGCCCGGGACGGAAGTACCGGTTGCTGTGGCGCAGCCGGCCGCGCGCCGCTCGCGCCAGGGTCGCGTGGTGTGGGGCCAGCGCGTGGTCACCGTGGGCGGCGACGCGCCGGTGCGCGTGCAGTCGATGACCAACACCGACACGGTGGATGCCATTGGCACCGCCATCCAGGTGAAGGAACTGGCGCTCGCCGGCAGCGAGCTGGTGCGCATCACCGTCAACACGCCCGAGGCGGCGGCGCAGGTGCCCTACATCCGCGAGCAGCTTGACCGCATGGGTGTCGATGTGCCGCTGATCGGCGACTTTCACTACAACGGGCACCGGCTGCTGACCGATTTTCCCGACTGCGCGCAGGCGCTGAGCAAATACCGCATCAACCCCGGCAACGTCGGCAAGGGCGCCAAGAAGGACGTGCAGTTCGGCCAGATGATCGAAGCCGCCCTGAAGTGGGACAAGCCCGTGCGCATCGGCGTCAACTGGGGCAGCCTGGATCAGGACCTGCTGGCCGGCCTGATGGACGAGAACGCGCAGCGCGCCCAGCCGTGGGAGGCGCGCCAGGTGATGTACGAGGCGCTGATCCAGTCCGCTATCGGTTCGGCCGAGCGCGCCGTCGAAATGGGCATGGCGCCCGAACAGGTGATTTTGAGCTGCAAGGTCAGCGGCGTGCAGGATTTAATCGCGGTCTATCGAGAACTGGCGCGCCGCTGCGACTATCCGTTGCATTTGGGCTTGACCGAGGCCGGCATGGGCACCAAGGGTACGGTGGCCTCCAGCACGGCGCTGGCCATCCTGCTGCAAGAGGGCATTGGCGACACCATCCGCGTCAGCCTGACGCCGCAACCGGGCGAGGCGCGCACGCAAGAAGTGGTGATTGCCAGCGAGATTCTGCAATCGCTCGGCCTGCGCATCTTCGTGCCCAGCGTCACCGCCTGCCCCGGCTGCGGGCGCACCACCAGCACCACGTTTCAGGAGCTGGCCAAGCAGATCGACGACCGCCTGCGCGCGCAGATGCCGGTGTGGCGCACGCGCTATCCGGGAGTTGAAAAGCTGAAGGTGGCGGTGATGGGCTGCATCGTCAACGGCCCGGGCGAATCAAAGCACGCCGACATCGGCATCAGCCTGCCCGGCACCGGCGAGGCGCCGGCGGCGCCGGTGTTCATCGACGGCGAGAAGGCGATGACGCTGCGCGGCGAGCACATCGCGCAAGAGTTTCACGCCATCGTCGAGCGGTACATCGCCGAGCGCTTTGGCGCTGTCAGCCACTGATTCAAAGCAAAAACAGCCTCCAGTGCTTGTGTATCAAGCGCGGGCAGCTATTAAATAGATAGTATTTTCCGAATGTCGAAAGCCTTGCAGATCACCGCCATCAAGGGCATGAACGACATCCTGCCGCCCGAATCGGCGCGCTGGGAATGGCTCGAAGCCATCGTTCGCCGCGTGATGGCCGAGCACGCTTACCGCAACGTGCGCATGCCGATCATGGAGCAGACGCAGCTCTACACGCGCGGCCTGGGCGAGGTGACGGACATCGTCGAAAAAGAGATGTACGCCTTCGAAGACCGCGCCGACCAGCACGGCCGCGCCGACCACCTGGCGTTGCGCCCGGAGGGCACGGCCGGCCTGGTGCGCGCCGTGGCCGAGCACAACCTGCTGTACGACGGCGGCAAGCGCCTGTACTACATGGGCCCCATGTTCCGGCGCGAGCGGCCGCAGCGCGGGCGTTACCGCCAGTTCCACCAGACCGGCGCCGAGGCGCTGGGCTTTGGCGGGCCTGAGTTGGACGCGGAATTGATCCTGCTCGCGGTGGCGCTGTGGCGCGAATTGGGCATCCAGAACTGGCGACTGGAGCTGAACAGCCTGGGCCAGCCCGACGAGCGGCGCGAGCACCGCGCGGCCTTGATCGCCTACTTCGAGGCGCACGCCGAGCAGCTGGACGAGGACGCGCGCCGCCGCCTGCACAGCAACCCGCTGCGCATCCTCGACACCAAGAACCCCGCCATGCAGGCGCTGGTCGAAGGCGCGCCGCAGCTGATCGATTACCTGGGCGATGCGTCGCGCCAGCACTTCGAGGCCGTGCAGGCCATCCTGGCGGCCAGCGGCGTCGAGTGGCGCATCAACCCGCGCCTGGTGCGGGGGTTGGACTACTACAACCTGACGGTGTTCGAGTTCATCACCGAGAGCCTGGGCGCGCAGGGCACCATCTGCGGCGGCGGGCGCTACGACTACCTTATCGAGCAAATCGGCGGCAAGCCCGCGCCGGCCGTCGGCTGGGCGCTGGGCGTCGAGCGCGTGCTGGAGCTGCTGAAGGAAGAGGGCGTGCACACCCTCGATCCGCAGCCCGACGCCTACGCCATCATCCCCGACGCCGCCGCGTTGCCGCAAGCCATGCGCCTGTTGAACCAGTTGCGCGCACTGGGCGTGGCGGTGCAGATGCACGCCGGCACAGGTGAAGGCATGGGCAGCATGAAGAGCCAGTTCAAGAAAGCCGATGGCTCGGGCGCGCGCTTTGCGCTCATCTTCGGCGCCGATGAACTGGCTGCCGGCGAAGTGACCGTGAAGGCGCTGCGCGACGGCGCCGGTGCGCAAACGCGCCAGTCGCTGGCCGAGCCGGCGACCTGGGCCGACATCCTAAAATCGACCACCTAAGTACGGATACCAACCACGCATGGCCACCCATCTCGACCTTGAAGAGCAGGAACAGCTCGACGCGCTCAAACACTTCTGGAACAAGTGGGGCAACCTGATCACCTGGGTGCTGATCGCCGTGCTGGGTGCCTACGCCGCCTGGAACGGCTGGCAATACTGGCAGCGGCGCCAGGCGGCCATGGCGGCCGTGCTGTACGACGAAATCGACCGCGCCGCCAAGGCCGGCGACACCACCCGCGTCGAACGCGCGCTGGTCGACATGAAGGACAAGTATGGCGGCACCACCTACGCCGCCTACGCCGGCCTGCAAGGCGCCAAGCTGCTGGCCGACAAGGGCAAGCTCACCGAGGCAAAAGCTGCGCTGGCCGCCGTGGCCGACAAGGCGCCCGACGAAGGGCTGCGCGCCGTCGCGCGCCTGCGCCTGGCATCGGTGCAGACGGGCGAAAAAGCGTATGACGAGGCGCTGAAGACGCTCAGCGCCAGCTTTCCAGCCCAATACACGGCGCTGGCCGCCGACCGCCGGGGCGACGTGCTGTTGCTGCAAGGCAAGCGCAGCGAGGCCGCCACCGAATTCGGCAAGGCCTATCAAGGCCTGGCGGCCGAGAGCGGCGATTACCGCCGCCTGGTCGGCATGAAGCTCAATGCGCTGGGCATCGACCCCGATGCCGGCGCCAAGGCGGGGGTGACGTCGTGAGCGCGCGCCGCATGACGCGTCACCGCTGGGTGCTGTCCGGCGCAGGCGTGCTGGCCGCCGCCGTGCTGGCCGGCTGCGCCGGCGGCTCGGCGCGCCCCAAGCCGGCCGAGCTGCCGCCCAACGTCGCCGTGGTCGGCGTGCGGCAGGCGTGGACAGCCCGGTTGCCGGCGGTGGCCTTTCCGCTGCAGGTCAATGTGCAGGGGCAGCAGGTGGCGCTGGCGGCCACCGATGGCACCGTGGTCACGCTGGATGGCGCCAGCGGTCGTGAAATCGGCCGTGCCAGCGCCGGCGCGCAGTTGTCGGCCGGCGTCGGCAGCGACGGCCGCACGCTGGCCGTGGTCACGCGCGACAACCAGGTGGTGACGCTGGAGGGCGGGCGCGAGTTGTGGCGCCGCAAGCTCGCCACGCAAAGCTACACCGCGCCGCTGGTGGCCGGCGGCCGCGTCTTCGTGCTCGGCGCTGACCGTTCGCTGGCCGCCTTCGACGGCCGCAATGGCGCGCCGCTGTGGCGGCTGGAGCGCCCCGCCGAGCCGCTGGTGCTGCGCCAGGCCGGCATGCTGCAGGCCATGGGCAACACGCTGGTGGCGGGCATGGCCGGCCGCATGGTCGGCGTCGACCCGGACAACGGCACCGTGCGCTGGGAAGCGCCGCTGGCTTCGGCGCGCGGCACCAACGATGTCGAGCGCCTGATCGATCTGGTCGGCGGCGTGAGCCGGCAGAACAACACCCTGTGCGCGCGCGCCTTCCAGGCCGTGGTCGGCTGTGTCGATACGGCCGCCGGCAACGTGCAATGGACCAAAGCCGCCAGCGGCTCGACCGGCATCGCGGGCGACGGCCAGCGCCTGTTCGGCACCGAATCCGACGGCCGCGTGCTGGCCTGGCGCGCCGACACCGGCGACCGCGCCTGGGCGTCTGAATACCTGCAGTGGCGTCAGTTGACCGGCCCGCTGGTGCTGGGCCGCTCGGTCGTCGTGGGCGACAGCACCGGCCTGGTGCACCTGCTGTCGCGCGAAGACGGCCGCCCGCTGAACCGCCTGACCACCGATGGCTCCGGCATTGCGGCCACGCCGGTGGCAGTGGGCAACACGCTGGTGGTGGTGACGCGCAATGGCGGGGTGTACGGGTTCGTGCCCGAATGAATCGGCTCCCCCTGAGGCGCTGACGCGCCCTCCCCCAGAGGGGGACAACGCTGGTGGCCGGGGGGACCCCGGTCACGGCATTCCACAGTGGCCTGCTCCGCGGCCTTCTGGTTCGGCCTGCTGCGCGGCCCTGGGAGGGCGGTATTTGGGTGAAAATGGCCTCTAGCGCTTGATGGACAAGCGCGAGCAGCTATCGTTTTGATACTTCCTGCCGCTGGCGGGAGTGAAAGGTGGGGCGATGAAACCCGTGATCGCGCTGGTGGGGCGGCCCAATGTGGGCAAATCCACGCTGTTCAACCGGCTGACGAAAAGCCGCGATGCCATCGTGGCGGACTTCGCGGGGCTGACGCGCGACCGGCACTATGGTCAGGGGCGGCTGGGCAACCGCGAATACATCGTCATCGACACCGGCGGCTTCGAGCCGACGGCCGAATCGGGCATCTTCAAGGAAATGGCCAAGCAGACGCGCCAGGCCGTGGCCGAGGCCGATGTGGTCATCTTCGTGGTCGACGCGCGCGACGGCCTGTCGGCGCAGGACCACGACATCGCCAACTACCTGCGCCGCCTGGGCAAGCCGACGCTGCTGGTGGCCAACAAGGCCGAGGGCATGCGCGCCGGCACGCAGCTGGCCGAGTTCTATGAATTGGGTCTGGGCGAGGTGATTCCCGTCTCGGCCGCGCACGGCGAGGGCGTGCGCAGCATGCTGGAAGCCGCGCTCGACACCCTGAATCTGCCCGAGCCGGAGGACGAGCCCGAACCCGACCCCCACGCGCCCATCCGCCTGGCGGTGGCGGGGCGCCCCAACGTCGGCAAATCCACCCTCATCAACACCTGGCTGGGCGAAGAGCGCCTGGTGGCCTTTGATCTGCCCGGCACCACGCGCGATGCCATCTCGGTCGAGTTTGAGCGCAATGGCCAGAAGTTCGAGCTGATCGACACCGCCGGCCTGCGCCGCAAAGGCAAGGTGTTCGAGGCGATCGAGAAGTT
>RRZT011289381.1_pt1 | contig 11465 bp, 9 predicted proteins | sample 2165551 | NCBI WGS metagenome assembly RRZT01 (sample SAMN10456910, study PRJNA506462) | wastewater metagenome | biome: wastewater; feature: sludge; material: wastewater sludge; isolation source: wastewater sludge with Escherichia coli K12::gfp cells carrying plasmid... | place: USA: Moscow, Idaho ... | reverse complement strand
TGAAATAGGCATAAATTTGCTCCTATGGTAGTTAAATGAATTTTATTGACGACAAAAAAGGGATTGCATTATGCAACCCCTTTAGATTCTTGGTAATTCATGTTAATACTATAGGTTTGAAAATTCTTTGATATTAGCTTTCAATGCGTAATCTAACTTATATACAAACTCTCCCTTACCAAACGTCCGCATACCCTTCGGCTTCACGCTTAAATGTTGCTCAGACTTCTCAGGCTTGGTTAAATACAGTGCTGTTTTGAGTGCATTTTTAATTTGCTTACGGTCATTTCTATTAATTCTGCCAATACCTAATTTACCTCTTGCTTCGTAATAAAGCTTATGCTCAGGATTGTTACTATTGTAGTACTCCCCATCTCCTTTAGTAATTTCAATCCAAGCCTCACCAACAGTCTTACCAATGTAAGAATCACGTTGTCTTTTATGACCATCATACAATAACCAAAGGTGACAATGGACACCCTTGTTCATACCTTGCTCAATCGCCCAAGCATGACCTTTTAGATGTTCAAAACACGTTTGTTTATTGGAAATTCTATCACGCAATTTTTTAATATGTTCTTGAAAATCATCAAGTGAAACTTCTTCTCTGGCTATATAGTTATAGGACAAAGTTACCATTACAATCAATGATTTACTGTGCTTAGCCAGAAGCCTACATACATAATCTCTTAATTGATGTTCATTAGCTTGCTCCTGATAAAGCTCAGCATTTCTGTCACGTTTAACGATAGTTTCATAAGAATACAAATAAGTCAAAAACTCTTCAGCCATCTCATTGTCCCATTGCAAACATCCGTTAGGTATGTCACCTACAACTGCAAATGTAGAACCCAAAAAAGCTTCCACGGCAGAACTATACTCATAATCATCATCGTACACAGCTTTGAATTTGGGGTACAAGTCATTAAGTGCTTCGGTGATGGTTTGGATATTTACGACTTTACGCTTATGCCGGTTGCCTAGTGTGAGAACCACAAAGTTATTTACTTGGTAAAATACGGACATTGATTGAATTGAAAGTTTGTTCATTTTTATCTACTCCTTTTGATTGTTTCATATCAATGAGTAGATTGTTTTTTTTAAATTGGCTAGGGTGTTCGTAGATGAATATTGAGTTAATTGACTGAGTCAATTTTAGGTCTTGGTGTATCTTTGAATAAATATATACCTGCTTATTCGAAGGTAAAAATGTTAAGGTACCCCTATAAGTTTATAGTAAGATACTAGGGTTCAAGTCATAGTTTTCTCGGAGTATCGTGGGTAAATGCAAAAAATGGACTTAGCCGATTTTCTTAGAAAAATACTTTCACTACAGTTTATAAAGTGCATTTAGTTTTTTTGATGAGACTTAAAAAACACATTTAGCCTAATATAAAAATTCTTTACTAAATTTATTTTCGGTGTAAAATTAAAATTTAAAAAACAAGTAAAAATTAAGTAATCTCTAAAACCGTTATAAACATTAATACTAGCTACGAATTTGTTACTATTTTACATCATTTAAATTACATAATTTAGGCGATTTTTTTACTCATACGTGACACTTTTTACAGAAAATAGGACTTGAAAAATGCCAAAAAACCAAATTATTTTGGCAACAACAGATTTAGAAAATCATGGCAGAGACTTGGAATTTAATCAAAACCAACAGCGTTTATCGGAACAAGTAAAAGCTCACTTTTTAAAAACAGCCATTCAATTTGATAAAAGTTTTGTAAGAGAGGCAATCGAATTTCTTCAGTCTATTTCCATCAATGATGCAAAACAATTATTATTTATTCTTAAAGAGATAGAGGACGAATATAGTGATTTCCGATATCTATCAGATGACGATATTTTTATTTATTTAACAAATATTATTAGAAGTATCAATGAATCAACAGCTAAACTAAGAGACGCATTTACAGAAAAGGAGTTAAGATTTTTACCAACAAAAATTCATGATTGGATGCTTGCTGATTTAAGCATTATGCTTTTTTTTGTTGACCATTTACAAATTAAAAGTATGATAGAAAATACGTTTACTAACGCTGAAGAGTTTAAAAATGCCTTAACTAACTTTTTACTTTTTTATACGATTGAATATGAGGAAAGAGAAGGTCGTTATAAAATTGAACATATTCTTGATACGGATAGATATAACAGAAGTTTTTTTATCACAGAGTATGAAGATTATAAAAAATGGTATTTAAAATATATAGAACCAAAGAAAAGCCTTAAGTGGTTAAATGCCTGTAATGAAGAGCAAATAGATAATGTTATTGAAAGTTTAAAAGAAAAAGGTATCCTGATATTGGAACATGTTTTTTGTCCTACATTGATAGCGGATAAAGTTAGTTTGATTATTGCATCAGTTAATGCTATACCTCATTATGGAGGATATGGTTTAACCTTACCTAATGACACTCAAGATATACCTATCCAGCTTTATTTACACGATGATGAAATTCAAAATGTTGTTAAGTCCTATGCTGATTATTATATTATTGAAAATGGCTTGCAACTTGTTTTTGACAATCTCATTGATAAAAATGAACGAATAAATCAGTATGATGAAACGAAATTCGTAGGGATAGGTATATCTAAGCAGTATTGTAAGAGAAAAAGAGAAAACACTGTGTTTTTGCGTAGGGGTAGCGTAACTGTTCATATTGTCGCAAAACGTGAATACTTCAGAGTAAAGTTAACAAGGAAAGACTATATCAAGCTTCTAAAAGACTCATCTAGAATGAAGCAATATCGGGCTAGTAAATCATTATCTAAGGATGAAAGGAAAGTAACCATCTTGAAGAAGAATATGGCATTGCTAGAACAATTATCTAAAGCGAAAGGCATGGCAAGAGACAAATTCGTTAATCAATTAATTGAACAAGCTAGTAAACAAGCAAGTAGTGTTGAAAATGAGGTTAAAACTGCTATTGATTCTAAGGTGCCCTAAATGGTACCCTATACACTAGGGAAAGAAAGTTATCCTTATAAATCAATTGGTTGTAACTTGGTGTGGTTTCGACCACTGGTACCAACATTAAAAACCCTTGAAACTACTTCAAGGGTTTTTTATTGCCTGTCATTAATGCAGATGCTAAAAGCATCGGCTTAACCCAATGAAATTTTGGAAAATTTATTAGTATTTCTGATATATCTCAATCACTGAGCGTTAATTGTTAAACTAAAAGATACGTTTTTATACATAATATTATGTGTTTTTATAGTATTATCAGCGACTCAATAAATGCAGTCGATTATTTATTGGTAAATTATTAGTTAACGTACATAGGTTTAACATTGGTTTATAAAAATCGTTAAGTTAATATAGCTAATACCATAAAGTTGATTTCACTAGACTGAATGAACAACTAGGCGAAATAGCATTGTGAGTCAAAACGTACCAAGATAAGCAAAGATTATCTATTTTAGTGTTGAAAGACGATAAGTTACAGCGTTAAGGTCGTCGATGTAGCTATGTAAGTAATAGGCAAGGGGCAAGAAATACTGTGAAAAATTTATCTTGTTTTGGTTGCATTGGGTGCTGTGTTACCCTGGTTGGCCTATTAGGTTGTCAGCCATCAGCCCCTCGCAACTCGGCAGATAATAATAGTCAAAGTAGTGGAACTACCCTGAACGAACAAGTGACAAAAACGGCTGCCAGTCAACCAACAGCCGCGAAAACGACATTAAAAGTGGCTGCGATTACCAGTCTACAGAGTGTTTTACCCGTGTTAGCCGCGGATTTCGCACAGATGAATCCGCAAATTAGTCTTGATGTACATTATGGTAGTTCAATTAGTTTGTATGAGCTCATCACAGGCAATAAGAAAAAGTTTGATATTTATCTATCGGGGAATCAAGTTTTTCCCAAACTGCTTTATCAACAAGGTTATGCATCGAATGTAGCCACATCCAAGTATGGCAAGCCCTTCACCTATACGCGTGGTCAGTTGGTGCTCTATAGTAGCAAGCATGTACTTGAAGTAACGCCAACCAGTACATTAGACAATTTTATGTTAGACAATAACGGCCAGATGACGTTAGCGCTTGCCAATCCCCAAATCGCAAGTTATGGCGTGGCTGCTGAAAATTGGTTGATTAACCAAAACTTGTACCAATCGCTCGAAACAAACTTGGTTTATAAAAAAAGCATTGATGAAGTGTTTCAGTCAACGGATAAAGGCGAGGTGGATTTTGGTTTGGTTGGTTTATCACAAATTTTGGCAAAACCGGGCGGTAATAAATTAGGCAGTGTTGACCAATCAAATCACTATACGATTTTGCCCAAAGACAGTTATCCAGCCATTTATCAAGACGCAATCGTTTTAGATCAAGTTGAAGCCAGTGATAAATTCGTCCAATATTTATTGACGGCACGTGCGCAAGATGCATTAAATGATGCAGGCTACTTACCAATCTGTACCAGTAGTAACTTGCTACCCGCATGCAAATAGGATGTTCTTAGTGAAATAAAAAAAGCCACGATAATGTGGCTTTTTTATTGCGTGGTTTATTAGGTTATGCGCTAATGCTTATTGCTCAACGAACGCACGTTCAACCACATAGTCACCGGTACCGCCCATACGTGGCGATGGTTTTAAGCCAAATTCATCGAGTAAAGCCGCTACATCTTTATTCATGGATGGGCTACCACAAATCATAGCACGGTCATCGGTTGGATTAATAGGGGGTAAACCAATATCCGTAAACAGTTTGCCTGACTTCATCAAATCTGTCATACGACCTTGGTTGCGAAATGGTTCACGGGTCACTGTAGGATAGTAGATAAGCTTGTCTTTGACATACTCGCCCAAAAATTCATCTTCAAACAAGCCCGTTTCAAACATCTCACGATAGCCCAATTCGCTGACATAACGCACACCATGCACGATAATGACTTTTTCAAAACGTTCATAGGCTTCAGGGTCACGTGCTAGGGATAAGAAAGGTGCTAAACCAGTGCCAGTCGCCAACATATATAAGTGTTTGCCAGGGTTGACGTCATCAAGGACTAAGGTTCCCGTTGGTTTTTTGCTGACCAATAGTTTATCGCCTACTTTGATATGCTGCAAAATCGACGTCAATGGACCGTCTTGGACTTTAATAGAATAAAATTCAAGCTCTTCGTCATAGTTAGTGCTAGCAATTGAATACGCGCGCATCAATGGTTTGCCATTGACTTCAAGCCCAATCATGGCAAACTCGCCATTACGGAAGCGTAAACCTGGGTCACGTGTAGTTTTGATACTAAAAAGCGTATCGTTCCAGTGATGAACGTGGGTCACTGTTTCTTCATAAAATTTTGACATAACGTAAGCCTTGCTTTTATTCAAGTTGCCAACTGGCGATTTATGGGCGATATAATAGCAAATTTTGGTTAGAATAGTCGAATTTATGCGCAAAATAATGGCATAATTATAGTATAAAAAATCACATGGCAATAGCGTGGTAGCGTGGTGTTTATGCACTGACCACGCTGTGTCCTATTCTCAGTTCTAGCCAAATTAGGTAATCGATATGACCGTTGCGCCCAGCGTTGAACTACCCATCATTGGCTATGTCCGCTCCCCATTAATACAAAAATTTGGCACACCGCGCCAACCGAACCTGGTCAATGTCCCTGCAGTCATAGAGTTTGTACCGCCATTTGGTGAGCCCTTGGCGTTTGAAGGGTTGGCGGCGTTTAGTCATATTTGGTTGTTATGGCAATTTCATCAAAATCGCGATACTGCTTCGACCAGTGATGCGACAATCACTAAGTTTCGTGCACAGGTACGCCCGCCACGATTAGGCGGTAATCAAAAAATTGGGGTATTCGCCACGCGCAGTATGTATCGACCCGCCAATATTGGCCTTTCGGTGGTGCAATTAGTGGATATCGAACCTACCCCAAACGGTGTGCGTTTGCACATTGTCGGTGGTGATATGGTTGATGGTACACCGATTATCGATATCAAGCCCTATATCAATTACAGTGACAGCATTGCTGATGCACGAAGTGGCTTTGCTGAGCATAAGCCCATCCGTAAGCAAGTATCACTTACCCATCAAGTGCAACGTACTTTAACGGCACTAATCGTCGATAAGAAATTAACCCAATCGCAAGTGGACATCATTTGCGAGTTATTAGCGCAAGACCCAAGACCCGCTTATCGCCAGCAAGAACACGATACGATATTCACCATGCGTTATCAGGATTGGGATATTGCGTTTATGCAAATCGATGAGCAGCAGTTACAATGGGTGGGTATGGTCGCGTTAAATGCGGTTTGATAGTTAACTAAGATTATGAGTGGTACGCTTGAAGAACGTATTTAAGCGGTGATAGTTGATTAGTTAACATTGCCCGATTGATAAAAATACTCAATATATTTCGCAAATGTTGCTAAATAGCCAAAATTTGGCGAAATAAAACACAATATCACTGTAATATTTTTGCTTGCAAGTAAGCTCAATTTGATATTATATAGCCCATTGTAGGTATACCGATTGCAAGCTTTACTATGATTAAAACTAGGCTTGAATCGACTAAGAAGACCGTTTAACGTTAGGAATTACTATGCTAAATAAATCGCTAGTTTCGTCTACACAGCGTGTAATGAAATCAATGGTAGCTGTGGTCGGTTTGGGCATCGCAGTGAGTGGTGGTGCTGCGGATACGACAGATGCCAATATTGCTATTGATATTTCAGAGTTATCAACCACTAAAGAAGAAGTTGCTTTGCTGCAAGTCTTGTCTGAAATTTGTCCGGCGATGTTACCTAAAAACCAACAACAAGGTTTTAGCACCGCTTATAACAATGAGCTAAAACGTTTGATGCCGACCATCAGTGACCCACGTATGGCAGTGCAGTATTTATCAACCCAACAAGATTATAAACAAATCTTGAATGAAACCCGTCAATGGACGCTTAGCTATTCAAAAGATGAGAATAAAGCAATTTGTACTGAATTAGCTGCGAGTGACTATTAAGATTTTACCGTATGTGAGTGACACAAAAGCCGTCTTTAATAGACGGTTTTTTTATATAGACTCGGCACGATTTTATAAAGTAACGTGACGTAAGTCATAATGGCTAGTCGATAAAAATATTCGGTAAGTATTTTGTCTAAGCCATAGAAAATATTTATCTTTTTTGCTTTAACGATAGGGGGTGATTTGGTAATATAAGCGAATTTTTGAGCATTAAGGTTTGACAAATTGCCAAGCCTGCTTAGTTACAGTCGCCGCAATTTTTTTGTTAAACGCGTTAAGAGTGAGTCAGATGAAAGCAACACTAGCACAGCAACAATCCCGTGATAATCAATCAGGCATCGTCAGCACATCAGCGGGCTATCGCATCGCACGTTTGACCTTAGGCCTAGGTGCCCTTGCGGTAGGCTTGGGAGTCGGGCAGGCAAGCCAAGCGGCTATTACCCAGCCAGAGATGGACAATGCTGCCTATGTTCTTATCGATTATGATACCGGCACCGTGCTAGCACAAAAAAATGCCAATCAACCCTTTCCACCGGCATCATTGACCAAAATGATGACCAGTTACATCATTGAGCAGCGCTTACTAAATGGCACGCTAAAAGAAAATGAACCAGTTGTAATGACGCCAGACGCTTGGTGTCGGGGTAGTAGCACAGAGTCTTGTATGTATGTGCCAGTCAATCAGACCGCCCCTGTGATTGATATGCTCAAAGGCATTATCATCCAATCAGGCAATGATGCATCAAAAGCCATGGCACAGCATATTGCAGGCAGTGAAACCGCCTTTGCGGATTTAATGAATGAAGAAGCCAAGAAAATTGGCATGACACAAAGCCATTTCTTAAACTCAACGGGTATGCCACAGGATGGACATCAAGCATCGCCACAAGATTTGGCTAAGCTCGCCCAAGCCATTATCAAAAACAGCAACAAATTCTACCCAATTTATAAGCAAAAAGAGTTTACCTATAATGGTATTACCCAAGGTAACCGTAATGCCTTGTTGTTTACTGACCCAACCGTTGACGGTTTAAAAACCGGCCATACCGAACAGGCAGGTTATTGTTTGGTGGCATCAAGTAAACGCGGTGATATGCGCTTGATCTCCGTGATTATGGGCAGTAAAACGGCACAAGACCGTGCAACCCAATCGCGTGAGCTACTTAATTGGGGTTTTGGTCACTTTGCCACCAAAATTGTTGCACCAGCTAAGCAAAAATTCGCTACAGTACCAGTGACTTTTGGCCAAGTTGATAGTGTGAATGTCGTTACCCAAAGTAATTTGCAAGTGCTACTGCCAAAAATTCAACAAGAAAAAGTCACCACCGTGGTTGATTTACCAAAGCAGGTGAGCGCACCATTAACGGCTGGTCAGCCAGTGGGTAAAGTCGTTGCGATGTTAGATGGCAAACCGGTGGCTTCAGTACCGTTGGTTGCAGAAACAGCGGTTGAAGAGGCAGGACTATTCAAACGTCTATGGCAACATATTGTTGTGTTCTTTAGTAACTTATTTTAAGCCGTTTTAAAAATTTTGAGGCATAAAAAAGGCAGACATCATGTTCTGCCTTTTTCTTATTTAATCCAAGTTATCATACTGAATGTATCATTCGGGATAACCAGATAACCAAGTGCGTTATTTTGCTCGTTAGTTTAGATACTCGGCAAGCTGCTGAATATCAGTCACGGACATATCAGGGCTTAATCGTGACTCAATGTAATCCACACCGCTCATCGATAACTTTTCTATAACACCCTGTGTTAAATGGCGCGGGCTTTGGTTATAAAGTATTAAAGTGCGATGATTGGTTTCTTGTTGACGCAAGGTTTTAGCAAAGCTTTGAACTTGTTCTGGCGTAATACGCGGACAAATAATGACCATATCCATGGCTTGTTGGCGCAACTGCTCTAAGAGTACCTCCAAATCATTAAAACCTTCGACTTGCGCCCCTGCATCCCGTAACAATTTAATGGCCGTGGTGATATTGAGTGAAGGTTGCCAAATGACTAAGCGTTTATCTGATAACAGATGACGGCCATAATGTTGTTTCCAGTCCGATAACACCAGTGATAAGGTAAAAGTAGACCCCTCACCAAATTTACTTTCAGCTGTTAGTTCAGCACCGATCAACTCGCTGAGTTTTTTGGCGATAAACAGCCCGACCGTTTGGTTGTTTAGACTGTGCTTGATATTTGGGTCAACTTGAAAAAATGGCTCAAAAATCTGCTCAAGCTCATTGGGTTTAATACCGATGCCCGTGTCAGTCACCTGTAATGTCCAGCGAATATGAGATTCAAGGTGTTGTAATTTTGAGTTGACGTCGATGCTACCCGTATGCGTAAATTTAATCGCGTTTTCAATCAATGATGACAAAATCAGTTTAATCTTGGCCGCATCACCTTCCAAGATATAATCGGCATGATAGACCTTAGAGCGTAGCTGTAAGTCCTTCACATCGGTAAAGGGTTGATATTGTTCAAGGACATCACTGATAAGGCGAGTTGGACTAAATTGACGACGTGTAATCGTTGTTTGACCTTTTTCGATACGGGTCAACTGGATGATTTGATTCAGCTTCGTATTCAAATCGTCTGTACCCAAATTAATCATCTCAATCGCGTCTTTTTGCTCATTGCTGATATAGTGATGTTGTAATAGCTGTAGGCCAGACTCAATACGATTAACGGCACGTTTAAATTCGTGAGTCAGCGTGTTTTGTAGGGATGAAAATTGCTGCGTTTGTTGAAACTTATCTTCAGACAATTGTTGCTGTTGTTGGTTTAACTGTTCGATTTGACCTAATAATAGTTTTTGTCGGGATAACAGATGAGAGATGGCTTGCTCAACGAGCCAGCGATCATCGGCTTTTGGCACAAGCTGATAGTCAGTGGGTCTAAGCTGATTGCTTAAAATACGTTCGCTAAGCGATTCAAGATTGGGTAGATACTGGATAAGTGACTGTAAGCGTCTAACGACCAATACCAAGATGGTTACCCAAATAATGAGTAAAATACTAAAAAGTAGGAGATTTTCGCGTAACCATTGCTTGCGTAACGTTGATAAGTTAATGGTAATATTGATATAACCAATGAATTGATTAACGTTATTGGTTGAAGCCGTAGTCGTCTTATTGTTAGATATTTGCGCGACAACGGGTTCGCTGATGCCAAAATATTGCCCAAATAACAGCGTCGATGTACTAACTTTATCAGTCGAAAACTGCGTTGTCGCATTCACCGGGAAAAAGATAACACTTTCATACGCTGGCGCGTTTGCTAAGGTAAATTTTACTTGATTGGCAATGGTGGTTGAATTATTGCTAGTGACTGTTTGTGCCAACAACGTATTAACCATCTTGGCATGGTTGATTTGGCCACGTAGATAAATAACTATATCAGCAACCACATAGATGAACGAGCAAGAAAGCCAAAGCGTAACCAACGGCAGAATAATAAAACGTCTCGCTAACAGTCGGTAATTCAGCGACATCATGGCCATAGTAGCTCTCAGTAACAGTAACTCTCAGTAACGCACATTTGAAGATTCACAAAATTAGCCCACTGGCTTACCAATGGGATTATCAATGAGACTATGAGGTAAAAAGCACTATTTTAACGTTTTTTATCCCGTTTTTTGAACTTTTGAACTTGGCGACGTTTACGTTCTTTTTGTGCATCAGTCAGGCTGCTACTGCGGCCTGCGTAAGGGTTGGCATTTTGTTTGAATTCAACGCGTACGGGTGTGCCTTCAAGCTTAAAGACTTTTCGGAACTCATTTTCTAAGTAGCGTTTATAGCTATTAGGCACTTGGTTAGTTTGGTTACCGTGAATCACGATAATCGGTGGGTTATGACCGCCCAAGTGTGCAAAACGTAGTTTGATACGGCGGCCACCGACCATTGGCGGTTGGTGTGCGGTTACCGCATCTTGTAGAATCTGGGTTAAGCGGCTGGTTGAGATATCAAACATCGCCGAATCATAGGCTTTATGAATGGATGGGTAAAGATTGCCCACGCCAGTACCATGCAACGCAGAAATAAGATGCGTCTTAACATAGGGAATAAAGCTAAAGCGGCGATCCATCTCAAGCTTGATAAAGTTTTTTTGGTCTTGGTTTAACCCATCCCATTTATTGATAGCGATGACCATCGCGCGACCGGCTTCTAGCGCATAGCCTAACAGGTGCAAGTCTTGGTCCGTAATAGATTCTTGTGCATCGACCACGAGGACTACCACATGGGCGTCTTTAATCGCTTGCAGGGTTTTGACCACTGAGAATTTTTCGACTTTCTCATCAATACGACCACGGCGGCGTACCCCAGCGGTATCAATCAATACATAATTACGGCCTTCACGCTCATACGGGATATAAATACTATCACGGGTGGTACCTGGCATATCAAACACCACCACGCGGTCTTCGCCCAATAAGCGATTGACCAAGGTAGATTTACCAACATTCGGACGGCCAATAATGGCGATA
>RRZT011502013.1_pt1 | contig 11466 bp, 11 predicted proteins | sample 2165551 | NCBI WGS metagenome assembly RRZT01 (sample SAMN10456910, study PRJNA506462) | wastewater metagenome | biome: wastewater; feature: sludge; material: wastewater sludge; isolation source: wastewater sludge with Escherichia coli K12::gfp cells carrying plasmid... | place: USA: Moscow, Idaho... | reverse complement strand
CCCCGCGCTACCTCACCGCCGCCACGCTGCCCACCCCGGCACACAACCGCCCGGCCCGCCGCGCCCGCCTCGTCCCCTGCCGCCACCGCCCCGGCACCGCCAGCGGCGTCATTTTCCTGACCATCGAAGACGAAACCGGACTGGCCAACATCATCGTCCACGCCCACCTCGCCGAACGCCAACGCCGCGAACTCCTCTCCGCCCGCCTGCTCGGCGTACTCGGCGTCCTTCAACGCGAAGGGGAAATCGTGCACCTGCTCGCCAAGCGGCTGATGGATCACAGCGAATTGCTTGGCAGGCTACCGACGAGCAGCCGGGATTTTTGCTGACAACAACATTTCTACGTATGTGCAGTCAGGTCTTGTTATCGACGTAGGTATCAGTAGCTTTGGCCAGATCCTTGATAAAGCGAATAACCTTTTCCAACTCGTCCCGCTTAATCAGGTGGGCAACCGGCGAACCATTGTTAATGGGCTTGGATCTGTGTACCGCATCTCCACGCTTCCCTATCCAACCGTTCAAAGTACTTCTCGCTTTCTCAGGCTCATAGTTCGCCCACGACCAACCCTCTGTGACGTCAAACCCGAGGTATTCCTGAAAAATCCGTTTCGTCTTGTCGGAGCTTGGGTTGTGAAACTGTTTCAGGTCCGTCTGAAGTTTTCTCAAGACGAAATCACCCACATAACTTCCAGCAACCACACCAAGCTTCTTGCTCATTTCCTCTTGCAATCTATCTTCGACATAGGTTTCCCAAGCAGTTAGCGCCATAACAAGAAAAAAGCCGCGTCCGGAGAAACGGAAGCGGCTTTCGTGATTTCAAACCAGAATCGACCTACTCGATCGCCAGCGGCTCCGGCGCCAGCACCACCGGGCGTCCTGCCTGAATGGCGTCGATCTCGGCCACGGCCTTCTGCACATCCACCGCCGAACCCAACACGCGGAACTCGACGTCGAAGCTGCGCGACTCGCCCGCGCCGATCTTCATGATCCGGCCCTGCTCGTTCTCGATCGTGTGGTTGTACGGGAAGCCGGTGCCCGGTTCGATGCCGGTGACGTAGCCGTCTGCCTCCGTGTCGGTGTTCTTCCACAGTGACAGCGCCGGCAGTTGCTTGACGTTGTAGCCGATGGCGACGCCGCGCGTTTCGGCCTTGTTCGAGAGCATGGCCAGCGTGTTGCCGTTGGCGTCGGCGAACGGCCAGATGTTGAAGACCATTTCGTCGAAGCCGGGCGTCACCGGCAGGTAGGTCTGCCAGTCGGCGAGGCCTTGCTTGGCGTAGTCGTTGAACGGAATGACTTCCTTCGCCGCAGCGCGGAAATGCGCGCCGCCTTCGAGCAGCGGCGCACCGAAGTTGGCATGGTAGATGACCTGGTAGGGGCGCTCGTAGTCCGAGAGGTTGCGCAGTTCGTCATGCACATGGAACGAACGCTCGCCCGGAACGACGCTGACGCCGGCCCAGGTTTCGAGGTTGCTGAACTTGAAGGTCTTTTCCTTGACCAGCCCCTTGACGGTGATGCGGTGCGGCGCCTTGGCCTCGATGCTGACGATGACCGTCGACGCCGGGATGTTCTGCGCGCGGCCGTGCAGCGTGTAGGTGCGGCCGTTTTCCGTGCACGGGTGCCCGGCCCATTCGTAGCCGCAGCGCGCGAGCATTTCATTGAAGCCGTCGAGCCAGCCCAGCCCGCCGCGCTCGGCGAGGTTGATGAAGGACGGATGGACGACCTCTTCCACCGGCGACTTCCAGGCCAGCGTCACATCGCCTGAAATGGCCTTGAACAGGCCCATGCCGCGCGTCGGCACGATCACCAGTTGCAGGTCGCCCGTATCGATCGTGACCAGCGTGCTGCCTTCCTGGCGGCCACCGTGCAGCGTCTTCTTGCTGACGGTAAACGGTACGGCGATGCCGAGCGTTTCGTTGCTGATCTGCCAGTTGTCGACTTCGACGCCCTGCGCGACGTCGGTCAATACGAAGTCGTATGTTCCTGCTACGGAGGCTACGACTGCGGCCATGCCGCTTGCTACTGTACTCATCTCATCTCCCTGAATCGAAAATTACAGTCACGGGAAGTAAATCCCGGAGGACCCCACCAAAAAAACCTGTCGCCACCGCCCGGCGCCACCGCTTCACACAAAGCGCCGGCCCGGTCGCGCCGATTTCAGCCGGCCAGCGCAGCGTCGGCCTTCGTCTGCGCCTTGGCTTCTTCCAGCTTCAAAAGCTTGTATTCGATCGAATCGACCAGCGCGACCCAGCTCGCCTCGATGATGTCACTCGATACGCCGACGGTCGTCCAGACGAGGTCACCGTCAGTCGACTGGATCAGCACGCGCACTTTCGACGCCGTGGCATCGCGGCCGTTGATCACGCGCACCTTGTAGTCGGTGAGATGCACGTTTGAGAGTTCCGGGTAGAAGCGGTCGAGCGCGCGGCGCAAGGCGCTGTCGAGCGCATGCACCGGGCCGTCGCCTTCCGCCGCCGTGATCTCGCTGACACCGCCGACCTTGACCTTGATGATCGCCGACGAACCGTACTCGCCGTTGGTCGGCTGCTCGCCGATGATCTTGAAGTGCTCGAGCTCGAAGAACGGCCGGTACTTGCCGAGTTGCTTGCGCACCAGGAGCTCGAACGTGCTCTCGGCGCCCTCGAACTGGTAGCCTTCGTGCTCCATTTCCTTCAGGCGCTTCATGATGCGATCGGTCACCGCGTCGTCCTTGGTCACCGTCGCGTCGACTTCCCAGATCTTGTCGAGGATCATGCGTCGCCCCGAAACCTCGCTCATCAGGAAGCGGCGCTGCCCGCCGACGAGTTCCGGGTTGATGTGTTCGAACGAGTGCGACGCCTTGTTCACGCCGTCGATGTGCATGCCGCCCTTGTGTGCGAACGCGCTGTTGCCGACGTACGGCTCGCGATCGGAGAGCGCCACGTTGGAGATGACCGCGACGTGGCGCGCCACATGGATGATGTTCTTGTACTGGTCGGCCGGCAGACACTGGTAGTCGCGCTTGACGCCGAGGTTGGCGATGATCGTCGACAGGTTGGCGTTGCCGCAGCGCTCGCCGAAGCCGATGTAGGTGCCCTGGACGTGCCGCGCGCCGTTCTCGACCGCTGCCACGCTGTTCGCCACGGCCATCCCGGCGTCGTTGTGCGCGTGGATGCCGATGGTGACCGGGAACAGGCTGCTGATCTTGCCGACGATGCTGGCGATCTCTGACGGGAAGGTGCCGCCGTTCGTATCGCACAGCACAAGTGCGTCGGCACCGCCGTCGACCGCCGCCTGCAGCGTCTTCACCGCATAGGCCGGGTTGTGCTTGTAGCCGTCGAAGAAATGTTCGGCGTCGTAGACGACTTCCTTGCCTTGCGCCTTGAAGAAGGCCAGCGTCTCGGTGATCATCGCCAGGTTTTCTTCGAGCGTCGTGCGGATGATGTCCGTCACGTGGAAATCCCAGCTCTTGCCGAAGATGACGATGACCGGCGTATCGGCGAGCAGTAGCGACTGCACGTTGCTGTCCTGCTCGACCTTGATGTCGCGCCGGCGCGTGCTGCCGAAGGCGGCCAGCCTGGCGTGCTTGAGATTGATCGTCCGCGCACGCGCGAAAAACTCGAGATCCTTCGGGTTGGAGCCGGGGTTGCCGGCCTCGATGTAGTCAATCCCATGGCCGTCGAGCAATTCCAGAATCTTCAGCTTGTCCTCGACCGAGAACGAGATGCCCTCGGCCTGCGCGCCATCGCGCAACGAGGAATCAAAAATCGCGACCTTCTTGCTCATTTCACAAATCCTGGTTATTCATGGGGTTGCTGGCACCGGACGACAAAAAAAACACTGCGTCCGGCGTCGGAAGGGGTACTAAAAGGGTACTAACGGGTATTGGCTGATACGTGAAGCAAACGTAATTGACGGTGACCGGCGAATTCGGTTCCCTGGCTCACAGGAGATTGTCGCGCGTTACGCCGCCACGCTTGATCACCCGACGCAGCTGGTCGAGCGCTTCGATCTGGATCTGCCGCACCCGCTCCCGCGTCAGGCTGAGTTCGGCCGCCACTTCTTCGAGCGTGCTGATGTCGGCGCCACCCAGACCGTAGCGTCGCTCAAGGACGCGCCGCTGCTTTTCCGGCAGCTGTTCGACCCAGTTTCCGACCAGATTGCCGACTTCGTTGGCCTGCAGCAGGCCTTCCGGATCAATCGAGTTCTCGTCGGCGATGGCGTCGGCGATCGTATGATTGGGGTCGATTTCAAGCGGTGCGTCGAGCGACGCGATGTGCTCGTTGAGCGTGAGCGCCCGGCGCACGTCGTCGACCGGCTTGCCGATGAGGTGCGCGATCTGCTCGACGCTGGTTTCCTTGCCGTTGGCGAGTTCGAGGTGGCGCAAAGCGCGCAGGATGACGTTGATTTCCTTGACCACATGCACCGGCAGGCGGATCGTGCGCGACTGGTTCATGATCGCGCGCTCGATACTCTGGCGGATCCACCAGGTAGCGTAGGTCGAGAAACGAAAACCGCGCTGCGGGTCGAACTTTTCGATCGCGTGGATCAGGCCGAGGTTGCCTTCCTCGATCAGATCGAGCAGTGGAATGCCGCGGTTGAGGTAGTGTTTGGCGATATTGACGACGAGCCGCAGGTTGTGCTCGATCATCTTCTGACGCGCGATGAACTCGCCGCTGCGCGCGCGACAGGCCCATGCAAACTCTTCTTCGGGTGTGAACAGCGGCTTGGCGCCGATTTCGTTGAGATAGTGCTGGGTGACGTCGTTGAGCAGTTCGAATTCCGGCTGGACCGGCGCGGGCTCTTCCTCGGCCTCGTTCAGGAATGCGTCTTCGGCCGTCGCCTCGGCCGCATCCTCCGGCATCTCGTCATCGGCGAAGCCCACTTCGGAGTCAGATTCGCCGGCCATGATCAGCGCTGAGGGAGATATTTGAGAGGATCGACCGGCTTGCCCGAACGGCGCACCTCGAAGTGCAACTTGACTTGATCAGCATCGGTATTCCCCATTTCGGCGATTTTCTGTCCCTTGGTAACACTCTGCCCTTCTTTGACCAGGATGTTCTGGTTGTGCGCGTAGGCTGACAAATACGTGTTGTTGTGCTTGATGATCACCAGCTTGCCGTAACCGCGCAAGCCCGTCCCGCTATAAACCACCTTGCCGTCACCCGCGGCGATCACGGCATCGCCCGCCTTGCCGGCGATATCGACGCCCTTGTTGCCGCCTTCGCTGAAGGTGCCGATCGTTTTCCCGTTGGCGGGCCAGATCCAGCCGACATCGTCCGCACCCGCTGCCGCATCGGCCGGCTTGGCCTCGGTCAGCGCCTCGGTCTGAGACGCACTCGCAGCCGCCGTCGTTGCCGGCGCGATCTGCGTCGCGCTTTGTGCCCGCGCCAACGCCTCGTCCGAGTACTTTTCCTTGCCGGCTCTGGGTTCGCGTTTCAGTTGTTCGGTATTGCTGGCCGCGTTGCCGCCGAGCGGCTTTTGTTCGACGGCATGTTCATCGCCGATCGGCTTGGCGATCACTTCGCCGGTCGTGATTGGCGAGACGTCGGCACTGCCTGCTGCGTTCGACGTATCCGCAGCTTTCGACTTGACCTTCAGAACGCGCCCAACGGAAATCTGGTTTGCGTTTTCGATGCCGTTCAGCGCGATCAGTTCCCGATGATCCAGGCCATGCGCGCGCGCGATGCTATAGAGCGTATCGCCTGGCTTGACGACGTAGGTATCCCTGGCTGCCGTGGTGGTCGCCTGCCCCCGGTTATCGACCGGTGCCGGAAATTTACTGGCGCAACCGGGAAGAAATCCGGCCAGAACAAGCACGGCTGAAAACACCGGCAGGCTCGACCTGACCGCGAAACGTGTATTCTTCATTCAATACCTGAAAGTAACGGAACAAAACGAACGGCGTCGAGACGGGAATTCACAAAGCCTTCAGGCCTATGCTCGACCAGATGAAGGTACTGCGACCCTGTCCCCAAGGGCAACAGCATTCTGCCACCAAGCGCCAGTTGCTGCAAAAGCGCCTGCGGAATCGTCGGCGCCGCGGCAGCAACGATGATCGTATCAAACGGCGCGGCTTCCGGCAGACCCAATTGCCCATCGGCATATTTCAGACGCACCTTGAACTGCTGGATCTTGCGCATGTTCGCCTTGGCTTTTGCCAACAACGGCTCGATGCGCTCAACGGCATAGACTTCGTCGGTCAGCTGCGCCAGAACGGCCGCCTGATAACCGCAGCCCGCGCCGATTTCGAGCGTCTTGCCAAGCTCCCGCCCATCGCGCAGCACCTCGATCATGCGTGCGACGATGAACGGCTGCGAGATCGTCTGCGAGAAACCGAGGGGCAGCGCAGTATCCTCATAGGCGCGCGACGCGAGCGCCTCTTCGACGAATACGTGACGCGGCACGGCGGCGATCGCGGCGAGCACCTTCTCGTCACGGATGCCCTGCTCGCGCAACCGGTCGATCATGCGCGTGCGCGTGCGCTGTGACGTCATGCCGACCCCGGATACGACACGGTGGTTCATTTTTCCAGCCAGCTCCGGACGGTGGTGAGTTGCGCGTTATGCGTCAGGTCTATCTGCAACGGCGTGATCGAGACGTAGTCGTTGGCGACGGCGTGAAAATCCGTGCCTTCGCCGGCGTCCTGCGCTTCGCCGGCTGCGCCGACCCAATACACCGTCTCGTTGCGCGGCGTGATCGCCTTGACGACGGATTCCGCCTTGTGCCGCTTGCCGAGCCGGGTCACCAGGCGGCCACGCACGCGCTCATAAGGAATATCCGGCACGTTGACGTTGAGCAGAAGCGGTTCGCGAACCGCCTGCTGGCGCACCATTTGCACGACTTCAAGCGCGACACGCGCCGCCGTGTCGAAATGCGCACCGGCTTTGCTGCACAGCGACACGGCAATCGACGGCACGCCGAGCAGATAGCCTTCGGTCGCCGCCGCGACCGTACCGGAGTAGATCGTATCGTCGCCCATGTTGGCGCCGAGGTTGATGCCGGAGACGACCATATCCGGCAATTCGTCGAGCATCCCGCTGACGGCGAGGTGCACGCAGTCGGTCGGCGTGCCGTTGACGTGATAGAAGCCGTTGGCCGTGCGCTTCAGGGAAAGGGGGCGGTCGAGCGTCAGGGAGTTGCTGGCGCCGCTGCGGTCGCGTTCCGGCGCGACGACGGTGATGTCGGCGACCTCGGAAAGCGTACGCGCCAGCCACTCGATTCCCGGTGAGAAGTAACCGTCGTCGTTGCTGAGCAAAATTCGCATATCAACCCAATAAGGCGGGAGAAGAAAAATACAAAACCGGCTTGCGCCGGCTTCGGTTCAGGGGTGGAACAGCGCGATTGCCAGGCGGCAACCGGGCCGACGGCCGATTATACGGTCATTCATCCAGCGGCGCTAAGGTCGAGCTCAGCGCGGCATCCCCGTCGCAACAAGCCATCCCGTCCCCTCGCTCGAAGAGTGCGATCGACTCGACGTGCGAGGTATTCGGGAACATATTGACGACACCTGCACCACGCAAACGGTAGCCTTTCTGTGTCACGAGGATCGCCGCATCGCGCGCCAGCGTCGCCGGATTGCACGAGACGTAGACGATTCTTTCAGGACCCTCTTCGCCGATCGCCTTGACGAGTTCCAAGGCCCCCTCGCGTGGCGGGTCGATCAGCATCTTGTCGAAATGGCCGAGCGCGGCGAGCGATTCAGGCGTCGCCTCAAAGAGGTTGGCGACGCCGTATTCGACGCGCTCGCGCAGGCCGTTGTGCTCGGCGTTCTGTCCGGCGCGCTTGACGAGTTCCTCGCTGCCTTCGATACCGACGACGGTGGCGCCCAGGCGCGCGATCGGCAGCGTGAAGTTGCCGAGGCCGCAGAACATGTCGGCGATGCGTTCGCCCGGTTGCGGATCGAGCAGCGACATGGCACGGCGTACCAGCACCCGGTTGATCGCATGGTTAACCTGCGTGAACTCGGTCGGCGAAAAACAATGTTCGATGTTGTAATCGGGCAGCAGGTAGGAGAGCTGCGGTCCTTCGAGCGGGTAGAAGCGGTAGGCCGTCGCCGGCCCCTTCGGCTGCAGGTAGAAGACAACCGAGTGCCGGTCGGCGAAGGCGCGCAGCAGCGCTTCGTCGTTGGCGTTGAGCGGCGCCAGGATGCGCAGGACGAGCGCCGTGATGTACTCGCCGACGGCGACTTCGATCTGCGGCATGGCGTCGGCAATCGACAGTCCGGCGACCAGATCGCGCAGCGGCACGAGCAGCGCCGAGAGATGCGGCGGCAGGTTCTCGCACTGGCGCATGTCGGCAACGTAGCTGCTCTTTCGCTCATGGAAACCGACGAGGACGCCGCCCTTCTTCTGCACCAGGCGCGCCGAGAGTCGCGCGCGCAGGCGATAGCCCCAGGATGCGCCGTAGATCGGCGCGTACAGCTGCTCGGCCTTGATCCGCCCGAGATGCCAGAGGTTCGATTCGAGCACGCGCTGCTTGGCCGCCACCTGCGCCGCCGAATCCAGGTGCTGCATGCTGCAACCGCCGCACACGCCAAAGTGCGGACATTTCGGCGTCACGCGGCTGCCCGAGGCCTTGACGATGCGCTGGACGTGCGCCACTTCGAAGGACGGCTTCTTGCGGAAGCTGACGTACTCGACTTCTTCGCCGGGCAAGGCGCCTTCGACAAAGATGGTCTTGCCCTCAAGCCGCGTGATTCCGCGTGCTTCGTGATCCAGCGATTCGATGATTCCGGTCGGCATGCCACTTCCCTGCAAAAAGACGCGATTTTATCCGGCCTCGGCAGTCCGGCGAAATCGGAGACGGGTTTTCAGGATCGCGTTGCGCCCGGATTACTTGATCGACCGACCAGCATTTGCCGCTTGTCGGCAAAACCGGGGCGCTTCTCGACGAGGAAACCGGCGTCGGCCAGCGCCCGCCGCACGACCCCGGCTACCGACCAAGTCGCCAGTGTCGCTGATGGTGCCGCCAGGCGATGCAGGGAACGGCACAGTTCGGGCGACCACAGGCCAGGGTTCTTGGCCGGAGAAAAGCCGTCAAGATAGAAGGCATCGACTTCAGCGTCCACCACCGGCAACAACTCGACGGCGTCGCCGAACACAAGATGAAGGATCACCCGCCCTTCCGACAACGCGATGCGCTGTTCGCCCGGTCGCAACGATTCGCGTGACGGCCAGCGGTGGATCAATTCATCGGAGAGCGCGGCAAACTCGGGCAACGCGCGATGCGCACGCGCCAGATCGTCCGCCATGAACGGATGCTTTTCGAGCGAGATGAAGTGCACTTCCGCGCAGCGATCGGGATCGTTCCGCCACGCGAGCCAGGTGGAGAGGAAGTTGATCCCGAGGCCGAAGCCGGTCTCCAGGATGGTGAACCGGCTCGCCCCCTGCCAGCGCTCAGGCAGTCCGTTTCCGGCCATGAAGACATGCTTCGCCTGCGCGTGCCCGCCCGCGGCCGAGTGGTAAACGTCGCCATAGGCCGGCGAGATGGGCGTTCCATCGTCGGCGAGGATCAAGGAGGCGAGTTCAAGAGGTGACGGCATGGCGTAATCGGTAATTCAATGAGGCCTGCGTACTATACAAGAGCGCCCGCCGAGCGATTCCGTCACTTTCCGCCCCATAGCTCCTTCAAACGATCATCGCGGCCGCAACCGTGGCGATAGTAGGCGTAGCGGAGCGGGTTCTTCTTGTAGTAGTCCTGGTGATACGCCTCGGCCGGGTAAAACGTGCCTGCCTTGACGATTTCGGTTTGGATTTCCTTGAACCGGCCGCTGGCAAGCAAAGCGTCCCGGCTCCTCTCGGCAATCGTTCGCTCCTCCTCAGTCTGCCAGAAGATCGCGCTGCGATATTGGCTGCCAACGTCACAGAACTGGCGATTCCTGACGGTCGGATCGATCGTGTGCCAGAAGTATTCGACGAGCTGTGCGTAATTCACGCGCGCCGGGTCGTAGGTTACGCGCACGGCTTCCGTGTGTCCGGTGCCGCCGGCGCTCACTTCTTCATACGTCGGATTAGTTTTCTTACCGCCGGTATAGCCCGATTCAGCGGCGATAACGCCCGGAACTTTCTCGAAGTCCGATTCGGTACACCAGAAGCAGCCGCCGGCAAAGATTGCGGTCGCGCCTTTATCCGCAGCCGTCGGAGCGTCGGCTGCAATGGCGTGCAGGCCGCCGAAGGCCGTGCCGAGCGAAAAGAGTACCGACTTGATCCACGCCTGGTTCACGTCCTCAACTCCGGCAATTTCTCTTCGCGCCGCACGAATCGCAGCGCGACGCCGTTGTTGCAATAGCGCTTGCCGGTCGGTTTCGGCCCGTCGTTGAAGACATGCCCCTGGTGTCCGCCGCAGCGCGCGCAGTGGTACTCGGTACGCGGATAGAGGATCTTGAAGTCGGTTTTCGTACCGATCGCCTCGGGCAAGGGTTGCCAGAAACTCGGCCAGCCGGTGCCGCTCTCGTGCTTGGCCGTGCTATCGAACAAGGGCAGGAAGCACGCGACACAGACGTAGGTGCCTTCGCGCTTTTCGTGGTTCAGGGCACTCGTTCCGGCGCGCTCGGTATCGTCCTCGAACAACACCCGATACGCGTCTGCGGGCAGCAAGGCAGCCCAGTCGGCCTTGGTCTTGTTGAGTTTCATCGCTTTCTTCTCCTCGCCGGACGCGGCCCGGAGTGCGGCGGCCGGTAACACCGACGCTGCGAACCCGCCCAGCCACTTGAGACATTGACGCCGGTTCATGGTCTGCTCCTGATTTTCGTTTGCGCAGGCGCTGCATGAATCATTCGGCAGGAAATCGGCGCATCAGTTCCACGGTGCCGGCTGGAGTCGGAGCAATAATCCTGAAAACCTCACCGCAAAGGCACGAAGGCGCAGAGATCGCAAAGAAAACAAGATATCGATGCCCTTGAGTCATTTACCCATCGGGTGACTGCGAGCAGCACGATTTGCTCGCGTAACGCCTTGATTCTTTTTACACCTTTGCAATGAAAAAAACCGCCCTTTCACGACAGGCGGTTTTTTCACAGGCCGGAGGGCAGGATCAGAACGTGCTTATCACATTAAAGAACCAGCCCCTGCTGCGGTACGAGAGGTCAGTCAGGTCGTCCGAATAATCGGTGAAGTTGTAACCGACACCGGCTTTCACGTGCTGGCCGAGGTGGCGGTAGATGCCCACCAGTACCCCTTCGCGGTTGTCGTCCGCTTCCTTGACGCGCAGATTGCGCCATTCGAGCACGGCATCCCATTCCCGAACGAAGTGCCAGTCGGCACGCAGGATGGCGAGGTCGGCGCGGCTGTCGAACCAGTCGCCGCCGTCCTTGCGGTCTTTCAGTTCGCCGATGCGCAGGCCGTACTTGAAGCCGAGCGACACCCAGGGCTTGGCGTCCCAGATCGTATCCACCGAGAACACCTGGCTGCGCTGCGCGTAGTCGGCGATGCTGCTACCCGACGGGGCCAACTGGCCCGGCGACGGCACGTTGTAGAAATTGGTGTACTT
>RRZT010166094.1_pt1 | contig 11467 bp, 4 predicted proteins | sample 2165551 | NCBI WGS metagenome assembly RRZT01 (sample SAMN10456910, study PRJNA506462) | wastewater metagenome | biome: wastewater; feature: sludge; material: wastewater sludge; isolation source: wastewater sludge with Escherichia coli K12::gfp cells carrying plasmid... | place: USA: Moscow, Idaho ... | reverse complement strand
CATGCTGATATTGTCATAAGCCTGCTTCAAATGTAATAACTCTTTCATTTCTAATAACCACGTTCGAAGTTCCATATCTACTATTAAAGGAGGCCATTCCGTACACTCCATCACGTCATGTACACCATCAGTACAGACCAACAGCGCATCATTTTGAGTTAAGAATTCTTCTGCTATTGTAAAGTCCATCACTTCATGTAAAGGATCAGCACAAAAGTATTGTAATAATGCATCATAAATACTGGCATAGTTTTCTCCTGCTCTTACCTCTCCATTTTCTCTTAATTCTTCAAGATAATTATCATCTCTGGTTAGGCAGTGCCATTTTTGGTCATGCTGACTAAACAAATATACTCGGCTATCCCCAATATGTTGAATCGTCACAAAACCTTGTCTAGCATCGTTATATATGAGTGCCAGTGTTGAACTGGCTCCAAAACTAATTTTTTGATTTGCTAATTGATCAACAAGATATTGCTGAATAGCTAATGCTTGATATTGTCCTGCCTCTCTATTTTGCGTTAAGGCATTTAAAACTGTATAGGCAGCTTTATCAGCTGTCGGGCTATTGCTAATCCCATCAGCCACAGCAACACACCACTTTTCTTGCTCAGAATGACAATATCGTTTACTGATTACCCCATCATGTTGAATGACTTTATTTCCAATCAATATCGCATCTTGTTGATACTTTGATCTTGCCTTCCACGTAAGGCCTTGCATTTCAAAAGCACTTATCATACCGATCTCACGCTTTGTAATTATTGTATATATATCAAATTCAAATGATACAATCAAGCTTATCATTAGTATAAGTATTTGTTTTTTATATACTTATTTTAATATAAATTTACTTTACGCTTTTCTGATTTCGTTCATGTCTAATTTTATAACGAAAGATGTAACAAGTTAATTTGTTTGAATTACATTGATTATTTGAGTCGATACCTTTGCTTCGGGCTTTTACGCTTATCTGGAATGGTACGTTTGATCAGACCAGCTTCTATTGCGGGGTTTAAGTAATTTTTCTGGAAAGTTGCTCGATGAGTTAATCCAACCAATTGCATCAATCCTGATAGCGTATAGTCTTCTTGCTTCATTGCTAAAATCAACCGTTCTACTTGATCGCTCATTTCTAGGTGAGAATATACGTCAGCTTGAGCGGTAACATGATCGCTATCTTGAGCGGTAGAAGTTGAACTCAGAATGGCATTTAAAATCATCTGTAAGATGAATTCTATAAATGGGGCTGAGTCTGTTCGGTCAGTACTGGCTTGCAAAGCCTCATAGTAGGCTTTTTGATTTTGATAAATCAAACTCTCAACAGGAATATTGGCAAAGATTGGATTCCAACGACTCAAGATTAAAGTTTGCCAAAGTCGCCCCATTCGCCCATTACCATCAGCAAATGGATGAATAAACTCAAACTCATAGTGAAAGACTGAGCTTTGAATTAATGGATGTATATCGCTATCATTCAACCAATCCAGTAAATCAGACATCAGTCGATTAATTTGGTTGGCAGGCGGAGCCATATGCACCACTCGATCACCCGACATCACACCAACACCACCATGACGGTACTGACCGACTTCATCAATTAAGCCAGTCATTAAAATTTGATGCGCTTGTAGTAAGTCTGCTTCTTGACTCGGATTCCATTGCTGGAAGGCTTCATAGGCTTTAATCGCATTACGAACTTCCTGTACCTCTTTAGGAGGTGCAATCACCGTCTTACCATTAAGGATCGCCGTGATTTGCTCCGTACTGAGGGTGTTACCCTCTATTGCCAATGAGCCTTGAATTGTTCGGATACGATTGGCTTTTCGTAGTTTTAAGCTATCTTGGATTTCCTCTAAAGCAGTCAAGCGCCCTATATTTTCACTAATCTGTGCAATTAGATGAATGATTTTAGATGTGATAGTATAAGGCGGTTGATATCGCATTAGATTCCTAAATAACGTATAAAGTTTTGTGTAATTAAACGCTAAAAGTATAAGTTTTCAAAGTCATGAATAAGGTGTGATTTTATATTTATTTACCCTGATAGATGATCTTAAGCAGGCTAGAGCAAGAGTTTCCTCTTGCTCTAGCCTCAACTTAATTAACTTTTTAATTCATAGCAAAGTCTAAAACCAATTTTCCTACCTTTATATTTTCCCGTAGACTCTAATGCTGGAATTGGTTTAGCAATATAATTATAAAAATCCGTTAGTGTTTTACAGCAAACATAACTTTTATCATTTAACCACTCACCAAAGTTTTTTGAATCAATAAATCTAAGCCCATGCTTTTCCAAAAACTTCACATCTTCAAATTTCAATTGAATTTTTTGGAAAGCTTCTTCTTCCATATAAGGTGGATGACCAATTATTTTACATCCGTTTTCATCATAAAAACTTAGGCAATTGTATTCAAACTCTTCATTGCGTTGACCACTAAAAGTAGTTTCCCCTTTTATTGTCACTTCAATAGGTGGTGAATAGTAGCTTAAAGTATCATTTTTAGGTTCATCAAAAGGAGAAACTTCCATAAACTCATCATAAGTTAGTAGACGAGTCTCAACATTGTTCTTACGATTAAACCAGCTAATAAATACCATCACATCATACCAAGTCAGTGATACAGGCAACGTCGTATCTTCATCAGCATTTACTGCTTCTAGGTTATCAAGCAATCGTCCTTTTTTCTCTTTATCATTACAAACAGCTGCTCTAGCTTCTAAATACAATGAGTTTGAAATTGAAAAATCCTGAAAGTCTTCAATTGTGATTAAATTGGAAATCATCAAACATTTACCATTTTCCAAGTTAATCTTTTGAAAACTTGGTAGTTCGCTAGAAGACCGCAAATCCACAAGTGTTTTAGAATAATCCGCATACAAAGCGCGTTTTAATAAATTTTCTGTGCCAGGATACTCGTATGCTTTACCGCCTGAGAAGTAAAATTCTGTTTCCGCTTGATGTAACTGCTGTTGTCTATTTCCCTTAAATTCGAAGTAAAACCAACGCTTAAAATGATATTCATCATCAAATTTAGGTACATCAGCTCTTTTCAAATAAGGTTCATAAATTTGGTGTTTAAACTCTTTATCATGTTGATTCTTAAAAAGAAAATCATATTCACCATTTTCACCTTTAAAAAAAACTAGATTTTCATTAAAAGGAAGGACTTCAACCCAACCTTGATCAACTTCTTCAATACGTTGAAGAAACAAGTTCATCTTTTTATTACTATGTGTTAAACACTCTGCCAAATCTGATTCAATAGTGTTATAAAGTTGAAAAACCGATTGCTTTTCCCTAGGTTGAATCAATTGATCTCCAAGCAGGTTAAAGCCCGCCTGAATAAAAAATAAATCCCCCCCAATCACGATATCAATCAGCGGTCTTGTATTTGGCTCTTTACGTTTCAACAGTACTTGCAATGTAGGGTTCTTAAGAGCGACGTCCACATTTGATGAATCTTTCTCATCATAAGGCTCTTGATATAATCCATAAGCATGACGATCAATCTCAAAGTTGAAAACACCTATACCATCATCAAAATATTCATCGTAACGGAAGTTGTACCCTGTGAATATTTTGTCTGGAATTGCGCTATTGCCATAGAAAAGTCGATCAGATACATCTTGACGTTGATGTTTTAAATTTGCCCCATCACATGGAAATCTTGGTTCAATCAGATCAGCATACTGGTTTAAATTATGATATTCCTTAAACGGTTTTAGGATTTTCTCATAGTCATTCAAAAATCCTGAAAAACCACCTTTAAAGCCTAGTGAATGCACAAGAGCATTTAAAAGTGTGCAATGACCTATTTTTTCACGATCCCGAGATACACTTTCAACAGATTGTTTAATTAATTCAGGTTCTAAACCAAATACTGGCAAAATATGGAATTTTTTAAGGGGTAAATAACCTACAACAGGTGGTTGAGTAAAAAAATGTCTTTTAGAAAATGTGTTTAACATAATTACATCCGTTATATTTCGATAAAAAATAAAAGCCCTCAACTAAATCTTTTGATTTAGAGGCATACTTACGAAATAACGGATTTGTTCTTATTGAAAATAAGCTGAGTATTTTTGTTTAAGAGAGTATGAACTCTTAACCGCAGGTTAAAACTCAACCTAGGCATTTTTGCTTAAAAGAAAGCATATGAAATATATTTTTTTTTGTCAATAACACTACAATAATAATTTCAGTGGTGGTGGCAGTTTAACCCCGCTAAAATTTCCAATAAAATCTATTAATTAGAGAAATTAAAGCTCTAAATTTTTACCCTAACTTCCCCTATCTAACTATTTCTGTATTTATCAAGAAATCTGAAGTATAAAGCCAGCTGTTTTGGCTGGCTTTATATTTAATCAAAAAATAATATCAATTTGCACAGGATACTCAATCACTTGACCTGTTTCTGAATGTGTTGCAACCAAGTAATAGGTTTGGCTTGAATCAAAGTCACGTCCAATCAAATTGATACGTACAAGCTTTTCAAAATCTTTAGCTTCAGTTGCATTATATTTTTCTATAACTTTACTTGAAAGCACCTGATTTTTAATATCTTTAATATAAAATTCAACTTGACTTGATTTGGTACTGTCACCGATCACACTCGTTTGCATTGTTCGAACAAATGAGACTGTATTGGTAAAACGAAGGTTACGATCCAAAATTTGGAAGTCCACAGGTTTTACTTCAGTACGTTGTTGTGTCCGTAATGATCTAAACTCTAAGACAGGTACACAAATTTCCTGTAATGATGCACCACCATGAACAAACTTCTCACCACCGACAAAATGGAAACGCTGAGTCAATTTAGGTAGTAAGAAAGAAGTATCATCACCATTGGCTGTATCTTTCACTGAACCAAACCAACAATCATCAAATGGATGCAAATTCTTTCCAACTGCGAATCGTTTACTATATTCGATTAAATTATCAGGTTTGTAAGGCAATGGTTTTTTAATTTCATCATCCAAATCACTTTGCTGATACAAGAAACCATGATCTGCTGTCACAAAAATTCGACTTGCGTTAGCATCACCCATCAAACGATTAATCAATTGATTCAATTCATTAATCGCTCTTGCACAAACATCAACAGTGTCATGTTGAGTCTTGCGAGAATCACCATGATCATCAATGGTATTGTGGTAGATATAAACAATTTTATACGGTTTAGAGAACTCACGTAGTTGTGATTTATTGAATGCTTTTAACTTCACATAGTCAATTGCTACACCCTCTACAGCCTGTAGAATTGCACTACGAGCATCTTCTCCTGCACTACTTTTCCCATCTACAAATACTGTTTTTTGTCCATCTTTATAATTAATCAAAGGTGGATGCTTTGGCATAGGAAGTAAGACTGCTTTACCCAATTGGGTATAGCTTGGTAAAACGCCTAAGATAGAATCAGTTTCAACGCTAAAACGTCCTGTTTCCTGAACTTCTTGTGCCAATTGCTCTGCCACTTCATAACGCAAAGCATCCGAGACCACCACAAAGATACGTTGTACCTGACTACCATTCAGCACAGGTTCAACATACTTTTGATAAAACTGAAATTGATTATGTACACCCTGAATCTGCCAATTGTTCATGAGATTATCTTGAGCAATATGCTGATCCCAAGCCAATGACACATTACGCATATACCACTGCACATAGGTCGTTTCAATCAACTTGGCAATTTCATCAAAAAAACTATGCCCTTTATTCTGTATCACATTAGCATATTGATTAAATCGTCTGTAACTTTGGTCAAAACGGAATAAATCTGTTTTGTAGGCTTGATACATTGCCGATGCATTACTGAAACTAAAGCCATCAATATGATTATTTTTAAGTTCAATGAAATCGAAAGCATGAATAAATGCCTGATACATCAAGCCATAATCATTGCGCTGATCCAAACTACTGTGATTTGAATACGCTGTTAAGTTAACATTTGTCCAATGTAAATTTTGACGCTTACTTATGAACTGCTGAAATTCAGTGATCGGCAATTTTTGTTGTTGGGTAAATTGGCTAAAGTACTGTAACTGTTCCCTGAGCTGTATTAGGATGAAACGATCTACAGCCATGAATGTTTCACATCCTGAAAACTCATTCAATAGAGCCACTTCATTCAATCGACTGCGTTTTAATGCTTCATGCCATGACAGTTCTAGCTGACTGCTGATACCGATTTCATTTTCAATTCTTTTCGCTAAAAGATTATAGAACTTTGAATCTCGACGATCATCACGCCATTGGCGCATCAAAGCATCGACACTCGTTTTATGTTGCTGTTGGATTAAGTGCTGTTCAATGACTTTAAGCTGAATATTTTTACCTAGATTTAAACTTAAATCTGTACAAAACAATTTCAGCACCAAGTCATAGCAACTCGCTTGATTTGACTCTTCAGCCTGATATCCACAATAGTCTGCAACCAATTGCCAAAAGCTTTCGATTAGATTGTAGTCTGCTAGTTTTTTCCATGTTTTAGGTTGTGAGTCCAACTCGCCTGTTTGATCGACTACATTGGCGTAGTCATTGAGAACTGTCCGTACAATATCGGCAATCTGAGGGTTTTGTGCTTTGACTGTGACCGCAATCAGTTTTAAATCTAAGTTTGATTCATCATCCGTAGATTCAACCCAACGTTTTAATGACTCCACACGTTCTTTGTTATTAAAGAAATTACTACGAGCTTCAATATGATCTTTCAGTGCCATTCGAGTTAGACCTAACTGACTCAGAATAATGGCTGAACGATCTGCATAGAACTGTTTACTGTACTTTTGAATATCGAGTAGTGGATTCTTTAAAAATTCAGGTTCAGCATAAGGTGCATAAATCAGAAAATTTTGCTGAGGCTGATCACGCTCCAACATTTTTTTGACTTGAAAAGTCGAGCGACCTGACAGGTTGATTAACTCAATATTTTGACGTGACTCAGCCAATTGAGTGCTGAGCGGTTCCAAAGCTTGCTCAAATTGTTTGCCTGCATCGTACCAAAACAAGATACGGCTCTCCTGACTGAGTGCCAGTATATTGTTAAGGAGTTGATCTATATCCAGTTGTTCGGTCACTCTTTATTTCCTGTTACTTTCTTCGCTTCAGCAAGTAATTTTGCAAATTTGCCATAGTTCACTTTGACACCATCATCCAAATCGATACTGATTTTCTGTTCAATATGATGTTTCAGCTCTGCATCAAAGTCTTTTAACTCATTGAGTTTTTTGTGCAGGTTGTCTGCTTCTTTGGCGTATTTGGTTTTTTCCGCAGGGCTGAGGCTTGTATCTTTGTCAGCATCTGATAGGAATTGGGCACCGGCTGTCAGTTGTCCCAGGAGTGGCAAGACATATTGGGTTCGCATTTTGGCTAAAGTCGCATCATTGAAGCGATGCATATAGACCAAACACTCAAATGCTTTTTGCTTGCCTGAGCTAAACAACCAATAGATTGGTCGGCTCTTATAAGTCTTTAAGTGTTGATCTTTATAGAAATGGTTCGATAAGTAGCGACGAATGGTCTCCGCACTGCTCTCGCCATTTTTTGCTTTGATGTTGTATAGGCGTAGACTTTCTGCAATAAAATCTAAGTTTTGCTGAAGCTTGTCTTCATCCCAAGCTGTGGCAATAAATTTCTCGAAACGACTATAGACATCATCAGGGAAACGTTCTTCATCTAACAGTGGCAAGATTCCATCATCATCCGCAGGGAACTTTTTATAAGCTCCTTCTGCAACGAGTTCATCAAAACCTACATTGCCTTCATGGGCGTAAACTAAACCTACTCGGTCAAGTGAATAACGTCCCATCATACAACCAATGGTGTAACTGATCAGTTCTGCAATAGTGTCAGACTGCAAACGTTGTTCGAGTTGCTCTTCTGTTGCTTCTCCACCATAACGATAATAAGGATTACAAGTAAGCGTAATCTCTTTTAATGGTACGTCAGGTGTCAACTCTTGCTCTAATCCATAAATATTAATTAGAGTTTTATTGTTATGCTCTTCTAAACTTGTCAATTTATTAGTCATAGACATCCAAGTTTGACGTGTCCGTTTATAACTATTTGAAATATCAGATTCAGTGATTTCAGATGGTATTAAGAATGGCTTATTGAAATTGATTGATATTTCATAACTATCCCAATCTTTTTTACTAATTTCAATACAGTTTTCACTAACCCCAATAGTTTTATTAGACTGTATAAAAGGTAATCTTGATATATCTCCCACTTGAAAATTGAGAGTAGGACTTAATATTTTTAATAACCTTGAACATATTTTAGAGTTAAGTAGATCTAAAATGGAATTATTTTTTGTATCGAAATATCCTGATGGCGAAGCATCATCTGCAATAGATCCTCTTTCAACAAAACGTACACTAAAGTTATTAGATGTTATTTTCCCCCAAGTGATACAAGGCTCAAAAAAATACTGACGATTTCTTATATTACCCTTGCCATATTCTTTGATATTTTTACCATCATTTTTCCAATCAAGTACCCACTCTGTAAATCCATACCAACGTCTAAACCCCCCACCTTTATGCGTAGGATAATATTTTTTTATAAAAGGATTATCTGTACTTGGATTTCTGCTAAAGTCGATACTGTTTAGATTCACCTCAGACCAATGACGTATAAACAATTCATTTTTACCAGTATCACTACCTTTCCCAAGCTTACCAATACTTTCTAATTTTTCACCTTTTTCAAAAATATTAATATCTTTTTCATTTGCCCAATACGCTATTGGACTACCAGCAATTTTTTTAAAATCATCAGGTTTGCTGTTATAAAACCAACCACAATTATGATTATTGATGGCTTCTAAAGTTTTTGGAGATTGATTTTTAGAGCCTTTAAAATCAGAAAGTTTAATATATGAGCCAATATAATCAGAAAGATAACCATTATTTAAAGTAAATGTACATATTGGTACTGTTGCACCATCAAATCCAGAATATTCAAGTTGTATTAAACTTGAAATAATATGTTTAGAAATTAGCTCTTCTCTTAATCCTTTATAACTTGAAATAAACATCCAAACAAATGGGGTCATAAAACCAAGCTGACCATTTTTTTTTGCTAAATGAAGATTAGCTATTATAAATGCAGAAAATAAATCATTTTCAAAACCTAAATAATTATTCTTCAAGAATCCTTTCATTAAAGGATTTAAACCTTTACCCCCCATATATGGAGGATTGGCAATTACAGCATCATAACGCTGACTTAAAATCCATGCCTGTTCTACAATTGGCAACAATTTTTCAGCACTACCTTTTTGCAGACTATCCCCATTAACAATTAAATCAATAAGCGTGGTTTTTAAATCAAATAAAATCGCTTCATGGCTTTGATCGACAGAAAGTAAAGAACCAAATGCTTTGGCATCTTTAAATTTCACTACTAAATCTTGAATCAAAGCATAACGAGGCTCAGTTTCTTCCGCACCCAAATCCGCCTGAGCTTGACCAAACATATCAACATGACTACCTGCCTGCCACGCCTTATTCAAATTAAGCGCTTGCCACAATTGGTCAGCATCTAACTCATCACTATTCTGGAAGGCACAAATATTTAATTTAATTTTCTTTTCAAATAATCGTGGATTTTTATAACGTGCTTTCATCATCAAAGCAAAACCAGTCAACTGCTCTGCACGATCATCAATATCTAAACCGAAAACATTATTTTCTAAAATCAGCTTTGGAATATCACGCTTACTGTGCCCTTGAGACTGATAAATCAACTTCAGTAAATCATAAGCTTCTACCAAAATATGCCCCGACCCACTTGCAGGATCAATGACTTTAATAGTCGTAGGATCAATACTTTTTGGCGTAATTTCAGCCAGTTGAGCTTTTACACTGTCTTCTTGCTCGGCTGGTTCGATGTAATATTCCAATACTTCTTTTAAAGTTTTTTCTTCACCATTAATGGTCACAACCGTATCAGGATAAGTCTGCAACCAATAACGACCCAAAGAGTTTTGTACCATGTACTTTACAATCCAGTTGGGTGTAAACAACTGCGTTGCATAAGGAATATCTTCAGTCGCTACGACCTTGCCAATCACTTCATCTTTAAGGTCTGAAATATAGAATTGGTACAACCACCCAATAATTTCAACCTGTTGCCAACTGTCTTCATCCACTTGTTGCACAAGATCCATAATGATTGAATCACTACGGGTTAAGTCATCAGGCAGTAAAAGTGAAGTAACACTATCAATCGGATCGAATAAAAATGGCATCGCATCATGTAACTGATTACACTGTGCTAAAAGCAATTTTCGATACAATTGCTCATCTTGATGTTCTAACTTTAAATCAATAATTTCTTTGCTGTCTAAACCAAAATACTCAGCAATTTCAACAGCTGAATCTAAAAATTCTAGACCCTGCTCACGCTGGCTGTGGGACAGTACTCGATAACCATGATCTAAATACCCCTCATGCAGTTCCATAAAACGAATGGCACAAAGTCGGTTAAACCATGTATAGGCGTATTGCTCTAAGACTTGCTCAAAATCGAGTTTTTCTATTTTATGAATAATTTGCTGACGTGCCGACTCAATACTTTTTGGAAAAGGTTGTTTTTGAATAAAAATGAAATCGCCTGAACGTTCAACTTCAGCAAGTTTGCCTTCTTCAATACCTAAAGTTCGAAGTTTTGTTTTAATCGCCTCAATAAATTTAAGACGTGCTTTAGGTGCATAAGTTTTAAGTTGATTGGTGTTCATGAGATCACGGATATCGATGACATTTTAAATTGCCACGATTGTACCTTTTGCACAGTTAGGTGACTAGGCATGCTGCTGAAATAGAATGCATCTCCACAAAATACTTAAATGACTCGTAAAAAAGACGAGTACCTTTAAAGGTACTCGTCTTGATCACCAAAACATTAAAGGATTAATCCAATCGAACAATATCCCCTACCTCAATATGGCTGAGTAGCTCTTTTTGCAATATTGCCAAGAAATCTTCTACTTCTTTCGCTGTAGTTAATGTACCATCTTGCTTTACCTGTTTTAAAATATCTGAACTCTTCACATATTCAGTCTTTTTAAATTTAGGCATAACGACAGGCTTTGGTTCAACAGGTGGCTGAATTGGCTCAGGTGAAATGACTTGAGTCACCCCTTTGGCTTTTGCTTCTTCAGCAAGTTTCTTTTGCCGTTCAAGCTCAGCGATACGATCTAATTCAGTTTTACGTGCTAAGCGTTCAACTTCTTTACGTTGCTCATCAATGTAATTATTAAGTACATCTATTCCTGCCGTAGAAGCCTTTTCAAACTCTGCCTGTAAAGCAATTAGACTATCAACTACTAGGATGCTTCCCATCCGTTTTTCTAGCTCACGCAATGGGTAATAAGCTTTATTTTTAACTTCAGCAGGAACTTCATTCGTAGAAAATGCCTGATCTAAACGCTCTAAACGAGTGTTAAAACTTTT
>RRZT010980198.1_pt1 | contig 11469 bp, 12 predicted proteins | sample 2165551 | NCBI WGS metagenome assembly RRZT01 (sample SAMN10456910, study PRJNA506462) | wastewater metagenome | biome: wastewater; feature: sludge; material: wastewater sludge; isolation source: wastewater sludge with Escherichia coli K12::gfp cells carrying plasmid... | place: USA: Moscow, Idaho... | reverse complement strand
CGTGGCGGGCGCCGACTCCCTCTTCGGCGGTGAGAGCGCCCTCGACCGCGCCCAAGAACTGCTTCCCGACGGCCAAATTCAGGTCTGGAAACACGCCACCCACTCCCTGCCGATGCAGGAGGCAATCCCGCTCGACACACTGCTCGACACGTTCTGGGCCGCAGCCGAGCGCTGAAAGAGCATCCCGCAGACGAAGCGTCGCGGCTCCCGCACGCCAAGCGCTTGCCACCAGCAGTCACGGGACTGTCTGAATAACGGTGTGTAGGGGTCCGGCCTGATCCGAAAGGAGATGGCCGTGACTGACACGACCGAGATGACCGAGATGATCGATCCTGTGACGGGAGAGATCATCGATCAGAAGCAGCTCGCCGAGCAGCTGCTCGCCCAGGCCAAGGCTCAGGGAATGTCCCTGGCCGGCCCGGGCGGGTTGTTGTCCGGGCTGACCAAGCAGGTGCTGGAGACCGCCCTCGAGGCGGAGCTGACCGAGCACCTGGGCCACGAGCACGGCGCAGCGCCGTTGGGTACGAACATGCGCAACGGCACCCGCTCGAAGACGGTGCTGACCGAGATCGGGCCGGTCGAGATCGAGGTGCCCCGGGACCGGGACGGCTCGTTCACGCCGATCATTGTGCCGAAACGGAAACGGCGCCTGGACGGGATCGACCAGATCGTGTTGTCGCTGTCCGCGCGTGGGTTGACGACCGGGGAGATCGCCGCGCACTTCGAGGAGGTGTATGGGGCGAAGGTGTCCAAGGACACCATCAGCCGGATCACCGAGAAGGTCGCCGGCGAGCTCGCTGAATGGTCCGGCCGGCCACTGGACCCGCTCTATCCGGTGATCTTCGTGGACGCGATCGTGGTCAAGGTTCGCGACGGCCAAGTCCGCAACACCCCGTTCTACGTGGTGATGGGCGTCACCACCAACGGCGAACGAGACATCCTGGGGATCTGGGCCGGCGACGGCGCCGAGGGCGCAAGGTTCTGGCTGCAGGTGTTCTCCGAGTTGAAGAACCGCGGCGTCGACGACGTGCTGATCGCCGTGTGCGACGGGCTGAAGGGCCTGCCGGAAGCGACCACCACCACCTGGGACCGCACCGTCGTCCAGCAGTGCATCGTCCACCTCATCAGAAACTCGTTCCGCTACGCCGGCCGGCAACACCGCGACCAGATCGTCAAGGCCCTCAAGCCGGTGTACACCGCCCCGTCGGAGGCCGCGGCCAGGGATCGGTTCGCCGAGTTCGCCCACGATTGGGGCGGGCGCTATCCGGCGATCGTCAGGTTGTGGGAGAGCGCGTGGGCCGAGTTCGTGCCGTTTCTGGAGTACGACGTGGAGATCCGACGCGTGATCTGTACGACGAACGCGATCGAGAGCATCAACGCCCGATACCGGCGGGCGGTGAACGCCCGCGGCCACTTCCCCAACGAGGCCGCCGCCATGAAGTGCCTGTACCTAACCACCCGAAGCCTTGACCCCACCGGCCACGGGAAGGCACGCTGGGTCGTCAGGTGGAAACCCGCCCTGAACGCCTTCGCGATCACCTTCGCAGGCAGGTTCGAGAGAACCACTCACTAGAAACCGCCGGGCCTCACACACCGTTTATCTGACAGACCCCCTCCACGCCGGAACCCAGACCGCCGTCATCGACGGCTGGCTCCACATCCTCCCCATAACCGCCCTCTGGCAGCACTGATCTGGAAGCCCGGAGGGCGGCAGAAGAGGTCTTGTGGTGCCGTTCGCAGGACCTCCCCCACGGTGCCCCTGCGTGGCCGGGAGGACCAGTCCCTGGTCGCGCTTGCCGATGTTGAGGGGACCGGCGACCATTCACGGGTGACCATTCCCCCGGATCAGGACGGGCTGGCCCTCCGCCGCGGGACCGTCGAGTGGCGGCCGTCGCGCCGGGAGGCGATGGCCATGAATCTGGCAGGCCTGCTCGTCGCGGTCCTCGGGATGGCGGGCTATGGCGCCCTGGCGATCAGCGGGCACCAGCCCGCAGAGTCGTTCGTGATCGCGGGTACCGAGTTGCTGCTCGGCCTTCTCGGCATGGCCGCAGCCGTGGCCGGGCTGGTCGTGGTGCATGAAGGGATCCACGGTCTGGCGATGCTGCCGTTTGGGGCCCGGCCATCGTTCGGGGTCGGCGTGGGCGGTGGCGGACTCTTGCCCTACGTGTACACCACCGCGCCGGGGCACCTGTTCTCCAGAACCGGGTACCTGGTGGTGGCGCTGGCCCCCAGCCTGCTGCTGATCGTGGTCACGGTGGCCCTGGTCGGGTGGACTCAGCTCGGGGGCTGGCTGGTTGTGCCGGCTGCGTTCCACCTCGGAGGCTGCGTGGGCGACTGGTGGCTCGTCGGGGTCGCAGGACGCCAACCCGCCGGCAGCCGCTACGAGGACCTCCACGAAGGGCTCCGCATCCATCTACCGTGACCAACGCGGCCCTCGCAGCTTGCGGATGTCGCAGTCTCGGCGCCCTCCGGTGCCCCTGACGCAGGACCATCCAGATGACGGCCACAACACCCGACAGGGGATCCGGGCCACAGTGTTGCGGCTCGGTCTGGGGGTGCAGCGGGATTCTGGGCGACGAACTTCGCGATCTCGCCGACCCCATCGCGGCGGAATACCGCGCGGCTCTCGGGATCACCTATGTTCCCATGCTCGGCGAAGCCCTGCTCGGGGCCACGGTCCCGACGGGGAGGCACCCTGTGCGGATGGATTGGGTGTAGGGACCTTCCTTGAGGCGCCGCGGCTCACGGCAGCGGGGTGGCGGGATGGGCGTCCCAGACGTAGATTACGGCGTCCCAGGCCTGCGCCGGCACGACGTTGAGGCTGTGGGCCATCGGGAGGAGGGCCTGCCAAGCGGCGAAGGGCGCCCCGGCGGACGCCATGGGGTGCGAGCCGCGCAGCACGGCGGCGTTGTCCCCGCGCGCCGCGGCCATCTCCAGGTACCCCACAGTCGTGCCCGCGAACAGTCCCCGGTACGGGGCATTCACCGTGAACGAGAAGGTCTCGCCCTGCGACCCGAGCGACACGCGATGCCCGTCGGTGCCGATGGTGCGGTAGGCGTCACCGAAGTGGTCGGCGGCCAGCCTGCCGAGCTTCTGTCCGGGGGCGCCGTTCGCCTGGCCGCTGCGGTCCACGTGGCCGTTGTGCGCGAACAGGAGCGTGTGCCGCCGCCCCTCCGCCGCGCCGCGCTCCACGACCCAGGTCAGGTTGTCGAAGAGCAGCGGGTCGCGCGCCATCACGCCCTCGAACGCCCGGTTCCGCGACTGCTCGACCACCCGTCCCGCCTGGATCGCCTGCGCCGCGGCCGGGCTGCCGTCGTCGGACGCCGCGAGCGCGGCCTGCAGGTCGGCGGACGCTGCCTCGGTGGCCTGGGCGACCTCCTTGTCGAACAGCGCTCCGTCGTTCAGGCGGGAGAGCCGTTCGCCCAGGCTGCGGGCGGCGTCCGGGTTGCGGGTCGCCAACCAGTCCAGCGCCATCGCCTTGGTGCGCTCGGGTCCGCCGGCGTCGATCCCCACGATGCGGATGTGCTGTTCCGCCTGGCGCGCGTCATTCCACGCCCGCGCCCACGCGAGGAGGTCTCGCATCTGCGTGGTGCGGTGGATGCCGTACCCGAACTGCGCGGCTGCCTCGTCGGCCGTGCCCGGTCCGCCCTGCAACCAGGCGTCGACCGCTGCGGTGTGGCCGAAGTCGTCCTCGAACGCGATGGTGGTGAACCCCTTGCCGGCCACCTTCTTGAGCAAATCGAGCCGGGCCGAGTGGAACTCGGCGGTTCCGTGCGTGGCCTCGCCCAGGGCGAGCACCGTGGCCGCGGTGAGCCGGTCGGAGGGGACGGCGTCCGACCACTCGACGGCGACGGGCGTGCCGACGGGACGGGCCGACCACCACAACGAGCCGGCGATGACGGCGAGGGAGGTCACGACGGCGGCCAGAGCGATGACCAGGGGCTTGCGCTTCATGGGGATGTCTTTCCGGGTGCGGGGTTGGTGGGGGTCACAGGTCGTCCCGCACGAGGCGGGCGGCACCGAGTGCGGCCGGCGCGATGACCCAGACCAGGGCAGCAGCGGCGACGCGGGCCCAGCCGAGTCCGTCCGCGGCGGTCAGCAGGGTGAAGAAGGGGTCGACGGCGAGATAGGCCACCACGGTGCCGGCCGCCGCGGAGAGGCTGGCCACCAGCAGGGCCACCGTCGGCCACACGAGCAGGACGACAAGCGGCGCAGGGGCGTTGCGGAACGCCAGCGCCAGCGCGAACCCGGCAAGCGCGACGAACACGTTGTTGCCGAACAGGACGCCGAAGCGCGCCCCGTCGGCCGTCCACACCAGCGGATCGCCCGTGATCGCCGGGGCGACAAGCATGACGAGCCCGGCGGCGAGGAAGGCGAGCGCGGTCGCCACGACGGCGAGCGCCACGACGACGAGCGCCTTGGCGGCGACGACCCGGCCGCGCCTCGGCTCGAGCGTGAACGTCACGGGCGCCGTGTGGGCGAACTCGCCGGCGACCAGCAGCACCGCCATGACCATGGCGATGCTGCCAGCCGGGTAGGAGGCCACCGAAGCGAGCTGGGCGAACCCGGTCTCGGCCGTGGGGAACAGGGCGCGGCCGCCCGCGACGGCGCCGGACAGCAGCACCGCCGTGCCGGTGAGCACCCAGCCGGTGCGGGTGTCGACGAGCTTGCGGGCCTCCACCGCGCAGGCACGGAGCAGCGCGGGGGCGAGGGCGGGGGCGGCCGCCGTGGTGGCGGCCGGTCGGGTCAGGGTGGTCATCGTGGTCTCCGTTCAGGCGGCGCGGTCGGCACCGGCGGTGAGGGTGAAGTACTGCTCCTCGAGGTCGGCGGGCGACGCCGACGCGACGGCCTGGTCGGCCAGGACGCGCCCGCCCCCGACCATCACCACGCGGTCTGCGAGGCGGGCCACCTCGTGCAACTGGTGGCTGCTGAGCAGCACGGCGCAGCCGCGCTCGGCGCGTGCGCGCAGCAGGCCGGCAAGCCAGCGCTGGCCCTGGGGGTCGAGGCCGTTGGCAGGCTCGTCGAGCACGAGCGAGGCCGGGTCGCCGAGCAGGGCGAGCGCAATGCCGAGCCGCTGCCGCATGCCGAGCGAGTAGGCGCGGACGCGGCGGCGTCCCTCGGCGGGGGTCAGTCCCACCTCGGACAGCACGGCGTCGACCCGAGGCGCCGGCAGCCCGAGCGCCGTGGCGGCGAGCCGCAGGGTCTCGCGCCCGGTGCGTCCCGGGTGGAACGCCTCCGTGCCGAGTAGCGAGCCCGCCACCAGCGCGGGGGTGGGGTGGTCGGCGTAGGTCCGACCGCCGATGGTGGCGGCGCCGGCGTCGGCACGCACGAGGCCGACGAGCGTCTTGAGGCACGTCGACTTGCCGGCGCCGTTGGGGCCCAGGAACCCCACGATGGTGCCGGGCGTCACGCCGAAGGACACGTCGTCGAGGGCGAGCACGTCGCCGAAGCGTTTGGTGAGGTGGGCGATGTCGATCATGGCTCCAGTCCAGCGGAGCCGGGTGGGCGGCCGCGTCGGGCATGCGGTTGCCGGGCGGGGTCCGAACGGCCCTCCGACGGTGGCCGATCGGACGCCGACGCGCACTCCGCTCGCCCCTAGGGTGGACGCCGTGACCCCCGCCGCGCCCGTGCCCGATCTCGACGATCCCGTCGACCGCACGGCCGCCCTCGCGAGGTGGACGCCGTGGGTGGTCGCCGCGCTCGGGTTCCTCTATTACCTCACCCCCCTCGCCGCGTCGATCGCCAGGGGCCGCCCCCTGCCGGCGCTGCTCGTGGCCGAGCTGGTCGGTGCGGGTGTGCTCGCGATCCTCGCGCTGGGGTGGCGGGCGAGCAACCCGTGGGGGGTGACCATGGCGATGGTCGTCCTGTGGGCGATCGCTCCGACGGTGATCGGCGCCGCGCTCGTCGCCCAGGAGAACCTCGCCCGCCGCCACCGGTCGCGCTCGGTGGCGGTGGTGCTCGCCGTGCTGCTCGGGGCGGCCAAGGTTGTCGAGTCGGTCCGGTCGGGCTTCGATCCCGCGCGGTCGGCGTTCCAGGTTGAACTGATCCTCGCGGGGACCGGCATCGTCACGGCGACGCTCGTGGGCCTGCTACGGCGCAGCCGCGCCGAATCGGCGGAGAACGCGCGCCAGGCCGAGCGGGCCCGTGCGGACGCCGTGGCGTCCCGGATCAGCGAGGCGCGGGCGGCCGAGCGCGAGCGGATCGCCCGCGAGATGCACGACGTCGTCGCCCACCGCATCTCGCTCATCGCGCTGCACGCCGGCGGGCTTGCCTACCGCAGCAACGTGACCGTTGAGGAGGCTCGGGACGCCGCCCGGCTCATCCAGACAAACGCGAAGGCGTCCCTCGACGAACTGCGGGCGATGCTCGCCACACTGCGCGACGCCGACACCCCGCCCGAGCCCCCGCAGCCCACGCTCGCCGAGCTCGACGTGCTCGTGGCCGACGCCACCGACGCCGGCCAGCGCGTCACCCTGACGACTCGCGGCGTCCTGGCCGACCTGCCCAACCGCCTGTCGCGGCACGCGTTCCGTGTCGCGCAGGAGTGCCTCACCAACGCGCGTAAGCACGCCCCCGGGGTTCCGGTGACCCTGTCGGTCGACGTCACCGACGCGGCCTTCACCGTGCGCGCGAGCAACCCGCTGGCCGACCTCGCCACCCCCGACCGGTCGGGAGCTGGGCTGGGGCTGGTGGGCGTCGACGAGCGGGTCGCGCTCGTGGGCGGCACGGTGCGTCACGGCGTCCACGGGGGAGAATTCGTGGTCGAGGCCACGTTCCCGCTGGGCCCGACGAGGGGAGACGCATGATCAGGCTGGGCATCGTCGACGATGACGCGATGGTCCGCACAGGGTTGTCGTTCATCCTGGGCGGCGAGGCCGACATCGAGGTGGCCTGGCAGGCTGCCGACGGCGCCGAGGCACTCGCCCGGCTGGACACCGACCATGCCGACGTGCTGCTGCTCGACATCCGCATGCCCGGCATGGACGGGCTCGCGACCCTCGAGGCGCTCGGGTCGCGCCCGCGGCGTCCGGCGGTGATCGTGTTGACCACCTTCAACACCGACGACTACGTGGTGCGCGCGCTGCGGCTGGGCGCTGAGGGGTTCCTGTTGAAGGACGCCGACCCTGTGCGGCTCGTCGAGGCGATCCGGCGCGTCCACGCCGGCGAGCCCATGCTGTCGCCTGAAGTGACGAGCACCCTGATCGCGGCGGTGACGGACGCCACCTCGGCGGCCTCGCGGGCGGCGTCCACCGCTCTCGCCCTGCTCACCGACCGCGAACGCGAGGTGGCGGTCCTCATGGCACAGGGCCTCACGAACGCCCAGATCGGGACGCGCCTACACGTGTCCATGGCGTCAGTGAAGGCCCACCTGTCGCACATCTTCACCAAACTCGGCGTCGACAACCGCGTGTCAGCCGCCCTGGTCGTGCGGGACGCCGGGCTGGGCTGACGCTACCTCCACGGCGCGTCACGATGGCGTCCTGTGCATACAGGGTCGAGGCGATAACGTCCCCGCCAGGACCGACCACGCTCACAAGCGTGTAGGAAGAACCGTGCCTGTTACACACAACTCAGCCCGTGACCACCCAGAGGAAGTGCCCACTGACCACTGGCGTCCGACTCTGGGCAGTTGAGTGAGTTCACGACCATCGGGAAGTCCGTAGGGCGGCGCGTTTTTCATCGGCACCGTCACCAAGTTGTAGGTGTTGCACAAGGGCGCTGGGGCACACCCCAACGCCACACCTCCCCCGGGCACGCGGCCATCGTGGCCGCACCATCCTGGTCGGGTGGAGCGGTGGCGGCCTGTTCACCGCCATGTACGTCGAACGGTACGGCCACGTCGACGCCTGGGTTGCCTCGACTCCGATCGCGGACATGGTCGCGGGCCTCCAACAGGCCCTGCCTGCCGTGATTCGGCGCCGTCCCGACGGTGCACCCCAACGGTTCCTGGTCAGCCTCGCAGCCCGGCTCAACCCGGTCCGGGCGATCACCCTGGCCAAGTACGAGCGACAGTTCGGCGCCGACGGCATCCACGGCGCACTGCGGGTCCTCAAGGCGGTCGGTCCCGTCGACCTGGCCCGGATCGAGCCCCGCTGCTGGCCCTGGTTGGGGCCAGCGAGGATGCAGAGTTCCGCCGGCAGGCGTACCAGGTGCATCAGGCCGTCCGGCAACGTCGACCCGAATCCCGGCTGATCGAGTTCGCTCCCGACACCGGCGCCGACGCCCACTGCCAGGTCAACAACCTGCCACTCGCCCTCGCTCACACCTTCGCATGGCTCAACGACATCGGCCTGGCGGCGGCCGGGGACGTGGACCGCTTCGTCGCAGAATCACCGCACACCCGCCCGTGAACCGAGGACCGCCCAGATCGAGGACGACTGTCCGCAGATTGCGGACCAGCGCCCTTGGAGGCTCAGCGACGAGCCCTGCCCGTCTCGACCCAGTCGACGACACACTCCTCGACACGTTCTGGGCCGCGGCCGAGCGCTGAAAGAGCATTCTGCAGACGAACCGGGCACGGCTCCCGCACCGCCCGGCGCTAGCCACCAGGAGTCACAGGCCGACGCCCCTCGTTTTCATCTTCGCCTGCCGACGGCATCCCACAAGCCCAACGTGATGTTGGGAGCGGTGCAGGTCAGCGGCGCCACGACCTGGGTCGTACGCAGCCGGACCGGGCCTTGCGTCACCGACGGTCGAGGATCTTGTGGCCGTCGTCGCGGAGTTCGCCGGTGGGTGAGACGTGCCGGTAGAGGGTTTGGCGGGTGATGCCGAGTTCCTTGCACAGCTCACCGACGTTGGTGCCTGGCTTGCCCATCGATGCGGCAGCGAGGCGAACTTTGGCGGGCGTCATCTTGAACGGCCTGCCGCCCTTACGGCCGCGGGCACGGGCGGCAGCCAGGCCGGCGATGGTGCGTTCAGAGATCAGCTCGCGTTCGTACTCGGCCAGAGCGGCGAAGATGCCGAACACCAGCTTGCCGGAGGCGGTAGTGGTGTCGATGGCCGCCCCCTGCCCGGTGAGGACTTTCAGGCCGATGCCGCGTTGGGTGAGGTCGTGGACGATGTTGACCAGGTGGCGCAGGTCTCGACCGAGCCGGTCGAGCTTCCACACCAGCAGGGTGTCGTCGGCGCGGAGGGCTTTCAGGCAGCCGGTCAGCTGGGGGCGGTCGTCCTTCTTGCCGGAGGCCTTGTCCTCATACAGTGCCTCAGGGTCGACGCCAGCGATGAGGAGGGCGTCGCGTTGCAGGTCGGTGGTCTGCGACCCGTCGGCCTTCGAGACCCGCATGTAGCCGACCAGCATCTCTCTCCCATCCGCGTCACGCATACGACCGTTTGCGTGACAGTCTCAGCGGGACACCAGCTCGCCATGCGTACTGTCACTTAACCTGTCACCTATTTTAAGTCCTCTGAACGGGCCATCGCTGGGGAGATGTGACATTCGTTTCCGGCGTTGCCGGGTCTAGCGGATGCGTGCTCGGCCAGCGTCGGTGGGAGGTGGTCGTTCGGTACGCCGAGGGCGATCAGGTCGTCGCGAATGCGTTGGTAGGTCGCCTCGCTGCGAGTCAGGCCGGTGAGGGTGGCCAGCAGCTGCCGGGCGGCGACAGGGTCTTTCTGGGCGAGGGCGATCGCCATATTCATTGCGTCCCTGGCCTCCTGCCAGTAGTCACGAGCGCGAGGAGCAGGCGGGGTGCCGTCGGGGACGTGCCGGCGGGGCTCAGGCGTCAACAGCGGGGCGAGGGTGCCGTGGGCGGTGATATCGCCGGTCTCGATGAGAGCAAGGGTGGCGGCGGCAGCTTCGAGGAGCAACTGCTGCTGGGGCCACAGCAGTGCCTCGTAGGGGCGCCAGGGACCTGTGATGCCGGCGCGTGGGGCCTGATCGGCCATCTCCCAAATGCGCCTCACGGCGCGTCGGGAGCCGGTACGCAGCGCCGAGAGTGGGGTGGACAGCTCGTCGATGAGGGTGCGCAGCAGCCGGAACCACACCCCTACGTGCACGGATCGACGCGGCAGGAGGATGGCGCCGGTGCGCAGCCCCTGGTGGGTGCGGGCGTCCACGGCGACGACGACAGCCGGTGCGGGGCGGGCGGGGGTGTCCGGCTTCTCCCACGCGACGAAAGCGCCCATGCCGCCGAAGGCGGGTTCGAGGCGGCAGCTGTGCTGCGGGCAGCTGAGGGTCAGCGGGAGCTGGGACACGAGCGTGAAACCGAAGGTGCCGTCCGCGCCGGTGCGCTGGCAGGTCGGGCAGGCCCGGCGCAGCGGCCCGCGCTTGGGGTCGATCGGCAACCATGCCCGCCAGCCGGGCACCTGCCGCCCGGGCCGTTCCCTGGCGGTGAGGAGCACCGAGTCCTGCCGGACGTAGGTGTCGAACGCTGCCCCGGGAACGGGCTCGGGGTCAAGGGAGTCCAGGAGCCACGGCGCCCAGCCGACGATCGTCAGCTGGCGCAGCCGGCCCAGCGGTTCGCCGGTGCGCTCAGCCAACGCGGGAAGCAGCCACGGTGGCGGGTCCAGATCGAGGGCGCTGGTGTGGTGGTCGGCAAGGTCCACGCCCGGTGCGGCGAGGCTGTGCCGGAGCAGGTCCTCGACGCTCATGCCGTACACCTCGGCCAGTCGGCTGAGCCACGACGTCAGCGCCTCACCCTCACCGGGTGGCGGGTGCAGGGGCCAGCGACGGGTCATGCCAGCTCGCGTTCGAACATTCGGCGTCGTTCGGTGGGGCCGACGTAGGGCGCCAGGAGCAAGGTTCGGTGGTTGATCGCCTCCTCACCGGACTCGATCGCGGCCACCGCGGCGTCGGTGAGCAGGTGGGTGAGCTCGCCGATGGTGCCCTCGCTGCGGGAGAGCAGGTAGCGGGCCATGTCTTCGGTGGCGATGGTCGAGGGTCGGCGCAGCGGGAACGCGGCGGCGAAGCTGGTCAGCAGCGACCGGGCACCTTCGTTCGGTTTCCACCGCGGCAGCGTGAAGGGCTCGAAGCGGTTCTCCAGCTGGTCATCGGAGCGGATCGCCAGGTAAGCCTCCCGGGTGCCGACCCCGACCAGCGGGATGCGCAGCTCGTTGCCCAGAAACCTGATCAGGTTGAGGAACTCGCGCCGGGTCTCCCCGCGCCCGGCCAGCAGGTTGTGCAGCTCGTCGATGACCAGGACCCGCACCCCGACCGCGCGCAGCAGCGTCAAGGTGGCCTGCTCGAGCTCGGCCAGGCGCTGGCGGGGGCGCAGCGGTGCTCCCGGCGCGGCCAGCAGCGCGACGTAGACCCGGATCACCGAGGGAGCGGAGGGCATCTGCACCGCCAGCACCGGCATCTGTTCGCTATCGGCGTGAGAGGTGGGCGGGTGGAGCCGGCGGAACTTCTCGATGATCATCGACTTGCCGTTGTTCGTCGGCCCGATCAGCAGCAGGTTCGGCATCCGTTGTCGGCCCGGCCAGGGGTACAGCGCCTCGAGTCGCGCCACCGCATCGGTCGCCCGGGGGCAGCCG
>RRZT011784630.1_pt1 | contig 11470 bp, 12 predicted proteins | sample 2165551 | NCBI WGS metagenome assembly RRZT01 (sample SAMN10456910, study PRJNA506462) | wastewater metagenome | biome: wastewater; feature: sludge; material: wastewater sludge; isolation source: wastewater sludge with Escherichia coli K12::gfp cells carrying plasmid... | place: USA: Moscow, Idaho... | reverse complement strand
CACCGGCCTCCTTGGTGGCCTGTCGCTCGGCGTCGCCGAAGTAGGCGGGCACGGTGATGACGGCGTTGGTGACCGCCTCGCCCAGGTAGGCCTCGGCGTCCCGCTTGAGCTTCTGCAGGACGCGGGCGCTGATCTCCTGGGCGTTGTACTTCTTGCCGTCGATGTCGATGCCCCAGTCGGTGCCCATGTGGCGCTTGACGGAGCGGATCGTGCGGTCGACGTTCGTGACGGCCTGGCGCTTGGCGACCTCGCCGACCAGGACCTCGCCGTTCTTGGAGAACGCGACGACCGACGGGGTGGTGCGGGAGCCTTCCGCGTTGGGGATGACCGTCGGCTCGCCGCCCTCCATGGCGGCGACGACGGAGTTGGTGGTGCCGAGGTCGATACCGACTGCACGGGCCATGGTGAAAACCTCCAGGTATGTGGGTTGCTCGCGGTTGAGCCTAACAGACTCAACCCCGGAAGTTGAGTTCACATGACTCAACCCCGGGTTGCATGGGGATATTCCCCCACCGCGACCCTTCCCCCGGCCGGGCCAGCGCGCGTAGCGTGAGGGACAACCGTGATGCTGCGCATCTGGCACTTGAAATTTGGTGCCAGCGCGCGTAGCGTGAGGGACAACCCCACGAAAGGAACGCAGTCATGCTCACCTTCGTCGCACGTACCTGGCCCTGGGTTCTTGCCCGGGGGATCATCGCCGCCCTCGCGGGCCTGACCACCATGGTCTGGCCGGGACTCACGCTCGCGGTGGTCGCCGCCTTCATCGGCTTCTGGCTGATCTTCGACGGGATCGGCCTGATCATCAACGCCTTCTCCGTGCAGGGCGCCACCGGCGGTGAACGAGCGCTCTTCGGCATCTTCGGTCTGATCAGCCTCGTGGCCGGCGTTGTCGCGCTGACCAACATCTTCGCGACCCTGCAGGCCCTGGCCATCATCTTGGCCGTGTGGTTCGTTGCCTCCGGCATCGCGCAGATCGCCACCGCGCTGCGCATCCGACGGTTCGTCACCGGCGAATGGATGCTCATCCTCGTGGGGGTGATCGGCATCCTGTGCGGCATCCTGACCCTGTTCGCCCCCGCCAGCGTCCTGACCACGGCCGCGATCATGTTCGGCGCCCTCGCCCTCGTCTACGGGATCGCCGCGATCATCGCGAGCCTGCGGCTGCGTTCCCTGGTGAAGCAGGCGGGTTCCCTGGTGAAGCAGGCGAACGCCGCGGCCTGAGGGGCAGGGCCCGGGACGCCGTCTTCGGCTCAGCCGCGCAGGCTCAGGTACTCAAGGTGGCGCCGCACGGCTGGCCACTCCGCGTCCGTGATGGAGTACTGGGCGGAATCGGTCACCAGGCCCTCCCGGGTGACCCGGTCATTGCGGATGCGGCCCTCGAAGGTGGCGCCGAGCCGCTCGATCGCCGCGCGTGAGGCGCGATTGAACCACGTTGCCCGGAACGCCACCCGACGACATCCCCATGTTTCGAAGGCGTGCGTCAGCAGGAGCGTCTTCGCCGCCGTGTTCACGCCCGTCCTACGTGCCGCGGGACCGAGCCACGTGGCTCCGATCTCGACGGAGGGGATGTCGGATTGCGGGTGCAGGTAGGACGTGCTGCCGACGGCCGTCCCCTCGTTCAGGACCGCGAACGGCAGCCACTGCCCGGCCGCTGCCGCCTGGAGTTTCGCGTCGATGTCGGAGGCCACGTCGGCGGCCGACGGCGTGCGGGCGAACCACTCCTTGGCGGGGTCATCGTCCCCCATCGCATCGGCGAGCGGTCCGGCGTGATGGAGGCCGAGCGGCTCGAGCCGGACGCCTCCGGCCTGCAGTGTCACGGGGTCGAGGAACGCCATGCCCGGAACCCTAGCCACGACGCCGGGAACGTTCGGGCGACGTTCGCCGCGCGGATGTCGTCCCGCCCCACCGAGCGCCGGAGGTCTCGGTCGATGCTCGGACACCCGCATGGGTCAGGAGGCCCACGTGCCAGCATGAGACAGGTGAGCACACCTCCTGCCGTCGTCCTGGGATCGCTGACCTGCTTCGCCGCCCTGAGCCGTCCCGACCTGCTGGCCGAGCCCGTGACCGCGGCGCTGACCGCCTCCGGCCTGGAGGCCTATGTGGCAGCCATCGACGCCGACCTCGCCGACACCGACAACTTCTGCGCCCACTACGGGGTTCCGCTGGCCGCCTCGGCCAACGCGGTGGTCGTCCGCGGCGTGCGCGGCGAGACCGAGCGATTCGCGGTCTGCATGACCCTGGCGACCCGGCGGCTCGACGTCAACGGGGTGGTGCGCAAGCGCCTCGACGCCCGCAAGGCGTCCTTCGCTCCGCTGGAGGAGACGGTCAGCCGCACGGGCATGGAGTATGGGGGCATCACCCCGGTCGGCGTCCCCGCCGACTGGCCGGTCTGGGTCGACGGGGCCGTCGCCGATCAGCCGTGGTTGTGCATCGGGTCCGGGATCCGCGGCTCGAAGCTGTTCGTGCCCGCCGCCACTCTGCTGGGGCTGCCCGGTGCCGAACGCGTCGACGGCCTCGCGCGGGCGATCCCGCACGAGGCCGTCTGAACAGGGTCCGCGGCGAGGTCGCCGCGGAGGCACCTCAGTCGTTGCGAACGTCACCCTTCCCCTCGCCGGGATACTCCTCGACGGGAACTTCGCCTACCTCGGCCGGTGCATCGAAGCCGGCGGCGGGGGCCTGGGACGTCACCGGCTCCTCCGGCGCCACAGCGGATTCGGCGTCGGAGGTGGCCTCGGCCGCGTCCTTGAGATCGAAGGCACCGGTCATCTCATCGGCGGCCGCACGCTGATCGCGCTGCTGGTCCTCCCACTGCTTCCACGCGGTCTGCACCTGCTCTTGGAAGTCCCCCATCGTGGTGCGGCCACGCTCGGAGAGATCATGGAAGGCCTTGGTGGCGTCATCCATGAACGTCTTGAACTGGTCCGGCATCGAGTCGACGAACTGCCGGAAGTTGGGGTCGACACCCTCGGGGGTGTTCTCGGCGATCTGCTTGCGCTGCGAGTCGTAGAACTCCTTGGCCTTCTCGGCGACCACGTTCGCCAGCCCGGCAGCGGCATACACCGTCTCGGTGGCGAACTTGATCGCCGCATCACCGAGCTTCTCCGGGGTGAACTTCTCCCCCTGCGTCAGGGTCGGGTCGTGCGGGGTCGCGGAGGCATTCACCTCACCGTGCGGCGCTTCGGCGTCCGCGACCGGCGGGGTCACGGCGTCCTCGTCGCGGCGTTCCTGCTCGTGCTGCTGTTCGGTCATCCTCACTCCTCCATCCGGGGCCGGAGCGCGTCCGCGCTAGCCGACCAAGGCGTTGCTGCGCGAAAGCTGCACCGCTCAGGGTGCCTTCCGCGTGATGAATCCAGTCTCCCCGTGGGCCGCCGACGCGACAACCCCGCCACCCCGCGTCCGACCCTGACCTCCCCCGTAGCAGCCCCGACATCGCGGGGCGCCGTTGTGGGCGACCGCCGGGTTGACCTTGACGCGGCGTGAAGCAGCAGCCTGCCCGGCATGGATGACGCCGAGACGACCGACACCCGCACCGCCCGCGCGGCGGCCGACCTGGGCAGCCCCGTGGCCTCCGTGCGGCTGCGTGCCGCCCTGACGGCAGGTACCCACCCTGATCCGGGGCTGGTGGATCTGCTGCTCGATCGCTGCGCGGTGGAGCCCGACTTCTTCGTCCGCGACACGCTGACGTGGGCGCTGGTGCAGGCCCCTCGCGAGGTGACCGTGCCCGCGTTGCGCACCGCGCTGGAGTCCCCCACCACCCAAGCGCGCAGCCAGGCGCTCCACACCCTCTCGAAGCTAGTGGTGCCGCAGGCGTGGGCCTGGGTCTTTCCCGCGCTGCTGTGCGACCCCGACGACGAGGTGGCGCGCGCGGCCTGGCGGGTGGCCGTCGGGATCGTGCCGCGCGGACGGGAGGGCGACCTCGCCGAGACGCTGCTCGCGCACCTGGGGCGCGGCGACGCCGAGGTCAAGAAGAGCCTGTCGCGGGCGCTGGTCGACCTGGCCCTCCTCAGCGATGGCGTGGTCGACCTGCTCACTCAGGCGCGCGACGGGCTCTCCGCTCCGCTCGCCGCCCACGCCGAGGCGACGCTGACACTCCTGCGGGACCCGGGGGCCGGTTTCGAGGGCGCCTACGGCGACGCGCTGCGCAGACGAGGGCTGCGCTGACCGGGTGCCGGTGGCGTCGCGTTCAGGGCGATCCAGGCCCCGGGTAGCCTCGAGGCATGTTCGGCTTCCGCACTCCCGCACGCCCCACGGACGCGTCCTCCGCGTTGCCTGGACGCACGCAGGCGATCCTCCCTTCAGGGGCGACCCACGACGTCTTCGGCCGCGACCTCACCGAGGTCCCCGCAGGAACCGAGGTCGCCTACTTCGCCCTCGGCTGCTTCTGGGGCGCCGAGAAACTGTTCTGGTCAACGCCCGGCGTGGTGAACACCGCTGTCGGGTATCAGGGCGGGTTCACCCCCAACCCCACCTACGAGGAGGTGTGTTCCGGGCTCACCGGGCACGCCGAGACCGTGAAGGTGGTGTTCGATCCCACCCAGGTCAGCTATGCCGACCTGGTGCGAGTCTTCCTGGAGAACCACGACCCGACGCAAGGCATGCGCCAGGGCAACGACGTCGGCAGTCAGTACCGCTCCGCGCTCTTCACGACCAGTACGCAGCAGCGTGCCGTTGCCGACTCCCTCATCGCGGAGTATCAGCCCGCGTTGTCCGCCGCGGGCTACGGCCCGATCACCACCGAGGTCGAGGACGCCCCGCCGTTCTACTATGCCGAGGCGCCGCACCAGCAGTACCTGTTCAAGAATCCGGGCGGCTACTGCCCCATCCACGCCACCGGTGTCTCCTGCCCGGTCGGCGTCCTGCGCCAGGATCAGTACCCGAGTCAGCAGTCCGTCGTCCCGGGCGACCGGCAGGGATGAGACGAGGGCGGGCACCTCGCGCGAGACCGCACGAGACACCCGCCCTTCGTCGCCGAGCCGTCGGCGTGCCGCACGCCGTCGGCTAATACAGGACCGCGGCCAACGGGATCGACACGACCGCGACCACAATGGTGATGAGCACCGTGGTCATGAACAGGTGCGAATAGCCCTCCTTGTAGGAGACCCCCGAGATCGCGAGCACCGCGACGATGCCACCGCTGTGGGGCAGGGAGTCCAGCGAGTTCGAGGCGATCACACCGATGCGGTGCATGACCTCAGGATCAACGCCCATCGCCAGGAAGGGATCCGCCAGCGCGGCCAGCGCGGTGGAGAGCCCTCCCATCTGGGAGGCGCACAGGCCCGCCAGGACCGCCGACGCCGCACCGAAGATGATGATCGGATCCACCGTTCCGCTGGACGCCAGCATCGCATCGACCACGCCCTTGAAGCTCGGGGTGACCTGAACCACACTGCCGATTCCGACGATGGAGGAGGAGACGATCGCGAGGATGGCCGCCTGGTTCGTGACGTCCGACAGCGTCGTCACGAGGTCGATCTTGCCGGTGAAGAGGTTCTTCCAGAAGAAGACGCAGCTCAACACGATTCCGACCAGCAACGCCAAGGAGATGTCCTGGCCGAACACGTTCAAGACGACGGCGATGCTCGCCAGCGGCACCAACGAGAGCCACGGGTTGGGGAGGCTCCCCTCCCGCTCCAGCGCATCGGAGTTCTCCAGCGCGAGCATGGTCGAGTCGTCGGGGAGGAACCCCTCGCCCAGACGCCGCGACTTGCGCACGACCCATTCCAGGTAGACCAAGCTCAGCACCAACTGCAGACCCGCGGCGATCAGGCCCAGCGCCGGGGCTGCCATCGGAGTGGTTCCCAGGTACTTGGTCGGAATGATGTTCACGATGGCTGGGCTCCCCGGGAGCATGTACACCCAGGTGAAGATGCCCGTACCGATAGCGGCCGGGATGAGGTAGCGCGGGAGATTCGCGTTCCTGAAGACGGCGAGGGCAATCGGGTACAAGGCGAAGCACGCCACCATCGACTGGACGCCACCATAGGTCAGCAGGCCGCCGGCGAGGATGATGGCCGGGATCGCCCAGCGCGGGCCGATTCCCCGGATGATCAACTGGGCGATCGAGCGCGCCGCACCCGAAACGTCCATGATCTTGGAGAGGATCGCCCCCAGCAGCAGCATCAACCACACCGACTTCAAGAAGTTCACGAAGCCGGTGAGGTAGCTATCGTTCAGCGTCTGAAGAACAGGAAGGCCGCTGAAAACGATGATGAAGACCACGCTGACCAGGGCGGCCACGGCCACATTGATCTTGCGCAGCGTCAGGATCAGCAACAGGGCCAATCCGATCAGAACCACGATGAGATTAATCACGCGTCACACCTTTGTTTACGCCGGGGAGGTCGCCGCGCGGCCTAGAGCCGTTCCTCGATGGGCACGCTGACGAAGCCTTCGGGGAACTCGTCGACCTTGTGCCCGACGATCGTGTATTCCTTGCCCCCTCCGGTGAAGGAGTTCTCCAGTTCCAGATACTGCTGCGGCTCGAACATGGGGGACGCGCTGAAGTCGGGCTTTCCCGTCCCGGACGCGTGCGTGAACGTGTATTCCACGCTCTGGTTCTTGAAGTTCTGCAGCCCGTGCTCGAGCATGCCCTCCATGGCCGCCTTCATCGTGTAATGGGTCGAGCACATCACGAAGCCGAGATCGGTGAGCTGCTCCATGGTGACCGCCGGGGCTCCGTTGTCGGCCCGGACATCAGCGAAGATCTTCCAGCCCGGCACGATCGCCGCCATCTCGGCGGCCTGCTCGTAGGTCGTGATCTTGACGAACATCGCGAGCTGGGCGCCGAGGTCCATAGCCTCCTTCAGGCGTTCGCAGCCCTCCTTCATCTCCTCAGGGTCATCAGGATCGGCGTTGGTCCGCGCGATCAGCAGGCAGTCGGTTCCCTCCAACGCCGCCAGAGCCGCCTTCACCTTGGCCATGTACTTATCGCGGGGGAGGATCTTCGTCGAGTCCTCCATGTCGCCTGCATCCTCCAGCTGGAGGGCAGCAGCCCCGGCCGCCGCGAGCCGCTTGGACGAGCGGTAGACCGCCAGGGGTCCCCCGAATCCGTCTTCGACGTCGGCGATCAGCGGCATCGAGCTCGTCGTCGCGACACGGCTGATGACCCACTCGAGATCGGTCAGGTTGGTGAACCCGTAGTCGATGACCCCGTTCAGGCTGATCGACACCTCCCCGCCGCTCAGCAGGCTGACCGGGAAGCCACACATCTCCACCGCACGGTTGGAGGCACAGTCGTACACGCACGGAACGAGGAAGCACTTCCCCTGTTCTTGGATGACCTGAGTCAGCGTCTTGCTACTCGACATTGTCTTTTCTCACTTCTGGTTCGTCGTTCCTGGACACTTCGCGCACTGGTCGCTGCCAGCCTCGGCTGGCTGACGGGAGCCCGTGACCACGAGGACGACGTCACTCGCTGGCGTCACCCGAGGCCCTGCGCTTCCGACCATCGACCCCTACCCCTTCAGTGGAACTACCTTGTGTCCACTATCATGGATGGCAGCCATCATACTGGACCAGCGCCTCCCGGGATGCAAGTCGGGGGAGACGACACAGAAAGGCCCGACCCTCCAGATCGAAGGGCCGGGCCGAGGGTCCGCGTCGCTAGAAGCTCTGCCCCACCAGGGGATCACGGAACACGTCGGCGACCTGCACCAGTTCAGCGACCACCACCCCCGGAGACACCTCGTCGGCGCGCTGCTTGCTCATGGTGGTACTGACCGAGAAGCGGGCCGGCGACCCTGGCGTGTCGATGACAGGGATGGCGAAGCAGACGAACCCGAAGTTGGTCTCCTCGTCGTCCATCGCATAGCCCCGCTCGCGACACAGCGCCAGATCCTCCAGCAGCTGCGGCAACGTCTGGATGCTGTGCTCGGTGTAGCGCGGCAGCACCTGCTCCCGATACCGATCCTTCACCACCCCATCGGACAATGTCGAGAGAAGTGCCTTGCCAGTAGCGGTTACCGTGGCAGGAAAGCGGTCGCCGATCTGCCCCGTGAGCCGCAACGGGCGTCCCGCCTCATAGCGCGCGAGGTAGATCACCTCGGTACCCTCGAGGATGGCCAGACGCGCCGACTCCTGCGCGAGGGTGGGTTGCCGCCTGACCTCGGCATAGAACTCGTCGAGGCGATCTACCGTCGAGAGGTAGTCCCGCGCCAGCGTCATGAACCGGGGCCCCAGCCGATAGCGACCATCCGAGCGCCCCGCGAGCTTCTCCTCCTCCAGCACGCCGCAGATCAGCGCCGCGGAGGACTTCGCGATCCCGGTGGTCGCCGCGATGTCCGCCACGCTGGCCCCCGCCTGCCCCGCCTCCGCGAGCAACTCGATGATGCGCATCGCACGCGTGATCGCCGGGACGGCGCTTCGTTCCGCTGCCACATGAACCCCTTGAACAACATATTGGACTGAACACAGTATAGTGGTCGGTGCTGCTAGACAGAGCGACAGTTGACCCCCCGAAGGAGTGGTGTGTACTCATGGACGCCGAGCAAGCCCAACGGCTCCCCCAGATTCCCGCGATGGGCCGACCCCCATTCCCGCAAGACTATGCGTGTGCGGCTCGGATCAGCCACTGCCACCCGGGCGGTACACCAGGCGTGAACTCCCCCACCGCGGGCACCGGGATGACGGCGGACGCATCATGACGGCCTTCACCGTGGGGGTCTCACGCGACTTTCTCGACGCCCAGGACCGCAACGTCTGGGGAGACATCTGCCTCGACCGGCTGACCGAGGCCGGCCATTCCTGGGAGTACCTGCCCCGCGTCGTCGACGCCTTCACCCCCGAGGACCTGGCTCCCTACGACGGCGTGATCTTCGCCGCACCGGCCGTCACCGCCAACTCCTTCCGGGACGGGACACCCCGGCCACGCGTGCTGGCTAGGTTCGGGGTCGGCTATGACACCGTCGATCTGGACGGCTGCACGGCACACGACGTCGCGGTCACCATCACGCCGGACGGGGCGCGCCGCCCCGTGGCCACCGCAGCCCTCACGATGCTGCTCGCCGTACTGGGCAACGTCGCCGTCAAGGACCGCTTGGTGCGCGAGCGCCGCTGGGCGGAACGCGACCAGCACATGGGCCTGGGGCTGTCCGGCATCACCGTCGGCCTGATCGGCGTCGGCAACACGGGATCCGACCTGGTCGGGCTGCTGGCCCCCTTCGGAGTCCGGGTGCTCGGTCACGACCCCTTCTGCCCACCCGAGCGGGCGCGCGCGCTGCACGTCGAACTGGTCTCACGCGAGGAACTGGCCGCGCGGTCGGACGCCGTCGTCGTCATGGCCGCGCTGACCCCGGCCACACGACACCTCGTGGACCATGCCTTCCTCGCGGCCATGCGCAGCACCGCCGTGCTGATCAACGTCGCGCGCGGCCCCATCGTCGATGAAATCGCTCTGGTCGACGCGCTGCGGGCCGGACGGATCCGGGCCGCCGGACTCGACGTGTTCGCCACGGAGCCCCCCCACCTCGGGTATCGAACTCCTGCCGAACGTCACCCTGGCCCCCCACGCGCTCGCCTGGACGTCGGAGATGTCCCGGGGCAACGGTGGAAGCTGCGTCCAGGCGATCCTCGACGTCGCCGAGGGACGCGTCCCCGCCCACGTCGTCAACCGCGACGTGCTCGAACGTCCGGGGTTTCAGGCCAGGCTGGCCGCCGGCCTGCCCTGACCGGACCGTGACCTCGCCGGGCCGAGGAGACGCCACACTCATCGGTCCGGCGGGGGCTGCCCCGCACACGCCCGCGCGCGAACCAGCCCTCCCCGGAAGTCCTGTGACGGGACCACAGCGCAGGGCATCCGCCTGGACCGGCCCTGCCCGGACACGCCTGTCGGTAGGCTGCGGGCGAGTCCGACGGCTCGGCGACGGCCGCTCCCGAGCCACGACGAGAGGACAGGGACGTCATGGACGATCAGGCTTCCGCCGTGCGGGTGCCCCGTGTGCTGCTGCCGCAGCCCGGCATCGACATCGCGCGCTGGGCGGTGATCGCCTGCGACCAGTTCACCGCCGAGCCGGACTACTGGGCGGAGGTGGAGGACATCGTTGGCGATGCCCCCTCGACGCTGCGCATGATCCTGCCTGAGCTGTACCTGCACGCACCGGACGTCGCCGAGCGCGTGGCCGCCTGTCAGGAGACGATGCGCCGCTACGAGGCCGAGGGCCTCCTCGAAGCGCACGAGGCCTTGCTGTATGTGGAGCGGCAGGTGAGTCGCGGCGTCCAGCGCGGCCTGCTCGTCGAGATCGACCTGGACGCCTACGACTTTCGACCCCAGGCCCGGACGCCGATCCGCGCCACCGAGGGAACCGTGATCGACCGGCTGCCTCCCCGCGTGGCGGTCCGGCGAGATGCCGACCTGGAACTCCCCCACGTCTTGGTCCTCTACGACGACCCGGACGGTGCCGTGCTCGCCGCAGTCGACGCCGCCCGCGACACCCTGCGTACCGCCTACGACGCCGACCTGATGGCCGGATCGGGGCACCTGCGCGGCTTCCTCGTCGAGGACCCCGATGTGCAGGCGGCCACCTTGGCGGCGCTGGCCGCACTGGTCACCCCCGAGGCCTACGCGCGCCGGTACGGCCTGGCGGCGGATGCGCCGCTGCTCCTGGCCGTGGGGGACGGCAATCACTCGCTCGCGGCGGCCGCGACGATCTGGGCCGAGCACAAGGCATCCGGGGCGGGCCCGGACCACCCCGCCCGTTACGCGCTCGTCGAACTCGTCAACCTGCATGATCCGTCACTGCACTTCGAGCCGATCCACCGCCTCGTCACCCACGCCCCCGGCCTGGCCGACGCGCTCGTCGCCGCGGTGGGCGGCATCGTGACCCCGGTGCCCGACGCGGCCGCCGCTCGCGATGCCGTCGCCGACGCAACCGGCCAGGTCTTCGCCCTGGTCAGCGCCGCCGGAGTCGCGGTGGTGGAGGCCCGGACGCCGAGCCATCAACTCGCCGTCGGCACCGTGCAGGCATTCGTGGACGGCTGGCTGGCCGAGCACCCCCACGCCGAAGCCGACTACATCCACGAAGGCGGCGTGGTCGACCGGCTCGGCCGCGCACCGGACGCGCTCGGCATCCTGTTGCCCGGGATCGCCAAGGAGGACTTCTTCGCCTCCGTCGCGGTGGACGGCCCTTTCCCCCGCAAAACCTTCTCTATGGGCCATGGGCACGACAAGCGGTTCTATCTGGAGTGCCGCCGCATCCGCCCCTGAGCGGGTCCGTGAGCACGTCTGGGACGCGACACGGGTTTTGACCAACCCGGCGCATCGCGTGGCCCTCCCGGACTAGGCTCGTTGGCAGTAGTCCACAACTCCGGGAGGTCCCACCGATGGCGTATGAGATCACCGACAACCCACTTCGGGGTTTCGAGGCCAAGCAAGGCACCAGCGGGCACTATGGCATCTTCGACCAAGGCGCGCAGGTGTGGTCTTGGTAGCTTGCCGGTGCCTAGGTGTTCATCTGGATGAGCGTGTATTCTTGGT
>RRZT010664126.1_pt1 | contig 11470 bp, 10 predicted proteins | sample 2165551 | NCBI WGS metagenome assembly RRZT01 (sample SAMN10456910, study PRJNA506462) | wastewater metagenome | biome: wastewater; feature: sludge; material: wastewater sludge; isolation source: wastewater sludge with Escherichia coli K12::gfp cells carrying plasmid... | place: USA: Moscow, Idaho... | reverse complement strand
GGCGCTCGAGGCGAGCGCCGTCAACGGCGTCAACCACGGGCGCATCGACGAGATCGACCTCAACCAGGAGATGCAGAGGTCGTTCCTCGACTACGCGATGAGCGTCATCGTGTCGCGCGCCCTCCCCGACGTGCGCGACGGCCTCAAGCCCGTGCACCGGCGCGTGCTGTACGCGATGTTCGACGGCGGCTACCGCCCCGACCGCGCGTTCTCCAAGTGCACCCGCGTCGTCGGCGACGTCATGGGCAAGTTCCACCCTCACGGCGACACCGCCATCTATGACGCCATGGTGCGCCTCGTCCAGGACTGGTCGCTCCGGTATCCGCTCGTCTCCGGTCAGGGCAACTTCGGCTCGCCCGGAAACGACCCGGCGGCCGCGCCGCGGTACACCGAGTGCCGCATGGCGCCGCTGGCGATGGAGATGGTCCGCGAGATCGACAAGGACACCGTCGACTTCCAGGACAACTACGACGGCCGTACCCAGGAGCCGACGGTCTTGCCGTCGCGCTTCCCGAACCTCCTCGTCAACGGGTCCGCCGGCATCGCCGTCGGCATGGCGACGAACATCCCGCCGCACAACCTCCGCGAGGTCGCCGCGGGCGTCCGTTGGCACCTCGACCACCCCGATGCTCCCCGTGAGGAGCTGCTCGAGGCCCTCCTGGGCATCATCAAGGGTCCGGACTTCCCGACCGGCGCGACCATCCTCGGTCGCAAGGGCATCGAAGACGCCTACCGCACGGGCCGCGGCTCGATCACGATGCGTGCGGTCGTCAACGTCGAGGAGATCCAGGGCCGCATCTGCCTCGTCGTCACCGAGCTGCCCTACCAGGTCAACCCTGACAACCTCGCCGCGAAGATCGGCGACCTCGTCAAGGACGGCAAGGTCCAGGGGATCGCAGACCTGCGCGACGAGACGTCGGGCCGCACAGGACAGCGTCTCGTCATCGTGCTGAAGCGCGATTCGGTCGCCAAGGTCGTGCTCAACAACCTCTACAAGCACACGCAGCTGCAGGACACCTTCGGTGCGAACATGATCGCGCTCGTCGACTCCGTCCCGCGCACGCTCTCGATCGACGCGTTCATCCGCCACTGGACCACGCACCAGATCGAGGTCATCGTCCGCCGCACGCGCTACATGCTGCGCGAGGCCCAGGAGCGGGCGCACATCGTCGTCGGCTACCTCAAGGCTCTCGACGTCCTCGACGAGGTCATCGCGCTCATCCGCGCGTCCGCGACTGTCGAGGACGCGCGCACGGGCCTGATGGAGTTCCTGGACGTCGACGAGCTCCAGGCCCGCGCGATCCTCGCCCTCCAGCTGCGCGCACTGGCTGCCATGGAACGCCAGCGGCTCGCGGACGAGTACGCCGAGCTCGAGCGCAAGATCGCGGACTTCAACGAGATCCTCGTGACGCCGCAGCGTCAGCGCGACATCGTCGGCGAGGAGCTCGAGGAGATCGTCGCGAGCTATGGCGACGAGCGTCGCACGCACATCCTCCCGTTCGACGGCGACGTGTCCATGGAGGACCTCATCGCCGAGGAGGAGATGGTCGTCACGATCACCCGCGGCGGCTACGTCAAGCGCACGCGGACTGACAACTACCGGGCGCAGAAGCGTGGTGGCAAGGGCGTCCGCGGAGCGCAGCTGCGCGAGGACGACATCGTCGACCACTTCTTCGTGACGTCGACCCACAACTGGCTGCTCTTCTTCACCAACTTCGGGCGGGTCTACCGGGCGAAGGCGTACGAGCTGCCTGAGGGCGGCCGCGACGCCAAGGGCCAGCACGTCGCGAACCTTCTCGCGTTCCAACCGGACGAGAAGATCGCCCAGGTGCTCGCGCTGCGCCACTATGACGACGCCGAGTACCTCGTCCTGGCGACGCGGCGCGGCCTCATCAAGAAGACGCGCCTGTCCGAGTACGACACGAACCGTTCCGCGGGCCTCATCGCGATCAACCTCCGCGAGGACGAGGAGGGTCGCTCGGACGAGCTCGTGTCCGCGCGCATCGTCGAGTCGACCGACGACATCATCCTGGTCTCACGCAAGGGTCAGTCGATCCGTTTCACGGCGAACGACGAGCAGGTCCGTCCGATGGGCCGTTCGACGTCGGGCGTGACCGGCATGAAGTTCCGCGACGACGACGACCTTCTCGCGATGGACGTCGTCCGCGACGACGCCTACCTCTTCACGGTCACGGAGGGTGGCATCGCCAAGCGCACGCAGCTCACGACCGACAACTACCGCGTCCAGGGACGCGGCGGCCTCGGCATCCGTGTCGCCAACCTGCCAGAGCGCAACGGCGACCTCGTCGGTGCGCTCGTCGTCGACGAGGGTGACGAGGTGCTCGTCATCATGGAGCGCGGCAAGATCGTGCGGTCGGCGGTCGCCGGGGTGCACCCGACCGGGCGCACGTCGCAGGGCGTGATCTTCGCGAAGCCCGACAAGAACGACCGCATCATCGGGGTCGCTCGCAACGAGGAGGCGAGCGAGGACCAGGACGCTCTCGCCGGGGCCGATGACGTCGAGGCCGGTGAAGACTCTGTGGACACCTCCTCCGCGAGCGTGACGGAGCGTGACGACGCGAGCGACGACGGACAGACTGTTCCTACCGCCGCGTCCGACGACGAGGCCGGCAACGAGGAGGACGCGCAGTGACCGAGAAGGACAAGAAGGGCGCAGCCGCGCCCCCGGCCATCGCACCGCGCAAGCCAGTCCCCCGTCCTGCGACGGACAAGGCGAAGGCAACCAACCCGGTCCCTGCCCCGCCCGCTGAGGGTGAAGCCGCCGCGAGCAGCCCTGTCGAGACGGCCGCCGTGCCGTCGGGTCCGGCGGCGCAGGCCGCGACATCCGCCCCCGAGACGGCGTCTGCCGGGTCGGCGGAGACGTCGTCGTCGGCTCCGGACGTCTCGTCCCCCGCGCCCGACACGAGCCAGCCAGCCTGGCGGCCCGCGGAGTCGTCCGCCGAGGACGACGTGGATGCAGAACCCAGAAGCCTCGTGGCCGGACCGCGCAAGGTGCGGCTCACCCTGTCGCGCGTCGACCCGTGGTCCGTCATGAAGCTGTCGTTCCTGCTGTCCGTCGCGGCGGGAATCATGCTCATCGTCGCGGCCTGGGTGTTCTGGTATGCGGTCAACAGCATGGGTGTCTTCACGCAGATCGACGAGATGGTTCGCGACATCGTCGGCTCGGAGTCGACGCTCGACATCCTGCAGTACGTCGAGCGTGACAAGGTCCTCTCGCTCGCGACGCTCATCGCGGTCGTCGACGTCGTCCTGCTCACCGCGCTTGGCACGATCGGCGCGTTCCTCTACAACGTGACGGCCGCGCTCGTCGGCGGCCTGCACGTCACGCTGACCGACGAGTGAGCTGCTGAGGTCCTCGGCGGGCGACGACTCTCCTCGGTTTTGGATGATCGGCGCCCCTGAGGTAGTCTCATCAGCGCTGCTGGTCGCGGCCCCCTGATCCAGGTGGGACGCGCAGCGCGGTACGGGCCCATAGCTCAGGCGGTTAGAGCGCTTCCCTGATAAGGAAGAGGTCGGAGGTTCAAGTCCTCCTGGGCCCACGACACACCTCACCGATGGAGGATGCGATGAAGAAGGTCTTGATCCTGGCGCTCGTCGCAACCGCCGGCTATGCCGCCTGGCGCAAGTACTCCGAGGAGACCGCACGCCGCGACGTGTGGTCCGAGGTCACGGACACCTTCGAGTAAGAACTGCGGGCTGACGCCCGTCACGGGGCCATGGCGCAATTGGTAGCGCACCTGCTTTGCAAGCAGGGGGTTGGGGGTTCGAGTCCCCCTGGCTCCACCAGCACTTCCCTGCACTGGCCGGCCGATCACCGCTGACCGACGATCGGGACGGCACCCCGACCACGTTGGAGCCAGCCTGTGACCACGCCGCGTCTCGTCGCTTTCGACCTCGACGACACCCTCGCTCCGTCGAAGTCCCCCCTCGACCCGCGCATGAGTGAGCTCCTCACGAAGCTCCTCGAGAAGGTCGAGGTCTGCATCATCTCCGGCGGTCAGATCGCTCAGTTCCGCAGCCAGGTGATCGAGCGTCTCGACGGCGCCGACGACGCAGCACTCCGGCGCCTCCACCTGATGCCCACCTGTGGCACCCAGTACTTCCGTCACAAGGACGGGCAGTGGCAGCAGGTCTACGCCGAGACGCTGAGCGACGACGAGAAGTCGCGTGCGCTGGCCGCCGTCGAGCAGGAGGCACGCAGGCTCGGGCTGTGGGAGGCCGAGACGTGGGGCCCCATCCTCGAGGACCGCGGCTCCCAGATCACGTTCTCTGCGCTCGGTCAGGCTGCACCGGTCGCGGCGAAGTCCGCCTGGGACCCGACCGGTGAGAAGAAGTCCGTGCTGCGCTCCGCCGTCGCCGAGCTGCTCCCCGACCTCGAGGTCCGGTCGGGCGGCTCGACGTCCGTCGACATCACGCGCAAGGGCATCGACAAGGCGTACGGGATGGACAAGCTCGCGGACGCGTCCGGGATCCCGCTCGACGACATGCTGTTCGTGGGAGACCGTCTGGACCAGGCGGGCAACGACTACCCGGTTCTCGCGATGGGCGTCACCTGCCACGCGGTCGAGGGCTGGGAAGACACGGCGGACTACCTCGAGGCACTCATCCCTGCACTGTGATGTGGTGCCCTGCTCACCCTCGAGCGCCTCGCTAGGGTGGACAGATGATGACGCCTCGCACCGCGCCCATGATCCTCAACGACTCACGGAGCGTGCCGCACCTGCTGGTGTCGAGCGCGGCGTCGTACGCGATCGCCCTCGTCGATCCGCGCGGTCTGGATCAGAGGGGCCTGCGCGCATATCGTGCGGCGAACAGCGCGTTCACCGCGTGGATGACCTGGGCGGTCCTCGGAACCGAGACCCCTGACGTGTCGCGGCGCGCTCGGGCCGGCGCCGCGGTCGGCGGTGCCGTGCTCGGCCTGGCGAGCGCGCGGTGGAGCGAACGGCTCGACGGCCGCATGCACGAGAGGCTCTCGCGGTGGGGCGTGCCGCGGCCACGCGTCGTGCTCGCAGCTGGCAGTACAGCGCTCGGCGTGCTGGGTTGGTGGCGCTCGCGGCAGGACGCGGCCAAGGACCTGGAAGCCGAGAGCTGACCGGACCTCCGTCTCAGGGCCGCGCGGCGACCAGCTCGGCGAGATGCTTGGCGTCGGTCAGCCCGGTCGAGGCGCCGCAGACGCCGACCTTCCACCCCGCGAAGGTGGTCGCGACGACGAGCGCGTCACGAGGTGACGCGCCGCCGAGGACGGCGTGCACGTACCCGCTCAGGAGAGCGTCGCCCGCGCCGACGGTGTTGACCACGCCGCGAGGCGCGACGGCTGCGACGTCGTGGATCTCGACGTCGTCCCCGCGGCGGTGGCGCACGGTCGCGCCGTCCGCCCCCCGGCCGAGGATCACCGTCGTCGCTGCAGGGTAGGTCTCCTGGATCGCGCGGAGGTAGTCGCGCGGGTCACGACCGTCGAGACCTTCGTCGCTCACCATGAGGGTGTCGGCGCCCGCGAGGAACTCGCGGTCGTACGCGTCGTGCAGGTCATGGAGGACGTGCACGTCGATCGCCGTCGGGATGCCCTCCTCGCGCACGCGCCGCAGGATGTCGCGGCACATGTTCATGTTGCCGACGACGGCGACGTCACAGCCGTCCATCGCCTCCGCGAGCGTGTCGGCGGGGTACACGGTCGTCGACTCCTGGAGGTCCTTGAGGTCGGTGTGCACCTGGCGGCGACCGTCAGGATCGACGAGGATCACCGACTGGCACGTCGCACCCGGGACGGTCAGGACGAACCCGTCGTCGACGCCGGCCCCTCGGACGTCACGTCGGACAAGCTCAGCGAGCGCGTCGTCGCCGACGAGGCTGACGAAGCGGACCTCGTGCCCGAGGCCTGCGAGGGCCTTCCCGACGTTCCAGGCCGCGCCCGAGACGTTCGTCGTCACGCCGTGGAACGGGTAGGTGACCGGGTGGTAGCCGAGCGGGAAGCCCTCGATCCGCAGGTTCGTCTCGACGTTGATCATGCCCGCCACGAGCACCCGTGCCATGTCCCGCTCCTGTTCTGCGGCCCACCCGGGCCTCCGCCGAGACTAGCGTGCAACCTTGCAGCAAAATTGCTCGCGGGTTGTCGGACGGAGACGCTACGTTTCTCGGGACCGCACGGCGCCCCGGACCAGGGCCCTGATCAGCAGCTACGAGAGGATCATCGTGATCGTCGTCGAGGATCTCGTCCGGGAGTTCGAGGTGACCGTCCGTGAGCCAGGCCTCAAGGCTGCACTGCGTTCGATCCTGAAGCGCGAGCACCGTACCGTGACCGCCGTCGAGAACGTCACCTTCACGGCCGGCGGCGGACAGGTGCTCGGCTTCCTCGGACCGAACGGCTCCGGGAAGACGACGACGCTCAAGTGCCTCGCGGGCCTCCTCACCCCCACCTCGGGTCGGGTCGAGGTCCTCGGGCACACGCCGTCGCGACGGGACCCGGAGTTCCTGCGGCAGCTCGGGTTCGTGATGGGACAGCGCTGGCAGCTGCACATCGACCTGCCCGTCATGGAGTCCTTCGACCTGCACCGCGTGACGTACGGGCTCGGGAGGCGCGAGTACGAGGACAGCCGCGACGAGCTCATCGAGATGCTCCGCCTCGGACCGTTCGTCATGCAGCAGGCGCGCAAGCTCAGCCTGGGGTAGCGCATGCGCTGCGAGTTCGCAGCATCCCTCATGCACCGGCCCCAGGTCGTCCTCCTCGACGAGCCGACCCTGGGCCTCGACTTCGAGGCACAGGTGCAGATCCGTGAGTTCGTCGCCGAGTACGTCGCGCGCACCGGAGCGTGCGTGCTGCTCACGTCGCACTACCTCGCGGACATCGAGGCCCTGTGCCAGGAGGTCATGACGATCTCGGGTGGTCACCTCACCTACCGCGGGCCGCTGCGCGACATCCAGGCGATGGCGAGCGACACGAAGCGGGTCCGCGCACAGCTCGTCCGGCCGATGCCCGAGTCCGAGCTCTCCGAGCTCGACCTGGACGGCGACGTCAACGTCGTCGACCACTCGGCGACCGAGCTCGTCCTCGAGGTGCCGCGCGGGCGGACAGGGCACGTCGTCGGGCGCCTCGAGCAGTCCGACGCCGTGTCTGACCTGACCATGGTCGACCCCCCCGCTCGAGGAGACGCTGCACCAGCTCTACCAGCGCACCGGCGCGGACGCATGACCGCGCCGGTCGCGGTCACCGTGCCGCAGGCCCGAGCGCTACAGAGGACGTCGGTGCGAGGCGCGCGCTACGTCGCGCGCGTGGCGGGAGCCGTCCTGCGCAGCGAGATCCAGGCACGAGCCGCCTACCGGGCGCAGCTCGCGATCGGAGCGCTCGGCTGGGTGGTCCCGCTCGCCTTCATGGCGTTGTGGCGCGGTGCGTCCGACGACGGCGCCGTCAGCGGTGTCACGCAATCCCAGTTCACGACGTACTTCGCGATCGTCCTCGTCACGACGAGCCTCTCCCTCGGCGGAGGGATCATCTTCGGCCTCTCCGACCGGCTGCACGACGGCAGGTTGTCGGCGATGCTCCTGCGGCCGTACCACCCGGTCATCGTCCCGGCCGCTGAGGAGCTCGCGGGCAACGTGTACCGCCTGCCGATGCTCGTCGTGGTCGTCCCGACGATCATCATCGCCGCCGGCGGTCAGACGACGGGGAGTCCCAGCGACGTCGCGCTCGCCGTCGTCGTCACCGTCCTCGGCGTCGCTGCGTCGTCCTATCTGAGCGCGATGGTCGCGACGATCGCCTTCTGGATGACGAAGGCGCACGGCGTCCAAGGCCTGCTGTTCGGGGCGGAGTGGGTCCTCGGCGGGATGATCTCACCGATCGCGCTGCTTCCCGGGGCGCTGCCGTCGATCCTCGCGCACCAGCCGCTCTGGTATGCCTGCGGTGCGCCCGCGGAGATCGTCGCGGGCATGGGAGACCACTCGTGGTGGCTCGTCGCCGAGTGCGCGGCATGGATCCTCGTCCTGCACCTGATCTTCCGGCAGGTGTGGAGACGCGCGCTGCGCAAGCACGAGGCGGTCGGCACATGAGCGCGCAGACCGACGCCGTCACCCGCGAGCAGGAGCGGACCCAGGTCGGCAGCCTGCGCCACACCCTCGCCGTCGTGTGGTGCGGATGGCGAGCGGCGCTGTCCGGCGCCGCCGAGTACCGCGGCGACCTCGTCGTCGGCACCCTCGTGTCGCTCGTCTGGCTCGGAGTCTCTGCCGTGCCGTCGATCGTCGTCACTCTGCACACCGACGGCGCTGGCGGCTGGACCCTCCCGCGCCTGATGTACCTCCTGGCCATCTGGTACCTCATGGACGCGGTGATGTGGATCATCATCATGCCGAACATCGGTCAGTGGGGCAGACAGGTGCAGACCGGGGCCCTCGACGCCGTGCTGCTGAGACCCGTGCGGTCGCTCGTCATGTGCTCGCTCGGCACGCTCGGCGTCCAGGACCTGCCGAAGATCCTGCTGGCCGCAGCGCTCGGGGTCGGTGCCGTCGTGCGCGGCGGAGGCCCGGCCTCGGTCGGCGCGCTCGTCGCGAGCCTCGTGTGCCTCCTCTGCGGCCTCGTGCTCATGTGGGCGTTCGGCGTCCTCACGAGCTACAAGGTGCTCACCCAGGTGCAGTTCGACGCGAGCTTCCTGCTGCACGCGGGTCACAACCTCGCTCGCGTCCCCACCCCGCTGTACGGCCGCGCCATCCAGGTTCTCCTGACCTGGGTCGTCCCGGTCTCGTTCGTCGCGACCGTGCCTGCGCAGATGATGTTCTCGATGGCGTCCGCCTGGATGGTCCTGGCCGCCGTGCTCGTCACGGCCGCCGTCGTCCTGCTCGTCGTCGTGCTCTGGAACGGGGAGGTGCGCCGGTACTCCGGTGCCATGAGCTGACGGCGAGCACGACGCAGACGACGACGGCGCCGCACCCGACCGGGTGCGGCGCCGTCGTGGCGTCAGGTGACGAGAGTCAGGCCTCGCCGTCCGCCTTCTCCACCGTGTCGGTGCCCGCTGCGGGATCGGGGACGTCCTCGGTGGCGGCAGGCTTCGGCTTCGCCGGAGCCTTGGGCTTCGGCGCTGCGGAGCGCACCTTCTCGGCTGCCTTCTTCGCCGACGCCTTGACCTCGTCGACCTTCTCGGCGAGGTCCTCGCGAGCCTCGGCCGCCTTCTCCGCGAGCTCCTCGGCGGTCTCCTTCGTCTTGGCCACCGTCACGCCGGCCGCCTCGCCCACGACCTCAGCCGCGTGGCCGACAGCGTCCTTCGTCTCCTCGACGAAGTCGTCGAACGTGCTGCCCTCGACCTTCTCCCACGGCTCGGCCCACGGGTCGACCTCAGGCTGGGACTTCTTCCAGACGACGTACGCGCCTCCCGCAGCGGCCGCCGTCCCTGCGACCCACCAGAACGCCTTGCCCTTGCTGCCCTTGTTCTGCGCCTTCTCGGCGCTCTTCGCTGCCTTCTCCGCGACGACGGCGAGCTTGTCGGCGCTCTTGGCTACGCGCTCACCCGCAGCAGAGGCGACCTTGCTGGTGCTGCTCCCCGCCTTGTCCGCGACGTCGTCGGCCACGCGCGCGAGCACGTCCGCCGCGCTCTCCGCCGCGTGGCCGGACTTCTCCGCAGCGGTCGCCGCGGCCGCGTTGAACGCTGCCACCAGGCGCGGAAGGTAGTCCTCGACCAGCTTGTCGTGCGCCGTGTCGATCACAGGTGCCGCCTTGAGGGCCGCCTTCTCGACCTGGGGCGCGGCCGCCTGGACCCCGTCGTCCCACGCCTTCTCGATGCGCGGCTGGAGCCACTCACGGAACGCCTCGAGACGGGGCTGGCTCCAGTCGAGCGCCGCCGCAGCGGCGTCCTTCGCCTGGTTCGCGAGGTGCGCCGCGACCTGCGAGGCCTGCGCGCCCGCCTCGCTGACAGCCGCAGCAGCGGCTGCCGCCTGGTCCTTGACCCTCTCGGAGTCGATCGTCTCGAGGGCCTCCCGGGCCGAGCTGCGAATGCCGTGCGACATGTGTCCTCCTGAGCGATGACGTGCCTGTGCGTGGTTGTCCTCACTACTCTGCCACCAGAGCGACCCTCCCGCACCGGTCCCACGGAGTCTTTGAGGCCCCTTCGTGGGAGAATGGCGCTCATGTTCGCAACCCTGCACACCACTTCCGGTGACATCCGCATCGAGCTGTTCCCGAACCACGCACCCAAGACGGTCGAGAACTTCACGGGTCTCGCGACCGGGTCCAAGTCCTGGACGGACCCCAAGACCGGCGAGTCCTCGAACGCGCCGTTCTACGACGGTCTGGTGTTCCACCGCGTCATCGACGGGTTCATGATCCAGGGCGGCTGCCCGCTCGGCACGGGCACCGGCGACCCTGGCTACAAGTTCAACGACGAGATCCACCCGGAGCTGCAGTTCTCCGAGCCCTACCTGCTGGCCATGGCCAACGCGGGGACGCGCCGCAACCCGATCACGGGCGAGGCCGAGGGCACCAACGGTTCGCAGTTCTTCATCTCCGTCGCGCCGACCCCGTGGCTGAACGGCAAGCACACGATCTTCGGCAAGGTCGCCGACGACGCCTCGCGCGCCGTCGTCGACGCGATCGCCAGCACGCGCGTGCGTCCGGGCGACCGCCCCGTCGAGGACATCGTGATCAGCTCGGTGACCATCGAGAACTGATCGTTGACCGCAGCGACCCCGAGGGTCGCCGCAACCCCAGGAGCGAGAGCATGACGAGTGCGCACGACGGGGCTGCGGCGGCCCCTGTCTGTCCCCGCCACCCGGACCGGGTGTCCTTCGTGAGCTGCCAGCGGTGCGAGCGGCCTGCCTGCCCCGAGTGTCAGCGTCCCGCTGCGGTCGGGGTGCAGTGCGTCGACTGCGTGAGGCAGCAGCAGAAGGCCGCGCGGCCGGAGCGGTCCGCGCTCGGTGCGCGGGTACGGAGCCGACAGCCGGTCGCCACGGTCACGATCATCGCGCTGTGCGTGCTCAGCTTCGTGCTGCAGAACGCGCTGCCGTTCGACGCGTGGACCGGACGGTGGGTCTTCACGCCGTGGATCGCTGACGTGCAGCCCTACCGCTTCCTGACGACGGCGTTCCTGCACTCGAACTCGATCTTCCACATCGCGTTCAACATGTACGCGCTCTGGATGGTGGGACCGATCCTCGAGCGCCTGCTCGGGATCGGGCGCTTCGTGTCGCTGTACGTGCTGACCGCGATCGCCGGGTCTGTCGGCTACCTGCTCTTCGCGTCTCCGATGAGCGCCTCGTGGGTCACGATCGTCCCCGGTGCCTCCGGCGCGATCTTCGGTCTGTTCGGGGCCTTCATGGTGGTGCTCCGGCGTTTCGACGCGAGCAGCACGCAGCTCTACGCGGTGATCGGGATCAACTTCGCGCTCGGGTTCATCCTCCCGGGCATCGCGTGGCAGGCGCACCTGGGCGGGTTCGTCGTCGGCGTCATCATGGGCGCTGGCTACGCGTATGCGCC
>RRZT010596424.1_pt1 | contig 11472 bp, 5 predicted proteins | sample 2165551 | NCBI WGS metagenome assembly RRZT01 (sample SAMN10456910, study PRJNA506462) | wastewater metagenome | biome: wastewater; feature: sludge; material: wastewater sludge; isolation source: wastewater sludge with Escherichia coli K12::gfp cells carrying plasmid... | place: USA: Moscow, Idaho ... | reverse complement strand
GGCTGGCGTGCGACGCCTCCCGCGCCTGGGGCTGCTGCTTTTCTGTGCTGTCTATGTGATGGCAGGATTCGTGGGTCGCGCGCCCTGGAAGCGTGTCGACATCACCAGCTTCGGCTACATGCTGGAGCTGGCGCAGGGACGATCGCCGTGGATGGGGCCGGGCATTCTGGGCGAACCAGCCCATTTTCAGGCGCTGCTGCCGTACTGGCTGGGGGCTTGGGCCATTCGCCTGGCGCCCGGTTGGATGACAGCATCGTTGGCGGTGCGCCTGGTATTCATGGGCGTTCTGCTGCTGACCTTGCTGGGGGGCTGGTTCAGCATCTACTATCTGGCGCGTTCGCGGGCGGCGCAGCCTGTCAGCTTCGCTTTTGGTGGCGAAGCGCGCCCTGCCGACTATGCACGCGCCATTGCCGATGGCGGTTTGCTGGGGCTGCTGGCCTGTTTGGGGCTGGCCGAATCGGCTCACCAAACAGCGCCTGCGCTGCTGCAGCTGTGCTGCGCCACTTTGCTCATGTTCGGGCTGGCGGCCTTGCCCTATCACGCCAAGCGCGCGGCGTTGGCGGGCACTCTGGGCATGCTGGGGCTGGCCTTGTCGGGCGCGCCAACCACGGCCATGCTGCTGGGGCTGCTGGGCATCGCGGTGCATGCCGCAGGCCTTGCGCACGACTGGCTACCCGATACGGAATACGAAAGCACACCCGAAGAATTGCAGCGCTTGCGCCGCCGCCGCTTGTGGTCAATCTTGGGCATGGGGCTGGTGCTGTTGTGCTGTCTGGCCTTAACGCAGGCGCTGCATCTGTGGCGTTGGCGGTTGGAGCCACTGCCCAGCCGCTGGGTGGAATGGCGTGATCTGATTCGCATGCACCTGTGGTTTTGCTGGCCGCTGTGGCCTTTCGCCATCTGGACCGTATGGAGTTGGCGGAACCAGTGGCGCAGCCTTTTGCCCAGCCGCCACATCACCTTGCCGCTGGGGATGGTGCTGATCGGTAGCGTGGGGTCGTTTTTGAGTGCCCCGTCCGAGATCCAATTGCTGTTGACCCTGCCGGCCTACGCGGCACTGACGGCGTTTGCGCTGCCCACATTCAAACGCAGCGCGGCGTCCTTGATCGACTGGTTCACGCTGATTCTGTTTTCGCTGGCGCTGGTTTATATCTGGTTTGTATGGGTAGCGGCCATTACCGGTGTGCCGCCGCGGCCTGCTGCGCGCGTTTACCGCCTGCTGGCGGGCTACACCCCGCGTTTTGAATGGGTTCCATTTTTGTTGGGGCTGGCGGCCAGTGTGGGCTGGCTGGCCTTGGTGCGTTGGCGCACCAGTCGCCTGCCGCCTGCTATCTGGAAAAGCATGATCTTGCCCGCTGGTGGCGTGGTCATGTGCTGGGTCATGCTCACCACACTGTGGTTGCCCGCCCTGAACTATGCCCGCAGTTACGAGGCGGTGGTCCGCAACGTGGCGCAGGTGGTGCGTAGCGGCAGCGAGCAGCCAGCGTGTATCCAGCAATATGGGCTGGAAGACGGGCAAATCACTGCCTTGCTCTATTACGAAAACCTGCCGCTCACGCGCGATCGCGATGCAAGCCATTGCCCTTGGCTGTTGGCTTACCAAGGGCGCGCGGCGGCTCTGGAGCACGCTATCGACATGCAGCAATGGCAGCATGTCACCACCGTGCGCCGAGCGGGTAGCAAGGCAGACGTAATCGCCATCTATCGCAAACGCCTGCAAAATGATACGGAAGCAGCTGCTTCTGCTGCGAAAACGCAGCCTTGAAAGGCTGCGTGTGCAGTGTGTACAAACCGCAGGCGATGCCGCATCGGATGGGTTTGGATAAGGTTTGCAGCAGCAAGAAGTTGGATACAATCATCTCTCACTTAGCCGGCGTAGCTCAGTTGGTAGAGCAACGCACTCGTAACGCGTAGGTCACCAGTTCGATTCCGGTCGCCGGCACCAAATTTCCGCATGTGCAATCAATGGGCATGTAAAAAAGCCGCTATCTGTGTAGCGGTTTTTTTGTGGATGATGGATTGTGTACCCCGCGCAAAACACAGCACGGCAACAGGGATGGTGTACAGCAGGCATCACGCTCTAGGTAGCAAACGCAGGGCTTGCACCGATAGCTGCAGCACCCCTTATTGCATCACCAGCTGCATCACATGCAGCGTCAGTGCCAGCGCCAGCAGCGTGCAAAAGGCGGCTACCAAATCGTCGAACATGATGCCCCAGCCCCCGCACCAGCCTGTGCCTTTGAAGATGCTATCGGCCCAGCGTACGGGGCCGGGCTTGGCCGCATCGAAGTAGCGAAACAACGCAAACGCCACCACTTCAACCACTGCCTGCTGCCAGCCCCCAACCCATGCGATTGATCGCGTGGCGGAAGGCGACAGCAGCCACAGCACCAGCCAAAAGGCGGCGATCTCGTCCCATACGATGCTGCCGGGGTCAGGCTGGCGCAGATTACGCGCGGTAACCGTGCACACCCACCAGCCCAATGCAATGGCAGCCGCCACGGCTGTGCCCTGCGCCCAAATGGGCAATAGCAGCCGCAACACGGCAAACAACGCCCAACCACACAGCGTGCCCATGGTGCCTGGGGCCATGGGCGATAAGCCCGAGCCCAGCCCCAGCCCCAACACGTGCGCAGGGTGACGCCACAGAAACGACCAAGTCGCCGCCTGCGGGGCAGTGTCTGGGGCCGAAGGGGAAGAAGCTGATTGCTGCATAGGATGCGTGCCGCTTGCGTCGATGCCTGGATAAATGTTTTACGTATGGCTGGAGTTTGCGCCGTATCGATCGTGCCGTCACGTTGCGCCCTTTAGCGCAGCAGCACCGGCGCATCGGCTACGGTGTTGTCACGTGGCGTTTGTGGGCAGGCAGGAAAGTGACTGCACAGCACATCCGAAATGCTGCACAACGCCGTTTGCAGGCCGTTTTCGTAGGCATTGGTGCGCAGTGCAGCAGCCAGTTGTGCGGTGATGCCGCTCCAAACGGAGGGTTCCACGCAGCGATACAGCGCGCGGTCTGCAATCAGCTCAATGGCATGTCGATCCAGCAGCAGATACAGCATGGCACCGTTGTTGTGTTCCGTGTCCCACACGCGCAGTTCGCCAAACAGCGCTAACGCGCGCGCGTGTGGCGTGTTGTAGCGCTCGGCATCTTCGGGCGAAAAGTGCTCTTCGATGCACAGCACAATCTGGCCGGTGTGGCTTTGCTCGCTGGTGTGAATGACCTCTTGCAGCCTCTCCAAAACCTGCGGATTCAGATGCTGCGCAAGCAGTTGCTCAATGGATTCATCAGACATGGGGGCAGCCACAGTGGCTGCTGCTGTGCCTGTTGTGGATGGTGCTACGTGTGAAGCCATGCTTACCAATCTCCTGATGCGCCGCCGCCGCCAAAACTGCCGCCGCCGCCCGAGCTGAAGCCGCCACCGCCGCCCCAGCTATCGCCGCCACCCCAATTGCCGCCAATGACGATGGGAGAGGAATACCTGCCACGCGAGCGGCGCGATGAAGAACCGCCACCACCATTGCCCCCGCTGTCGCCCAATCCAACGAACAAGGCGATAAAAAATGAAGCAATAGCTGCCATGGCAGCCATCAGGGCAAAGCCTGTCAGCCCAAAAACCAGGCCACCGGTCAATGCACTGGTGATGATGGAGCCCAATATACGGCCCAAAAAACTCTTGAGCAAACCACCGCCTGCCAGCGATGTCATGACGACGATCACCAGTATCAGCCCCCAATCGACCTCTTGCGAGTTGCCACGTCCTGCGGTGTCAGCCCCAACGGGTGCCAGCTTCTCGCCATCAATCGTCCGCATGATCTGATCCAGCGCGGCATCAATGCCTGCTGCGTACTGGTTTTGGCGAAACTGCGGCTGCAAAGTGTGGTCGAGAATGCGCGCTACGGCCAAATCGGGCAGGGCGCCTTCGAGCGCACGCGCCACCTCGATGCGCATGCGGCGGTCGTCTTTGGCCACAATCAGCAGCACGCCGTCGCCCACATCGCGGCGACCGATCTTCCAATCGCTGGCTACGCGGTGGGCGTAGGCGGCAATATCTTCAGGCTGGGTGGTCGGCACCATCAGCACCACGATCTGGCTGCCTTTGTTTTGCTCGTAAGCGGCCAGCTTGGCTTCTAACGCGGCCTTGTCTGTGGCAGACAAGGTGCCGGTCTGGTCGATCACGCGGGCAGTAAGCGCGGGCACAGGCAAAACGCCCGTTTGCGCCAGCACCAAGCCAGGCACGCCCCACAGCAGGATGCAAGCCAATGCCATGCAAAATTGGCATAACAACTGGCGCAGCCAATGGTGCACGACCATTTTGCTTGCCGTGCTTGCGGGCACATTCACGGAGAGAAAGTCAGGCAGCATTGGCGCAGCCATGCGAGTTGCCAAGCTTATTTTTTCTCGGTGCCAAAATCCACCACGGGCGGTTTGGAAATGGCTGCTTCATTCTCCACCGTGAAATTGGGCTTGGGCTTGTAGCCCATCACCATTGCAGTCAGGTTCGATGGGAACTGCCGCGCCAGCACGTTGTATGCCTGCACCGCCTGAATGTAGTCGTTGCGCGCCACGGTGATACGGTTTTCGGTGCCTTCGAGCGTGACGCGCAAATCGCGAAAGCCCTGGTTTGCCTGCAATTCGGGGTAGCGTTCAGACACCATCATCAGGCGCGACAGCGCGCCCGACAACTCACCTTGTGCGGCCTGAAATTTTTTCAGCGCCTCGGGGTCGTTTGCCAATTCGGGCGTGGCTTGAATCGAGGTGGCCTTGGCGCGCGCCTCGACCACTTTGGTCAGCGTCTCCTGCTCGAAATTGGCTTGGCCTTTCACGCTGGCTACGATATTCGGCACCAGGTCGGCCCGGCGCTGGTACTGGTTGAGCACCTCGCTCCAGGCAGACTTGGTTTTTTCGTCCAAAGTCTGGAACTGGTTATAGCCGCAGCCGGACAGAGTCAGCGCTGCAGCGATGGTGGCAAACAGCAGAAACAAACGGTTTTTCATGACAAAAGCTCCTGTTTTTTGAGGGGCGTTAAAACAACTAACCGCGCGGTAGAAGAATGTTGCAAAAACATGCTGCAGCAAGGGCAGCCATGCAAGAGCACATCAACTACGTACGCAGCATCATATATTTGCAAGCGCATAATTTTGCAAGAGCATAGCCGATCTTGGTGGCGCCCTGCCGGCAAACACCTGCAACCGCTTGTAGCGACCTGGGGCTGCTTATGTTTTTCCTTCCTCGTTGGCGGGGGTACGGCAGCACGGCTAAAGCCCATGCCCCGAGCCTCGGCTCCTCTCCCCCCGCTTGTGGGGGGTATGGCGACCTAGCCTGAAGACCACATTACTGTCTCATTTCCCTCCCCCGCTGGCGGGGGAGGGTTAGGGTGGGGGTGTGCGGCGGCAACCAATTTCAGAAATTTTTTAATCATCCCTCACGAACGACACCGCGCTGTCTGAGGTTGCGTGACCAGCCGTGGCAAAAAAGCGCATAGTGCGCCTACAATGTAGCCCTTTGCAAGCCGCGCGGCAGCACCGCCGCACGGTCTTTGCAAGATGGATGCGGCTGTAGCTCAGTGGATAGAGTATTGGCCTCCGAAGCCAAGGGTCGTGGGTTCGATCCCCGCCAGCCGCGCCAAATAGCCTTTTTCTCATTATGCCTTTACGCCTTGTCAGACGAGGCTGAACGGAATGGCCTGCATAATTTGCGCAGGATTCACATTGTATAAATATGCAGCGCATGGTTGTGGCACAGGCGAACCACCCGATTTTTCACGCTTTTTGTCATGTTCTGTGCTGCTTGATCGAGCCTCTTAAGCTTTTTGCCTAAGCAGAAAACTCCAACAGAATCCGTAGATGAAAAATTGCTGCACGGCATACGTTGCAGCAAAAAAACAGCAAACCATCTGTGACATGTTATTTTTTTCGTAAATAACATGTTTCTAACGTGAATAAATACTCGTTTTTTGTTGAAATTGGCAAGGTTTAATGTATAAAAATTCTGGTTCTCCATACAATTTTCCCATTTGACAAATGGGAATTTGTCGTTATTTGTTTTTTGTTGCGTCGCACGCGACGCTTGATGAATGAGCTGGATACGCGCAAGCCATGGCCGATCCTGCAACTGCTAGAGTTGGCATGAGGAGAATAGATTCATGAACCACATTTACAAAACCGTCTGGAATGCCACTTTGGGTGCTTGGACGGTCGCACAAGAAACAGCCAAGGCTCGCGGTAAATCCAGCGGCGGCAACGCGGGTGCGACTAGAGGCGCAGCTCATATGCGCTTTGCCTACACGGCAGTTGCTTCGGCGCTGTTGTTGGCCAGCGGGCAGGCAGTTGCGGTAACAGGGGCGGAAGGCGGCAATACCACAACCGGCCGTCCAGCATGTTTCTATGATACCGCCAGCCAAAGCGTGCTTTGCGGTGATGCAAGCACCAGCGTGGTAGATATTGTTGACACCAAGACCGCCAAATCGGTGGCTCTGGGTTTGAATGCAAAAACCACCGGTGAGAGTAATGTGGCTTTGGGCGCCAACTCATCGGCTTCGCATACTTCCGGCTTGGCGATTGGCGCAAACGCAAAGGCGCATCACAACCAAACCGTGGCGGTAGGTGAGCGCGCCAGCGCCACTGGCGAGGCAGATGTTGCGATTGGCAAAGCTGCCGCCGAAAATGCGGTGAGCACTGGACGCAATGTTGCCATAGGGGAGAATGCCCTAAGTTCAGCCACTAGAGCGAATAATGTGATTGCTATTGGCACCAATGCCAGTAGTGGTTCAGACAGCACACACACAGTAGCTATTGGCACCAATGCCAATAGTACTGAAGGGGGCAAACTTGCTATTAAAAGCAGCAATAACGTTGCTGTTGGATATAACTCCCGTGCAGGCAATAACAATGCAACAGATGGTGGTGCAGTGGCCATCGGTTACACCACGACTGCGTCCATGTTGCAATCAACTGCGCTGGGTAGTGCCGCCAATGCGGGAGGTCAATACTCTCTGGCCGCTGGGGCAAATGCCAGCGTAACGGAAAATTCGAATTATGCAATAGCCATTGGTGGTGGCAATACATCGGCTACGGCAGCAACTGCCTCAAATGCTTTTGCGACTGCTGTGGGCTATAACGCCAAGTCTGTGGGGCGCCATGCCACAGCTTTGGGTAGCACAACCAGCGCAGCTGGCTTGGGTTCAGCTGCTTTGGGTTCTGGTGCTACAACAACAAACACAGGGGCGATTTCGATTAGTGCCACCACGGATAATGGTGCAACGCAAAGAACCACCGCATCAGGCTCGTCTTCTATTGCAATGGGTGTTAGCACCACTGCGCAGGGCGCCAATTCTCTTGCCGTGGGCTATCAAGCCAAAGCGCTTCAAGGCAATAGTATTGCTCTAGGCAACCAAGCTACAAGTGATGGTGGCAACAGTATTGCAATCGGCGTCTCGACTAAAAATAGCGCACATAGCGGCGTTGCTATTGGTATTAATGCTCAAACTATTGAGCATAGCGCCATTGCTGTTGGTTCTGGTGCAATGGCACGTGGTGCTTCTTCTCAAGCGATTGGTCAAAATGCAGAAACGGCTGCTGGGGGTACAGGTACGGCAATCGGCTTGAATGCAAGAGCAACTGGTAGAAATTCACCTGTAGCAATTGGTTTCTATGCACTCGGTGCTGGTAAAAGCTCCGTGGTGATTGGTGACTGGGCGACGGCAGAAGGTCATAATGCTGTTGCCATCGGCGGAAGAGAAAGTGCCACCAACGGCACAGCTACCTCTGCCGCCGGAAATCAAAGTGTCGCACTGGGCTATAATGCGCAGACCTCTGCCTCAGGCTTGGATGCCATCTCAATTGGCACAAATGCAAGAGCAAACGCCACAAACGCCATCTCAATCGGTACAGGTAATGTGGTAAATGGTGCTAACTCCGGCGCCTTGGGTGATCCTTCCTATATCTCCGGCTCAGGCACCTACACCGTCGGTAACGACAACGGTACGGCAACCGATCCGATTGCGGCCAATAATGCCGGCGCCTTCGGTAATAAGAACCTGATGGGCGCAGCAGCTTCAGGTAGCCGCATTGTGGGCAACAACAACAATGTCCGGCAGGAGAATACTTTTGTGATGGGTAATGCCGTGACTACCTCTCAGGCCAACAGCGTGGTGCTGGGCAATGCCTCAGCCGATCGCACGGCGACTACAGAAGCAACAGGCACGGTCGATGGTGTTACTTATGGCACATTTGCCGGTCAGGGCAGTGCGGCCAAAGGCGTGGTCAGCGTCGGCTCGGCAGGCAATGAGCGTCAAATCATTAATGTTGCGGCAGGCAATATCTCCGCTACTTCTACTGATGCGATTAACGGTAGTCAATTGTTCCATGTTACCAGAGGCCTGCAGAACCAGATCAGCAATACAGCCACGCACTACTACAGCGTGAACGACACAGGTGCGGTGCGCGTCAATCCTGACCCGACGAACAAAACCAATTTAGGTGCAACGGGCACAGATGCCTTGGCAGCCGGCATGAATGCCAGTGCAACAGGAACCAAATCCGTTTCCATGGGGTACACCACCAAGGCCGAAGGGGTAGGCTCCGTATCGATGGGAGCGCTCACAACTGCAAATGGGGAAACTTCGGTTGCTTCCGGCTATGGCGCAACAACCGCAAATGGTGCAACCAATGCGGTTTCCGTGGGTTTTGAAACTGCTGCCAATGCCAAGGATTCTGTGTCGGTCGGCTATAAAACGAGAAGCGGAGGAGATTCTTCCGTCGCCATGGGCTTTGATAGCACCGCGGATGGGACTCTATCCATGGCGGTGGGTCGGAGCGCCAAAACCTCTGCCACCGCAGAGGCTGCGGTGGCAATGGGGGTTAGTGCCGCGGCCAATGCGAAAGATGCCGTATCGGTCGGCCATAACACGACCAGCAAGGCAGTGTCTGCGACGGCGGTCGGGGTTTCATCGATTGCGGGTGCGGCTGAATCGGTCGCCATGGGGCGCACGGCTGTAACTGGCGATAATGCGACAAATGCGGTTTCGGTGGGTTATCAAACCAATGCCAGCGCGGCCGATTCAGTATCGGTTGGTTACAAGGCAGCAAGCAGCGGGGCAAATGCCGCAGCTTTGGGGCAAACGGTAACCGCCGCAGGGCAAGATTCTGTTGCGATGGGTGCATCAAGTACAGCCAATGCAGCGACTTCGGTTGCCGTCGGTCGTTTGGCGAACGTTGCCACTGGTGCAAGCAATGCGGTTGCCATGGGCAGAGACGCTCAGATTGCTGCCAATGCATTGAATGCTGTGGCTATCGGGGGAGCTGTCAAGGCTAACGCGGAAGCGGCGACTGCCGTAGGGCATACCGCCACCGCCGGTGCTAAAAATTCTGTTGCAATGGGTTCGAGCACAACTGCTAATGGAGAGAGTTCCACTGCGGTGGGCCGTGGAGCACAAACCGCAACGGCAGCACAAAATGCGGTTTCAGTCGGCTTCCAAACTCAAGCCAATGCAGCAGATTCCGTATCGGTGGGTAGAAGCACCGTGGCGGGCGCACAATATGCGACCGCTATCGGGGTCAGTTCCCAGGCCAATGCACAACACGCCTTGGCGGCAGGCTCTTCTGCCATCGCTGGTGGAAGTTCATCTACCGCCATCGGATACAACACCAATGCGACGGTTGCCGATGCGGTCGCCTTGGGGTCACGCTCCACAGCCAACCGTGCGGCGCTGGCAAACGCTACTGCAGTGGTTAATCCCACTGTTACGGCCAACCAAGTGTATACACCTGGCGCTGCATTTGCAGCAGAGATTGCAGGGACTGTCAAAGGCACGCTGGGCGCAGTATCCGTGGGCAACGCCACCAGCACCCGCCAAATCATCAATGTGGCTGCTGGTACAGAAAACACCGATGCCGTGAACGTGGCGCAGTTGAAAGCAGTAGCGTCTGCAGCAGCAGCAGGGCAGACTCATTATTTCAGTGTCAACAGTAACCTGAGTGGCTCCAATACCAACTATGCCAATGATGGCGCAACTGGCGGTAATGCCATTGCTGTAGGTTTGAGATCTTCTGCAACACAAACAGACGCTTTGGCAGTGGGTGTGGATAGCAAAGCCTTGGGCAACCAATCTACTGCATTGGGCACAGCTGCTAACGCAAACAAGATCGGTTCAACCGCTGTGGGTAATGGCGCAGTTGCCGATGGCATCAGTTCTTTGGCGTTGGGCCGAAGCGTAACCGCAAGTGGTGATGAGGCGCTGGCTGCGGGCAGAAGCAGCACGGCTTCTGGCGGGCAATCTATTGCAGTAGGCCCGCGTGCTGTTGCAAATGGTGCCAGTGCTGTGGCTATTGGTCATGCAGCAAGCGCAATAGATACAAACAGTACGGCTGTTGGCCATCAAGCGCACGCCAGTGGCATGGGTACGGCACTTGGTTATAACGCAGCGGCAACTGGTCTGGATTCATCAATCTCGATTGGTACGGAGTCAGCATCGACAGGAAGTAGCTCTGTGGCTATGGGTGACTGGGCAACCGCCGCGGGTGATCGTGCAGTTGCTATTGGTGCACAAATATCAGGCTCACATACGCAAGGCGGGGCTACTTATGCGTCTGGTACTGATAGCGTGGCGATTGGCACGCGTGCAGCAGCAACGGCTACGAATGCATTTGCACTAGGTCTCGGCGCTCAGGCAACACATGCGGACAGTGTTGCTATCGGTTCCAACAGTGAAACAAGTGCACCGCATACAGGTAACTTCACGCTGAACAGCAGCTATACGGCTGCGGCAACTGCGCCGACGTCTGTGGTTTCAGTGGGTAGAGTTGGTGGAGAGCGCCAAATTCAAAATGTGGCAGCGGGTGTTATCTCCGCCACCAGTACGGATGCTATCAACGGCAGCCAGCTTTATGCTACCAACAACTATCTGGGCAATTTGGCCAACACCACCGTATCTGTTTTGGGGGGTAACGCTGCTGTTAATGGCACAGGCAACATCACCATGACCGATATTGGTGGGACTGGACAAAACACGATTCATGATGCGATTCGCTCTATCAATAGCACCGCAAGTGCTGGCTGGAATCTGCAGGCCAATGGTGGCCCTGCTACCACTATCGCGCCAAACGGTGCGGTGAATGTGGTGAATGGCAGTAATACGACTGTTTCGCTTGCAGGCAATCAGTTGCATGTGAACGTGGTGGATAACCCGACCTTTACTAGCATAACTGCCGGTGGCAATGTGCTGGACGGTACCCCGCTGATGGTGAACGGCAGCCCTGTTACCAATGTGAACGCTGCCATCAACCAAACGGCGGCGCAGGCGTTCAACCCACTGACCTTTGCAGGCGACAGCGGCCCGAACGTTACCCGTCAGCTGGGGAGTACGCTGAACATCGTAGGCAATGCCGCCGGTGCAACCACTGACGGCAATATCGCGGTGCAAGCCAATGGCACAGACACCCTGACAGTCAAACTGGCACAAAACATCAACCTGG
>RRZT012605802.1_pt1 | contig 11473 bp, 12 predicted proteins | sample 2165551 | NCBI WGS metagenome assembly RRZT01 (sample SAMN10456910, study PRJNA506462) | wastewater metagenome | biome: wastewater; feature: sludge; material: wastewater sludge; isolation source: wastewater sludge with Escherichia coli K12::gfp cells carrying plasmid... | place: USA: Moscow, Idaho... | reverse complement strand
TGAAATACATTTCCTATTTCCAGTTCCACATGAAGATTATACTGAACATCATTTAAGAAAATATGGATTTCATGGGACAAGTCACTTTTTTGTTTCTCAACAAGCTATAAAACTTTTAGGAAATAAAAAAGATTCAAAAATCATAGTTTGTCATTTAGGAAATGGCTCTTCTGTATGTGCAATAAAAGATGGAAAATCTGTAAATACAACTATGGGATTAACTCCACTTGGAGGCTTGATGATGGGAACAAGAAGTGGAGATATAGACCCTGGAATAATTCCATATCTAATGGATAAAAAAGATATGAATACTCATCAAATAATTGATTATTTAAATAAAAAATCAGGAATATTAGGTGTTTCTGGTATTAGTTCAGATTTAAGAGAAATTATAAGCGCGGCAAATGATGGAGATCAAAGAGCACAAGTTACAATAGATATGATGTGTAATAGAGTAAAAAAATATGTATGTTCTTATGCTGGATTACTTGGAGGAGTTGATGCTATTTGCTTTACTGCTGGAATTGGAGAAAATTCTGACATAGTAAGAGAAAAAGTCTGTCATAACTTAGAGTTTATGGGAGTAGAAATTGATAAAGATAAGAATCAAATAAAAAACCATCAAATTAGAGAAATTAATAAAGAGAGTTCAAAAACGAAAATTTTTGTAATTCCTACAAATGAAGAATTAGTTATTGCTCAAGATACTTTTAATCTTGTAAAATAACTTTTTTTATGTGTTATAATATAACGTAACTATAATCTAAATAGATGAGAGTATTTTATGAATTTATATTTAAAAAATGAACAAAATTTACTTCGTATCTCTATATTTAGCACAATATTACTTGCAGGCATTGGAATAATATTTGGTTTACTTGCAAGTTCTTCTACGATAATTTTTGATAGTATTTATGCAATGATAGATGCAGTAATGACAACTCTTGCTTTAATTGTAGCTAGATTAATTACTTCATCTACATCAAAAGATTTTATTCACAATAAACTAGAAAAACATTTTACGATGGGATTTTGGCATCTTGAACCTATTGTTTTAGGAGTAAATGGAATACTACTTATTGGTGCTGCAACTTATGCTTTTATAAATGCAATTGATAGTTTATTATTAGGAGGAAGAGAGATTTTATTTGGATATGCAATAGTTATTACTTTAATATCTATTGTAGTTGAGTTGAGTTTGGGAATTTTTATAAAAAGAGCAAATAAATCAATTAACTCAGAGTTCTTAACTTTAGATTCAATTAGTTGGCTAATATCAGCATCTATGTCTTTGGGTTATCTTTTTGCTTTTAGTTTTGGATATATTGCAAAAAACACTAGTTTAGATTGGATAACGCCTTATATAGATCCTTCAGTTTTGATTTTTGTTTGTATATTTATAATTCCTATGCCATTTAAAACAGTTAAAAAAGCACTTGCAGATATTTTACTTGTTACACCTTTGGAATTAAAACAACAAGTAGATAAAATAGCAGAGAATATAGTAAAAAAATATGGTTTTGACTCTTTTAGAGCTTATGTTGCAAGAGTTGGAAGAGGAAGACAAATAGAACTTTATTTTATAGTTCCTAAAAGTTGGCCAGCTAAAAAACTTGAAGAGTGGGATTTGCTAAGAGATGAAATAGAAAAAGAATTAGGCAAAGAGGATCCAGACCTTTGGTTAACTATTGTATTTACAACGGATTGTGAATGGGCTGAATAATAGTCTATAAAATTTTTAAGTTTTAATAAGATATTATTTTAGATAATTAAATTTATTTCTTAAATCTTATTTAAGCTTAAATCAAAATATAAGGAAAAAATATATGTTAGTATTTGTATTAAATGCAGGTTCGTCATCTTTAAAATATCAGTTAATAAACGCAAAAACACATGAGCTAAAAGCAAGTGGTTTAGTTGAAAGAATCGGAATTGATGGTATTTTAAAACATGAAATAGGTGAAAACAAAAAATTAACTTTTGAAACACCAATTCCAACGCATAAAGAGGCTATTGAATTAGTTTTAAGAATTTTAACAAATGATGAAACAAAAGTAATAAATTCTATTGATGAAATTCAAGCTATTGGACATAGAGTTGTTCATGGTGGAGAACACTTCAAAGGTTCTGTAATAGTTAATGATGATGTTCTTAAAAAAATTGAAGAACTTATTCCTCTTGCTCCTTTGCATAACCCTGCAAACATTTTAGGAATTAAAATTTGTATGCAAATATTACCAAAAGTTCCAAATGTTACAACATTTGATACAGCATTTCACCAAACAATGCCAATTGAAAACTTTTTATATGCTGTTCCTTACAGTGATTACACAGAACATCATTTAAGAAAATATGGATTCCACGGAACAAGTCACTACTACGTTTCAAATGAAGCTGTAAAAATTTTAAATAAAAAAGATTCAAAAATAATCGTTTGCCACTTAGGAAATGGTTCTTCTGTATGTGCAGTTAGAGATGGAAAATCTATTAGTACTTCTATGGGATTAACTCCTCTTGAAGGTTTAGTTATGGGAACAAGAAGTGGAGATATTGATGCAGGAGTAATACCTTATTTAATGGAGAAAAAAGGTTTAAGTCATACTCAAATTATTGATTACTTAAACAAAAAATCTGGAATATTAGGAGTTTCTGGTATTAGTTCTGATTTAAGAGAAGTTATAAAAGCTGCAAATGATGGAGATAAAAGATCAAAAATAGCTATCATTATGTTATGTGACAGAATTAAAAAATATCTTTGTTCTTATGCTGGATTAATGCATGGAGTTGATGCTATTTGCTTTACTGCAGGAATTGGTGAAAACTCTGATTTAATTAGAGAAAAAGTTTGTGAAGGTCTTCAATTTATGGGAATTGAAATAGATACTGAAAAAAATAAAGTTAGAGAAAAAGGTATTAGAGAGATAAATACAAAAGCTTCAAAAACTAAAATTTTTGTAATTCCTACAAATGAAGAATTAGTTATTGCTCAAGATACTTTCAATCTTGTAAAAAAATAGTCAAATTGTTACAAATTATAAAATTTAAAAAAATTGAGTATTATGTATAATTATTGTACATAATACTTCTTTTACTCAATACTACTGAAATAAGAAAGCTACATTTCGCCACTTTTAGGTGAAATCAATTTTTCTAATCCCCTCTTTTTTCCTCAATTTTGATAAATTATTGCTATACAAATGCTATGTTTTTCAATTATAATCCCTTCTGAAAAGTTTAAAATTGGAAAGGATAACTTAGAAATGGGTTTAATTGAAACTATTAAAGAAAAAGCAAAATTAAAATTAAGAACAATTGTTCTGCCTGAGCCAGAAGATGAAAGAGTTCTAAAAGCTACAGAACAAGTTTTAAAAGATAAAACTGCAAATGTTGTTTTAATTGGAAATGCTGATACTATAAAAGCAGATGCTGCTAAACATGGTGCAAATATTGATGGAGCAACAATCATTGATCCTAAAAAATTTGATAATATCAATAAATATATTGATGAGTTAGTTGAATTAAGAAAAAATAAAAACCTTTCAAGAGATGAAGCAACTGAAATTATGTTAAATGAACCAAGATTTTTTGGTTGTATGATGGTAAGACTTGGTGATGCTGATGGTTTAGTTGCGGGTTCAAATTCTCCAACAGCTGATGTATTAAAAGCTGCTATTCAAGTTATCAAAACTGCACCTGGAATAAATACTGTTTCATCTACATTCATTATGGAAACAGCTGATGGTAAATTTGGTGATAATGGATTAATCTTATTTGCAGATTGTGCTGTTATTCCTGAACCAAATGCAGAACAATTAGCTGATATTGCTTGTGCAACTGCTGCAACTGCTGCTAGCGTTGTTGGATTAGATCCAAGAGTTGCTATGTTATCTTTTTCTACAAAAGGAAGTGCTGCACATCCATTAGTTGATAAAGTACAATCAGCTTGTAAAATTTTAGGTGAAAGAAATGTTAATTTCTCATTTGATGGTGAGCTTCAAGCTGATGCTGCTATCGTTGAATCTATTGGTGCAAAAAAAGCTCCTGGTTCAAAAGTTGCTGGACATGCAAATATTTTAGTTTTCCCTGATTTACAATCTGGAAATATTGGATATAAACTTGTTCAAAGATTTGCAGGAGCAGAAGCTCACGGACCAATCGTTCAAGGTTTAAATAAACCAGTAAACGATCTTTCAAGAGGTTGTTCTGTTGAAGATATTGCAAATTTAGTTGCAATTACAGCTACACAAATTAAATAACTATTTACTAAACTAAGGAGAGAAAAATGTTAGTATTCGTTTTAAATGCAGGGAGTTCATCATTAAAATACCAATTAATGAATCCAGTTATTAAAAAAGTTCTTGCAACAGGATTATGCGAAAGAATCGGGATTGATGGTGTTTTAAAACATGAATATGGTGAAAATGGACAAAAATTAACTTTAAATGTTCCAATGCCAACTCACAAAGAAGCTATTGAAGCTGTTTTAACAACTTTAACTGCTGGTGAAGGAAAAGTTATTAATTCAATAAATGATATTGATGCAATTGGACATAGAACAGTTCATGGAGGAGAAGAGTTTTCAGGTTCAGTAATGATTACTCCAGAAGTAATTGATACTATGAAAAAATTATCACCATTAGCACCTTTACATAACCCTGCAAATATCTTAGGTATTGAAATTTGCCAACAATTAATGCCAGGAAAACCAAATGTTGGTGTATTTGATACAGCATTCCACCAAACTATGCCTGATTACGCTTATATGTATGCTTTACCATATGAAATGTACACTAAACATGGTATTAGAAAATATGGTTTCCACGGAACAAGTCACTACTTTGTTTCAAATGAAGCTAGAGGAATGTTAGATAAAAAACATAATACTAGAATTATTGTTTGTCACTTAGGAAATGGTTCTTCTGTTAGTGCTGTTTTAAATGGAAGATGTATTGATACTTCTATGGGACTTACTCCTATTCAAGGTCTAATGATGGGAACAAGAAGTGGAGATGTAGGAGCAGGAGCATTACAATATATGATGAGCCAAGAAAATCTTACTATTGACCAAGCTATCGATATCATGAACAAAAAATCTGGTATTTTAGGAATTTCAGGAAAATCTTCTGATTTAAGAGAAGTTTTACAAGGTATGCAAGATGGTGATGAAAGATGTAGATTAGCAGTTGATATGGTTGCTTATAACATCAAAAAATATGTAGGTTCTTATGTTGCAGCACTTGATGGTATCGATGCTCTTTGTTTTACAGGTGGAATAGGAGAAAATGCAGCACTAATTAGAGAAAAAGTTTGTGCAGGACTTGACTCTATGGGACTTGTAATCGACCCAGTTAAAAATAATAAAAGATCAAATGTTGCAAGAGATATTGCTACAAATGGCTCTGCTTCAAGAATCTTTGTTATTCCTACAAATGAAGAATATGTTATTGCTAATGATACTTATAAAATCGTTTCAGGACAAGCTAGTACTTGCCAATAAATTAGAAGGTGAATTTTCTTCACCTTTTAAACTTCTCTTTTATACCTCAAATTATTAAAAATTGTTTGTAATAAATCCTTATAAAATAAATAAAAATTATCATTAATATAAACTTCTACATTTTTTCTATCAATAAAAAATAAAATTGTGACGCAAACTGTGACAATTTTTTGATATAGTTATATATCAAAATGATAATTGATTTCAAAGTAAGATTTTATAAAGGATAAAAATGAATGATAAAAATATTAAATTAGAATTAGTATATAGCTCGGAAGGTTTAGTTTTTGCATTACTATTTTATATCTTTGGTGTATCTTTTTGTCTTTTTATTATGTTTCACGCAAACTTATTTTTCTTTATAGTTGGATTAATTGGTTTTATAGGTTGCATATATACTCTTCTTGATATTTGGTTTTTTAGAAGAGTTATCTTTACAAATTACTATGTGATAAAAGAGTGGAATGCATTTGGAAAAAGTTATTTTCATAAGATTAAATATAAAAATCTAGAACTACAAGCTCTACAAAAAAGACTTATAAGTGGACATATCGTATTTAAAACCATAGGAACAAATTATTTTAAAAGGTTTTGTTTTCAGATTAATTTAATCCCTGTAAGTAAAAAAGATTTAAAAAAAGTAAAAGAGGTTTTAATAAAAAAAAGAGTATTGAGAGGTGATGAATATGAGTGGAACTATTAATAAAAAATGGGAAGAGGAAAAACTTTAGAATGAAAACCTTTTTTAAAATATTCATTTTATATCTTTTATTTTTAAATGCACTTAATGCCATTGAAACATTAAATAGCACTAATTTTGATTTAAAAACAAATTGCCAAATTAACAGTTCTGTAAATAATGATAACTTATTTATAGGTGTTGGTTATATTTTTAATGATGAAACATTAGAAAATAAGGCTTGTTTTATAAAATACGATATTTCTAATAAACAATTAATTCAAGAAAAAAGTTTTCCAAATATTCATAGTTTTTATAAAATCATTCCATACAATGATAAATACTTCTTACTTGGAACAAAATTATTAGCAGAAGAATATAATATTGGTAGAAGCTATGCTGACAGAGGTTTTACTGGATTATTATTAAAGCTAAATAAAGATTTTGATATTGAAAAAGAGATTGAAATAGAACTAAGTGGTTTTGGAAATGTTAAAGATTTTCAAATAGATAATAATAAAATAGTTGTTTTAATAGCTATTAAAAATTCTACAATTTATGATGAAGAATTATTTGCAACTTTATTTTTAGATACATTTGATACAAATTTAGAATTACTAGAAAATTTGGAGTTGAAAACAAATAATTGTTTAGCAAATAGTTTTTATATAAATGAAGATAAATATATTATCACCGATGATTATCATAAAAAAATATGTACATTTAATAAAAATGGATATATTGAAAAATGTTTGGAAAAAAAATAAAGGAACATAAAATTTATGAAACAAATATTTATAATTTTAATATTTTTTGTTAATTTAATATATGCACAAAATATAGAGTTTTATAGTCCAAGTTCTAATTGCAAAAATATAAAAAATGTTTAATAAATAAAAATTATAAATATTTAAAAGAATCTTATAAAAATAAAATAGAAAGAGGAAATATAAAAGATAAATTCTAATAGAATTTATCTTTATATCAATAAGCTTTTAGCCCAGTTACGAAATTCATACTTATTTGAGAAACAGCTTCACTTACAAGTTTATCCATAAATTTCTCAAATTTATCCTCTTTTTTCCAAACAGGATTTTCAACTTTTGATAAATCTGCCAAAGTTTTTTGAGCAACTGTGATATTTGCAACCTCATCTACTAAACCTACATCTTTTGCTTGTTTTGAAGTGAAGATTTTTGCATCAGCAAATGAAGTATAATTTTTTATATCAAGATTTCTTGCAGTTGCAACATCAGTTATAAACATATTATAAGTATCATCTATCACACTTTGAAGTTGTTTTTCTTCAAACTCTGTCCATTTTCGTGTTGGAGTTCCTGATTCTTTATATTTCCCAGCTTTTACAGTTTGTGTTTGGATTCCGATTTTATCCATAAGCTCTTTAGTATTTACTCCTTGCATAATAACACCAATAGAACCAACCATACTTCCAGGATTTGCAATAATTTTATCTGCCCAAATAGAAGCGTAGTAACTTCCACTTGCTATTACTCCACTTGCATAAACAACTACTGGTTTAATCTGCTTTAACTCTTTTATAGCATAGGCTACTTCAACTGAAGGAGCAACTGCACCACCAGGACTATCAACAACAAATAAAACACCTTTTATATTTGTATCAGTTTTTGCTTTTTCTATATTTTCTAAAGTTTTAGATACATCTATTATTGGACCAACTAACTCTATTTTTTGCAAATTTGCAGTACTTTTAGTAGTTATTCTTTCTTCATCAGAATTAAAAAACACCACATAAATAATAGTTAGAAAAACTATTGTCTTAAAATATTTAGTTATAAAATCCAATATTGCTATAACTGGTGAAAAAAGTTTTCTAAAAAACTCAAACATACTCTCCTCCTATAATTACATCATCAACAAATTTTGTATGTAGTATTATTTGCATACAAATATCATTTATATCTTCTATTTTATTTGGTAATTTGAACCTTATCATATCAGCATCAAAACTCTCTTTTAATACCCCTTTATTTAGTCCTAATGCCCTACTTCCATTAAAAGTTGCAGCTTTTAAAAGTGTTTTTGAAAACTCTACAACATTTTTATCATAATGAGCCATCAAAGCATTTCTTAACTCATCAAACATAGACAAAGAGTTATTTGAACTAAGACCATCAGTTCCAATAGTAAAAGGAATATCTTTTAATCTATCTAAATCTAGTTTTGTATTATTTAAAAGCCTATTTGAAGTAACACAATGATTTATACTCGCACCCAAATCTTTTATTTTTTCTAAGTCATCATCACTTGCTTCAACACAATGAGTAAAAGATAGATTTTTAACTTTTGAAAACAAACCTAAAAATTCCATAGGTTTTGAAGTGGCTTTTTCTTGATTTAAAAAGTTTTTAAAAAATTCCAAAAATGAACCTTCATCTTTATGCAACCACTCAAACTCTTCTTGTGATTCTAAAAAGTGAGAACTAACAGCTAAGTTTTCATCTCTTGCTACATTTAAAGCTTCTCTTACTAAAAAAGGATGAACAGAATATGGAGAGTGTATTGCAATTGCTGGAATAAAGTTTTTTGATGCAAATTTTTTTGCATTATTTAATCTACTTCTAAAATCAGCAAAAAGTGTATCAACCATATCAGCTTTTGAACCAATAACCTCACAAAAGAAAACTGTATTAATTGGAGATTTTATGCAAGCTTCCATATCAAATGAATATGATGAAATTGCTCCAATTGTTGTAGTTCCAGTTTTTTTTATTTTATTTAATTTTGTTGAGATTAGTTCATTTGTAGCTTTATTTATCAAATCTTCTCTATGTTTTATAACTGAATTTAACCATGAATAAAAATTACCATATTTAAGTGTTGTTGTATTTGCACTAAATTCCAAGTGAATATGAGAGTTTACAAGTCCTGGCATCAATATAGAGTTTTCTTCGAGTTCTTTTATCTCTAAATTTGGATATTTATTTTTTATTTCAAAAAGAGTATCGATTTCTACAATTTTATCATCAAAAACAACAGCACCATCTTTTATGATTCTGTTATTTTCATCGCAAGTTACTACATAAGAAGCACTTATTGCTTTCATAAAATTATTTGTTTTCTTCTGTTTGAGCTTGAATTTGCGCATTTCTAGCTTGTGCAATAGCTTTTAATTCATTTATCATTTGCATTAAAGCGATTAATCCCATATGATAACCAAATGCACCAAATCCAGAAATAACTCCTGTACTTGCACCTGCAGTAATTGATTTTTGTCTAAACTCTTCTCTTTTATAAATATTTGAAATATGTACTTCAACAACTGGCATATTAACTGCACTTAAAGCATCTTTTATAGCAATTGAAGTATGAGAATAAGCCGCTGGATTTATCATAATTCCATCAACTGTTCCTAAACATTCTTGAACTCTATCTACGATTTCACCCTCAAAATTTGATTGGAAAAACTCTAATTCAACTCCATTTTGTTCTGCTGCAGTTTGAAGTTGTTGATGAATTTGTTCTAAACTCATATTTCCATAAATATGTTGTTCTCTAATTCCTAACATATTTAAGTTTGGTCCTTGAATTACCGCAATTTTCATAATTATATTCCTTTTATAAATTTTTGGTAAGATTATAATTAAATTATTGTTAAACAATCCATAAAAAGGGAATTTTAGTGAAAAATTTTATTTTAAAAAATGAGAATGCTATATATTTTGAGTGTAAATTTTCTTGTGACAATGTAATTTTTATAAACCTAGAAAAAGATAAATATTTTATTACAGATGCAAGATATACAACAGAAGCAAAAGAGTATGCAAAAAAATGTGAAGTTATTGAATCTTCAAATCTAATAGAAACAGCAAAAGAGATTTTAAAAAAGAATAAAGTTAAAAAAATCGTATTTGATCCAAATGATTTTAGTTTTGCTTCATATACAAAATTAACTGAAAATTTAAAAACACAGTTTATACAAAAAGAGAACTTTTCAAAACTAAAAAGAATCATAAAAAGTGATAAAGAGATAACTTTACTTAAAAAAGCAGCTGTTGCTGGACGTGAAGGTTTCAAAGAACTTGCAAAATATATAAGAAAAAATGGTTTTAATCAGACTGAGCAATTTTTATATTTTAAAGCTTTTGAAAAAATGAGCCAAACTGGAAAACTAGATATCTCTTTTGAGCCAATAGTTGCAATAAATGAAAATGCGGCAAAACCTCACGCACTTCCAACTTCAAAAAAATTAAAACTTCATGATTTATTATTGGTTGATGCAGGAATAAAATATAAAAGATATTGTTCAGATAGAACTTGTACAAGTCATGTTGATTTTGAAAATTTCAATTTTAAAAGAGAGCAAAAGTTTAAAAATCCTAAACATCAAAAAATCTATGATATTGTTTTAAAAGCTCAACTTAATGCTATTACAAATGCTAGAAGTGGTATGAAAGCAAGTGAAATTGACAAATTAACTAGAGATGTTATAGAAAAAGCTGGTTTTGGAAAATATTTTATCCATAGTACTGGTCATGGTGTTGGTCTTGATATTCACGAATTTCCAAATATAAATTCAAAATCTGATGTAATAATTGAAGACAATATGGTATTTACAATAGAACCTGGAATTTATCTTCCAAATGAATTTGGAGTTAGAATAGAAGATACAGTTGTAATGCAAAATGGTAAAGCTGTAATACTTTAAAATCAAAAAATAGTATAAAATGAGAGAAATTTGAAAAAGAAATTGAGCCCTACTTTAACACTTTTTTATTATTCTAATTTTCCTAAAAAATTCAATAATTCTTCAAAAAAGAAATATTGTGTAACAATCGGTATTGGTGGAAATATTGGAAATACAAAAAAAATATTTGATAAATTAATCTTATGTTTAAAAAAAGATGTAAGATTTACTTTACTTATGACTTCACCACTTCTTAAAAATCCTCCTTTTGGATTTTTGGAACAAAGTGATTTTTTAAATGGTATAATTCGCCTCAAAACAAATCTTTGTCCTAATGCTTTTTTAAAAGCAATGCAAAGATATGAAAAGAAATTCGGAAGAAAGCGATCCTTTCAAGATGCGCCTAGAACCTTAGATATAGATATTATATTTTTTGATGATAAGAAAATAGATACAAAAAATCTTATTATCCCTCACAAAAATTGGGCAAATAGAGAGTCAGTGATTATTCCTTTAAAACATATGAAAAACAACTAAATTGTTGTAAATACAGTTCTAAAAAAAGAACTTTTTAAAGGTAAAAAATGAGCAAAAATAAAAAAGTAGTTGTAGGAATGTCAGGTGGAGTTGA
>RRZT011250149.1_pt1 | contig 11475 bp, 13 predicted proteins | sample 2165551 | NCBI WGS metagenome assembly RRZT01 (sample SAMN10456910, study PRJNA506462) | wastewater metagenome | biome: wastewater; feature: sludge; material: wastewater sludge; isolation source: wastewater sludge with Escherichia coli K12::gfp cells carrying plasmid... | place: USA: Moscow, Idaho... | reverse complement strand
TGATCGGTTTAACGCCCTTGCTGTCGTGCCATCCAGTTAGGAAGGAAGCTGAAAGCTTCGTCCAGGAGGTGTGGGGTGTGCTTGCCGGTGGCGTAGCGCTGGGCACGGTCGAAGTATTCGCGCAGGGCAGGGCGGAAGTTGGGATGGGCGCAGCGTTCGATGATGGTGTGGGCGCGTTGTTTGGGGGCCAGGCCGCGCAGATCGGCAAGACCCTGTTCGGTGACGATGATCTGCACGTCGTGTTCGGTGTGGTCCACGTGGGTGACCATGGGCACGATGCAGGAAAGATTGCCGCCTTTCGCCGTGGAAGGCGTCATGAAGATGGAGATGAAGGCGTTGCGGGCGAAATCGCCGGAGCCACCGATGCCGTTCATGATGGCGCTGCCGCCGATGTGGGTCGAATTGACGTTGCCGTAGATGTCGGCTTCGATCAGGCCATTCATGGCGATGATCCCCAGCCGGCGGATGACTTCCGGGTGATTGGAGATTTCCTGCGGACGCAGGATGATCGAATCCTTGAAGCGCGGCAGGTCGGCGTTCAGTTCGGCCAGCGCCGTCGGTGACAGCGAGAAGGAAGTGGCCGAGGCGCAGCGCAGCTTGCCACTCTTGATCAGTTCGAGCATGCCGTCCTGCAGCACTTCGGTGTAGGCGGTGAGATTCTGGAAAGGACCATCCTGCAAGCCGGCCATGACGGCATTCGCGACATTGCCGACACCAGATTGCAACGGTAGCAGGTTGGCCGGCAGTCGTCCCTTTCTTACTTCATGCTGCAGGAAATCGAGAATGTGTCCGGCGATTTTCTGGGAATTGACGTCCGGTGGGGAGAACGGTGAATTGCGGTCAGCCTTGTCGGTTTCGACGACGGCAATGATCTTTTTCGGATCGATCCGGTAGTAGGCATCGCCGATGCGGTCGTCGCTCTTCAGGATGGGAATGGGTTTGCGCAACGGGGGCAGGGCGGTGCCGTAATAAATGTCGTGCATCCCTTCCAGCGCCGGGTTCTGCCAGGAATTGACTTCCAGGATGACCTTGTCGGCCTCGTCCAGCCAGGTCTTGTTGTTGCCAACCGAGGAAGAGGGAATCAGCCGGCCATCCTCAAGCACACCAGCAACTTCGACCACCGCGACGTCGAGTGGGCCGAGGAAACCGCCCCAGACAAATTGCGCCACGTGCGACAGATGGATGTCGATGTATTCCATTTCGCCGGCGTTGATGCGCTTGCGGCAGGTGGGGTCGGACTGGTAGGGCAGGCGCATTTCGATACCGTCGACCATGGCCAGGGCGCCATCGAGTTCGGGAGCGGTGGAAGCCCCGGTCCACACGCCAATGCGGAATTTATGACCATTCAGATTGGCGTCCATGATGCGTTTGGCGAGTGCCGAGGGTACTGCTTTCGGGTAGCCGGCGCCGGTAAATCCGCTCATGCCGACGTTGACGCCGGATGGAATCAATGCAGCGGCCTCTTCGGCCGACATGATCTTGCTGCGAAGTGCGGGATTCAGGATACGGGAAGCGGCGCTCATGGTCGTTGGCTAATCCAGAAAAAAAGACAAAAAAGAGCCCGCGCGCGGCGGGCTCAAGCCCACATATCAAGACTTGGGCTCAGAGGAGACTGATCCATGCGGCAGCTGCCGCATAAGGAGACGCTTGATGTGTCGACAACTCAACAGGCCGCTACCTTAGCGGGCGGCTTGCCGGTGGACAAACGACGTTTTATGATCTGACAGTTTAGAAAAACTAATCCATGAAATGACGTTTCGTCTTCCGCCACTGCAGGCTTTGCGTGCTTTTGAGGCTGCGGCCCGCCATCTGAGCTTCAAGCGGGCAGCAGCAGAATTACATGTGACGCCCGCAGCGGTCAGCCAGCAGGTGCGCCAACTCGAAGCCTGGCTGGGGCAAACCCTGTTCCGGCGGCTGACGCGGGCGGTGGTCCTGAGTCCGGCGGGAGAAGCGTTGTTGCCCGCCATTCAGCAAGGGTTTGCCACGCTGGCCGGCGCCTTGGCGGAATGTCGCCGCAGCGATCCAGTCGCAGCCGGAAGTGTGCTGACTATCCAGGCGCCGCCGACCTTTGCTTCGCGCTGGCTGGTCGGACGCCTGCCCCAGTTTGCTGCCCTGTACCCGGCAGTCGAGATTCGCCTCGCAAGTACCGATGACAGTGTCGATCAGCTCGGCGCCGATGTCCGCCCCGATCCCGCTGCGCATGATCCGCTTCAGGGCGGCGAGTTGCTCGCCATCCGTTATGGGCGGGGTAATTATCCGGGCTGGCAGGCCGAGCGCATTTTGACTCCGGCTTATATCCCGGTGTGCCGGCCCGATTTGGCCGGGCTGATGTCTCCCCTGTCCAGTGCCGAGGATATCCGCCAGTTCACCTTGATTCACGATGCCACGTTGCGTAACAGTTCTCTCCTGCCTGGCTGGGCACAGTGGTTGCAGTTGGCCGGTGTGAATGGCAAACCGGTACGGCGCGGCCTGCATTTTTCCAACACCGTGCTTGCCATCGAGGCGGCTCTGGCCGGGCAGGGGGTGGCGCTGGTGCCGTCGGTGCTGGTCGAGGCCGAGATCGCAGCACAGCGGTTGTGCCAGATTTTTCCTCTCAGTCTGGTGTCGCCTTACGCTTACTGGTTGCTCTTGCCGCGGCGAGCCGAACTGCCTGCCGCACTGCGTGCCTTTCGTGACTGGGTGCTGGCGACCGGGTTGCAGAGTTGATGCGAGCTAAAGAAGTTGCCCTTCGATCTGGCCACAATGGCGGCCTGTCGTTCTACGAAAGCGTGCAATGGATAGTGCGCACCCGGTATCACCTCCGTTTACTCCGCCAGCGCACGCCGTGGTGACGGACAAGGGCCGCATTCCCGGCAACAAGGGAATCTGGGTCGGCATCTGCTGTGAGTTCGTTGAATTCCTGCTGCTTTTTGCCGTGTATTTTGTCGCGCGGGCGCATTTCCCGCAGGAATTCACCGCCAGCGCCGGGCGTTTGCATCTGTGGTCGGGGATCTGGATTACTGTAGCCATGGTGAGCAGCAGTTTCTGTATTGCTGCCGCTGTCGTCACCATCCGCAACGGTCAGCGCCGTGCTTCGCTGGCCTGTCTGGTGCTGGGACTGCTGATTGCGCTGAGTTACCCCCTGCTCAAGTGGCATGAGATTCAGTGGAATCTGGCTCACGGCATCAACGGTGAAGCGGGTATTTTCTTCACGGTGTACTACTACCTCACCATCAACCACATGGTGCATGCCTTCTGGGGCATTCTGGGCATGCTGTGGGTGCTGACCCGCCACAGCTTCGGTATCTACAGTGCAGAAAACCACGATGGCCTGGAAGCGCTGGCTTCCTACTGGCACGCCACCGACCTGATCTGGCTGGTGATCTTCCCCTTCTTTTACGTTCTGGTGTGACCATGAGTGCAGCCCACGCTTCCCACCAATCTTCCCTGCGTCAGCTGTTTTTTGCCTGGCTGGGGCTGTTGCTGCTGACGGCGCTGTCGGTCTGGATCGGGCGCGAATTTCACGCGCAGGTCGGACTGCAACCGCTGGTGGCTGCGGTGTTATGGCTGAAATCGTGGCTGGTGCTGCGCTTCTTCCTGGAAGGGCGCAGCATCCACATCTTCTTCCGCCGTGTCCTGCATACCTTCATTGCCATCACCCCCATCTGTCTGGTGGTTTTCGGTCTATGGCATGAGTAGGTGGTAATGCGGGCGGTGATGCCTGTCTTATTTCTTCAGGCGGGAATAGATTGCCAGCAAGAGGATTGCCATGATCACCGAAGCGATGAAGCCGGCACCTTCGCCCGCCCGATACCAGCCGAGTGATTGCCCGACCATGCCGGCGGTAAAGGAGCCGGCGACGCCGAGAAGAATGGTGGCAAAAAAGCCCATGCCTTCCTTGCCCGGGTGCAGGAATTTGGCAATGACGCCAATGACGAAACCCAGCACGATAGTCCAGATGAAGCCCATGGCAGTGATCCTTTCAGGGAAATGAGCCGCCATCTTAGCGGCGCCGGGAAATGGGTTGGCGGCTTATTTGGTAAAGAAATGTTCGCCTGGCTCAGCGTTTGACGTGCAGGCCACATTCCTTCGATTCCGGGTTTTCCCACCACCAGCGGCCGGCGCGGATGTCCTCGCCAGGGGAAATGGCGCGGCTGCATGGGGCGCAGCCGATGCTGGGGTAAAACTGGTCATGCAGGGTGTTGTAGGGAACGGCATGGGTTTTCAGATAGGTCCACACTTCCTTTTCGCTCCAGTCGGCGAGCGGATTGAATTTTTCCAGACCGTTGCTCTCATCGAAGCTTTGCTCAGCGAGCTGCCCGCGCGTGGCGGCCTGCTCGGCACGCATGCCAGTGATCCAGGCGCGCTTGCCGGCCAGGGCTCGCTGCAGCGGCTCGACCTTGCGCAGGTGGCAGCAGGCTTTGCGCAGTTCAACCGAGGTATAAAAGGCATTGATTCCATGGCGGCGCACGTAGTCCTCGATGGCCGCGGCCGCCGGGAAATAGACCTGCAGCTTGAGGCCGTAGTGCCGGTCGAGTTCAGCCATCAGGGTGTAGGTTTCCGGTGGCAGACGGCCGGGATCCAGACTGAAGATCTCGATCGGGAGCTGGTGGCGGCAGATGAGATCGGTCAGCACCATGTCTTCGGCGCCCAGGCTGTTGGCGAAGGTGGCAGGAGAGAACTCGCTGGCGATACGGCGCAGCAGGGCAAGGGCGGTGTCGGCCTTGGCGGCTGTGCGCTCGGCAAGTTCCGGCGTGATGTTGAGCAGCTTGGGGTTCATGGCTGGCGGCGGAAATGCGGCAGGGGTTGGTCGGTACTGGCCTGATAGGGCTCGGTGAAGGTCGTGAAGCCATGGGCAATGGCGTAGGCGGTGCTTTTGCCGTCTTTCAGGGCATAGCTGTCGAAACCGACGCGCCGCAGATAAAACAGCTGGTCGTGCAGCACATCGCCCACAGCACGCAATTCACCGCGGTAGCCGTAGCGCTGGCGCAGCAGGGCGGCGCTCGAATAGCCGCGGCCATCGACGAACTTGGGGAAATTGATGGCGATCAGCGCCAGGTGGGGGAGGTCGGCAGCAATCTCTTCCACCGCATCGTCCGGCTGCAGGAGCAGCCCCAGCGGCAATGCGCCAGCCTGCGCACTGGCGATAATGGCCTCCCGGTGCGCGCGCCAGAACGCCAGTGGATACAGGGCAGGCGTGCTGGGGGCAACAAAGGGTCCGGCATTGCCGTCTTCTTCCAGGGGTTGCTCGGTCCACTGGTTTTCCAGCACCTGCTGTGTAGCGATGAGTTGTGCCATTTATGCGGCCTCCTGCGGTTTTGAGCGGCCATGCGCGCGTCCGGCATAGACCTTGTTCTTGAAGGGATCGATGCCGATGCGATCGAAGGTGTCGAGGAAACGTTCGTCGGCGTGACGCTCGGCCAGATAGACGCTGATGATCTGTTCCACCACCTCCGGCATCTCTTCGGCGGGGAAGGCCGGGCCGATCACCTTGCCCAGCTGGGCATCGTTGCCTTGCCGTCCGCCCAGGGTCACCTGGTAGAACTCCTTGTCCTTGCGGTCCACGCCGAGGACGCCGATATGGCCGACATGGTGATGACTGCAGGCATTCATGCAACCGGAGATGTTGAGATCGATTTCGCCGATGTCGAACAGATAGTCGAGATCGTCAAAACGTTGCTGGATGGCATTGGCAATGGGAATCGACTTGGCATTGGCCAGATCGCAGAAATCGCCGCCCGGGCAGCAGATGATGCTGGTCAGAAGGCCGATGTTGGGGGTTGCCAGACCGGCGTCGCGGGCAATCAGCCAGAGTGCGTGCAGATCGCATTCGCGTACATCGGTGAGGATCACGTTCTGCTCGTGGCTGACGCGCAATTCACCGAAGCTGTAACGGTCGGCGAGATCGGCCACGACGTCCATCTGGTCCGAGGTGATGTCGCCCGGGGCGACGCCGTGCCGTTTCAGTGACAGGGTGACGGCCGTGTAACCCGGCACCTTGTGCGGGTGGGTGCAGCGCGCGCGCCAGCGGGCAAAGGCCGGATCATCGGGGAAATTGGCGGGCTCCGCCGGGGCGTAGGCAGGCGGCGCGAAATGCGCGGCGATACGGTCATATTCAGCCTGGGTGATGGTGTGCGGGCTGTCCTTTTCGTGCGCCCATTCGGCGTCCACCTGGGCACGGAAAGCCTCGATGCCGAGCGCCTGCACCAGAATCTTGATGCGCGCCTTGTAGGCATTGTCGCGCCGGCCGAAGCGGTTGTAGACCCGCAAAATGGCTGTGCTGTAGGTGAGCAGATGTTGCCACGGCAGGAATTCGCGCACCACTTCACCCCGAAGCGGCGTTCGCCCCAGGCCGCCGCCGACGATGACGGTAAAGCCGGTTTCGCCATTGACCACCTTCAGCTGCAGGCCGATGTCGTGGAACCAGGTGACGGCACGGTCTTCGGCGGTGCCGGAAATGGCGAACTTGAATTTGCGCGGCAGGAAGGCAAATTCGGGGTGGAAAGTCGACCATTGGCGCAGGATTTCGGCGAGCGGTCGCGGATCGATGATTTCATCGGCTGCGACGCCAGCGAAAGCATCGGTGGTGATGTTGCGGATGCAGTTGCCGGAAGTCTGGATGGCATGCAGCTGCACTTCGGCCAGCTCAGCCAGGATGTCCGGCACATCCTCGATCTTCGGCCAGTTGAACTGCAGGTTGTGGCGGGTGGTGAAGTGGCCGTAGCCACGATCATAGGTGCGTCCGATGTGCGCCAGCCGCCGCAGCTGCTCGCTGTTCAGGGTGCCATACGGCACGGCGACGCGGAACATTGGCGCATGGCGCTGGATGTAGAGGCCGTTTTGCAGGCGCAGCGGGCGGAATTCATCATCGCTGAGTTCACCGGCTTGCCAGCGGCGCACCTGGTCGCGGAATTGGGCCACACGCTGGTTGACCAGCTGGCTGTCGAGTTCGTTGTAGCGGTACATGAGCTGTCCTTGGGGAGGAGTGTTATTGTAAATTCAGGAGAACACCAGCTTGCTGCCAATCAACAGCAGCATCGCGCCGAGCAGCCGGCGCAGGACGTGCTCCGGTACCTTGGCCGACAAGTGCGTGCCGATCCAGATGCCGGGCAGGGAGCCGAGCAGGAGGCTGCCCAGCAGCACCCAGTCAACGCTGCCCAGCCACCAGTGGCCGATGCCGGCGACCAAGGTGAGCGGCACGGCGTGCGCCACATCGGAACCGACAATGCGCACCGATGAGAGTTTCGGGTAGAGGAAAAACAGCACTGCGACACCGAGTGCCCCGGCGCCGACGGAGGAAATCGTGACCAGCACACCGAGCAGGGCGCCGACGGCGACGGTGATCGGCGCAATGTAATTCTGCCGCAGCGAAGAAGTTTCCCGCTGGCTGGCATAGTCCCGCAACTTGCGGCCAAACAGGATGGCCACGGCCGTCAGCAGGAGGGCGAAGCCCAGACCATGCGTCACCACCGTGCCAATACTCTGGCGGCCGTCCGGCAGAAAGGAAAGGACCAGGATCGTCAGCGCCGCTGCCGGAATGCTGCCGCCAGCCAGGCGGGCCGTGATCTGCCAGTCGATGTGGCCCCGGCGGTGGTGTGCAACCGTGCCGCCAGCTTTGGTCAGGGCGGCGTAGAGCAGATCGGTGCCGACCGCCGTGGCCGGGTGTACGCCAAACAGCAGGACCAGCAGCGGGGTCATCAGCGAGCCGCCGCCGACGCCGGTCAGGCCGACGATGGCACCGACGGCAAAGCCGGAAAGTGTGTAGAGGTAAGCATCCATGGGCGCGCATCCTACGCTGGCTGGATTGAGTCAAAAAGAATAATGAGGTAGATTGGTATGTCTTTTTGTTATTAAGCAACAGGAATACAACGCGGAATGCCGCACGGCACATGCAAGCTGTGCATGGGTTGCTGCATTTTTCATGTTTTTCTGTGCCTTTAGTCAAAACGCAACATTCGCCGTGGAAGCTGGCAGGTGTTTTTCCTGGCAAGCCTTTTTACCCATCACGCACATGAAACTGCAACAACTACGTTACATCGTTGAAATCGAACGCCAGGGGCTGAATGTCTCGGAAGCGGCGGAGGCACTGTATACCTCACAACCGGGCGTGTCGAAACAAATCCGCATGCTGGAGGACGAGTTGGGTATCGCCATCTTCGAGCGCAGCGGCAAGCGGTTCACTGGGGTCACCGAGCCGGGGCGGGTGGCCATCGACATCGCCCAGCGCATCCTGCGCGAAGCGGAAAATCTCAAGCGCGCCTGCAGCGAATTCATCAGCGGTGAATCGGGCCGGCTGGTGCTGGCCACCACCCACACCCAGGCGCGCTACGTGCTGCCGACGGTGGTGCGGGATTTCATGAGCCGGCACCCGGAGATCAAGCTGGAAATGCACCAGGGCAACCCACACCAGATTGCCGACTGGGTGGCGGCGGGTGAGGCTGACATCGGTATTGCCACCGAAGCGCTGGACCAGGCGCCACAGCTCATTTCCTTTCCGGTGCAGCAGTGGAGCCATTGCGTGATCGTACCGGAAGGCCATCCCCTGCTGGCCGAACAGCCCCTGTCCCTGCACACCCTGGCGCAGTGGCCGCTGATTACCTATGACAACGCCTTTGCCGGCCGCTCGCGCATCAACCGCGCCTTTGAACGTGCCGATCTGGAGCCCAATATCGCGCTGACCGCACTCGATGCCGACGTGATCAAGACTTACGTCAGCCTGGGGCTTGGTCTGGGCATCATCGCCAAACTCGCATTCGATCCCGCGCGTGACCAGGGGCTGGTGGCACTGGATGCAGCGCATCTGTTCGAATCCAACACCACCCGTCTGGCGGTGCGCCGCGGCAGCTATCTACGCCGCTTTGATTACGATTTCATCACCCTGTTCGCGCCGCAACTGGACAAGCGCAGCATCGAAATGACCCTGCAGGGCGTGGGCGAAGCCTGGCAGCTGTAAGTGGTGTCAACCTGCGCCGGGGCGCTCAATGACCGGCGTGACGGACCGTTGCCAGCAGCGCCGCTGCAGCGGCAAACAGACTGCCGAAGGTGCGGTTGAGCAGCCGCTGTTGACGTGGACTGCGCAGCAGGCGCAGTACCCGGGCGGCCAGGCCGGTATAGGCGGCCATCACGACCAGGTCGACCAGCACCATGGTGGCGGTCATCAGCACGTATTGCGGCAACAACGGCTGCGCCGGGGCGATGAACTGCGGCAGCACGGCGAGAATGAAGACTATCGCCTTGGGGTTGCTGGCGTTGACCACAAAACCGCGCAACAGGAGCTTGCGTGCCGACGTGCTGCCGCTTTCCGCTGCCAGCAGCGGCGCTGCCACCGGCGCCGACCACTGCTTCCAGCCGAGGTACAGCAGGTAGGCCACACCAAACCATTTGATCAGGGAAAACGCCAGTTCGGACGCCGCCAACACTGCGCCAATCCCGGCCGCAACAATGCCCACCTGCAGGATCAGTGCCAGCTGCAGGCCAATGGCGTTCCAGTAGCCGCGCCGAAAACCATGCGCCAGCCCGGACGACATTGAAGCAATCGCCCCGGCGCCTCGCGACAGGCTGATCAGCCAGCAGGCAATGAAGAAACTGAACCAGGTGGGAAAAGTCATGGGCGTGGGGCAGAACTTGGGGAGGCGTAGTGTGCCACAAGCTGCGTTCCGTGTTGTCGGGGCCGTGGCCCGGCTGCCACCCTCCATCCCGGGACGGGAATGGAGGGTGGGTTTTGGCTGCGCTCAGCGCGGCAGGCGGGTTTCGCCCATGAGGAAGCGGTCGATGGCGCGGGCGGCCTGGCGGCCTTCGCGGATGGCCCAGACGACGAGCGACTGGCCCCGGCGCAGGTCGCCGGCGGCGAACACCTTGCTGACATTGGTGGCGTAGCCGTTCAGGTCATCGGTGCCGGCAGCGGCATTGCCCCGGTTGTCGCGGGCGATGCCGAAAGCGTCGAGCAGGGGGGCGGCGGGCTGGGTGAAGCCCATGGCCAGGAAGACGAGGTCGGCTTTGAGTTCGAATTCGGAGCCGGGAATCTCCTGCATCTTGCCGTTCTGCCAGTCCAGCCGGTTGCAGCGCAGCGCCCTGAGCTGGCCGTTTTCGCCGAGGAAGGCCTGGCTGGCAACCGACCAGTCGCGTACGCAGCCTTCTTCGTGCGAGGAAGACGTGCGCAGCTTGTGCGGCCAGTAGGGCCAGGTCAGATCCTTGTTTTCTTCTGCCGGTGGCTTGGGCAGCAGTTCGATCTGGGTGACGCTGGCCGCCCCCTGGCGGTTGGCCGTACCGACGCAGTCGGAGCCGGTGTCACCGCCGCCGATCACGACGACGTGCTTGCCGCGGGCGTCGATTGGGTTCTTGCTGCCACCGCCGACCTCTTTATTCTGTGGAATGAGATATTCGAGGGCGAAATGGACACCGGACAGGTTGCGTCCGGGAATCGGCAGATCGCGCGGGGTTTCCGAGCCGCCGGCCAGCAGCACGGCGTCGAAGTCACGCAACAGGCGATCGGGGGCGACGACGCGGCTGGCATCATTGGCGATGCTGGCTGGCAGCGCGTCGCCGACCAGGGTGCGCAGCTCGAAATGCACGCCTTCCGCTTCGAGTTGTGCCACGCGCTCGTCGATCAGACGCTTTTCCAGCTTGAAGTCCGGAATGCCGTAGCGCAGCAGGCCGCCGATGGCATCGTTCTTCTCGAACACCGTCACCGCGTGGCCGGCGCGTGCCAGCTGTTGCGCTGCCGCCAGACCCGCCGGTCCGGAGCCGACAACGGCGACTCGGCGGCCACTCGGCCGGTTGGCCGGCTGGGCACCGATCCAGCCATTGGCGCGGGCGGTGTCGATGATGGCGCGTTCGATCGACTTGATGCCGACCGGCGCGTCATTGACGCCCAGGGTACAGGCCGACTCACAGGGAGCCGGGCAGATGCGGCTGGTGAATTCGGGAAAGTTGTTGGTGGCGTGCAGCCGCTCGATGGCGGCCTGCCACTGCCCGTTGTAGACCAGATCGTTCCAGTCGGGGATCAGGTTATTGACCGGGCAACCGTTGTTGCAGAACGGTACGCCGCAATCCATGCAACGCGCCCCCTGGGTGCGTGCTGCGGCTTCCGGCAGGGGATGCACGAACTCCCGGTAGTGCTGCAGGCGCTCGCTGACAGGGTCGTAGCTTTCGTGCTGGCGCACGAATTCAAGAAATCCGGTGGGCTTGCCCATGTTATGCAACCTCCTTCATTGCCGCAGCGGCCATTTCCTGCAGCGCGCGGCGATATTCATTGGGGAACACCTTGACGAAACGGGCGCGATATCTCGCCCAGTCGGACAGCACGTTGCGGGCGATCTCGCTGCCGGTGGCGGCGAGATGCTGCTCAAGCAGCTGGCGCAGCAGTGTTTCGTCGCTCATGCCCTGATGCAGTGGGCTGTCCGGAGCCAGCGTGGCATCCGCTTCGATTGCTTCGAGCTTGACCGAGGCCGGATTGCAGCGCCGTGCGAAATCGCCGTCCAGATCGAGTACGTAGGC
>RRZT010810925.1_pt1 | contig 11477 bp, 9 predicted proteins | sample 2165551 | NCBI WGS metagenome assembly RRZT01 (sample SAMN10456910, study PRJNA506462) | wastewater metagenome | biome: wastewater; feature: sludge; material: wastewater sludge; isolation source: wastewater sludge with Escherichia coli K12::gfp cells carrying plasmid... | place: USA: Moscow, Idaho ... | reverse complement strand
GTAAGTTAGAAAAATAACTAGCACACTTTTTGCAATTGGGAAAAAGTGTGCTACAATGAAAGAAAGGAAAAAGGAATGAACGAAATGGCAAAAAAGAGAGAAAGCACACCGGGCGAGAACCTCGCAAAGCAAATTATTGAACAGTACAATCCCAAAAGCGTAGCCGATATCTCGGATGACACCGACAAGCTCGAAGACTTCAACAACAAGATCAAGGCCGCTAAACGAATCGGCTACGGTTACCTTGATTCGCTATCTTTCTATTTCTTCTGTCCGTTAACCATCCCACAAAAAATCTTGATGAGGGATTATTAATTAATTCGGAAAATGATAATAAAGTGGTTTCGGTTGAATGGGACGGAAAGAACATAGTATTGTAAAATTAAATATGATTTTGGCTTTTGACAATAAAACCTAAATGGGTATATCGGATATGCATTGTATGAGTGACGATTATTTGGTGCAGGAACTTATTGATGAACAAAAATCAAATAAAATAAATCAATAAGTAATTGTAAAATGTATAAATATGTGTTATAATCGATAGCACAATAATGAGTTTAAAGCAAAATTAATATATTTGATAAAGTTAATATGTGTTTTACGGAAAGGAAGATTCTTGTGAAATATCATAAGCTGTTGGAAAATGCCAAGAAGCCGAAGGGCTTTTGGGGCAAAAAAATGATTAGTTCCATGAATGAAGGACATTACGAGCTTACCGGTTGGGCGCTTGATCATATAAATTTTGAAAGACATTATCGTGTGCTTGATGTTGGCTGCGGCGGCGGTCTTACCGTGTCACGAATAGCAGAGAGAATCGGTAACGGCAAGGTTTACGGAATAGATTATTCTGCGCTTTGTATCAAACATTCAAAGGCACAGAACAGAAAAAACATTCTCTGTAATAAGGTTAAAATCGTACTTGCCTCGGTTTCGTCTTTGCCGTTTGAGGATTGCAGCTTTGATGTTGTAACTGCGGTAGAAACCTATTACTTCTGGCCGGACAAACTTAATGATTTAAAAGAAATTTATAGAGTGTTAAAGCAAAACGGCAGGATTATGCTTGTATTTGAAATGCTGAAAACTCCCGAAGAACCTGATAAATGGAAGGCTGTAGAGGACAAGGTAGGCATAAAAACAGTGACAGAGGAGGAGATACGGGAAATGCTTGCAAAGGCAGGCTTTGAAGACATTGAAACCCATAAAAAGGACGGCACTACATGGCTTTGTGCCATCGGTGTCAAAAAATAAATAAAAGCAGGTGAATATATGAAGGCTTTAATTACAGGAGCAAGTTCGGGGATTGGTAAGGAAATTGCGAGAATCTTGGCTGCAATGGGGTATGATTTGATAGTTGCGTCAAGAAACTATGATAAGCTGACAGAGCTTAAGGCTGAACTTAAAAATGTAAATGTCAGAGTAATCACCATTGATTTGTCACGGGAACAAGACGCTATTGATTTGTATGAGCATTTAAAAGACGAGGATATAGATTTTCTCGTCAATAATGCAGGCTTTGGCGCATATGGCAGATTTTTGGATGTACCGCTGAAAAAAGAGCTTGATTTAATTCACACAAATATAAGTGCAGTGCATATTCTGACAAAATGCTTTTTGCAGGATATGGTTAAGAAAAATAAAGGCTACATTCTTAATGTAGGCTCGTCAGCGGGCTTTTTGGCGGGTCCGACTTTTTCAAGTTATTATGCATCAAAAAATTATGTTGTAAGGCTTACAGAGGCTGTTCACGAAGAACTGAGGCGACAGGGCAGTAATGTTAAAATTTCCGTGCTTTGTCCCGGTCCTGTGAATACTAATTTTAATAATGTTGCGGATGTAAAGTTTTGCCTTAACGGACTTTCGCCGGATTTTGTAGCTAAGTATGCGATTGAGAAAACTATGAAAGGCAAAATGGTTATTATTCCCGGCTTTACAATGAAAGTAGCAAAAGTTGCTCAACGGTTTGTGAGTGAAAATATGCTTACACGCATTTCCTACAATGTGCAGAGCAAAAAAGAGGGACAAAGGTCAGATACCGAACAAAAAAATTTTAATAAAGCAGAACACGCTTAAAAAGGAGCGGAGAAAATATGAAAAGATTTGTATTATTAATGTTTACGGTTCTTTTCATAATTTTCTCCGCTGTTTCTGTTTTTGCCGCCGATACAAACGGCGTAGCTTTCAAAACAGAAGATATAAATTGTGATAAAGGCAGAATTTTTAAGGTTGATGTAAAGGCAAAATCGTCCGAAAAAATCTCTGCCGTATTATTAAAATTTACTTATGACAGAAATATAATAGAATACCGTTCAATCAGTTCCGATTCGGACAGTCTGGCTTATGCTTATGATAACGGAAGTACATTAAATGTATCTTACCTTTGCAAAGACGGCAAAAATATTGATAATGACACGGTAATACTTACTTTAGAATTTAAGGCAACAGCCGAAGGTCAGAGTAATTTGCAATATACAGCCTATGATTGTGTTAATTCTTCGGCAGAAAGCGTTGAAATTTCGCAATGTTCAAGCGGTAAGGTAAGTGTTACAAAACAAGGCAGTGAAAAATCAAATGATAATGAAAAATCGGATACAACGGAATATAAATCCGAAAACAATGAAAGTACAGGAAATTCAGAAAAAAGCAGTATTGACGAACTCGGTTTATTAAACGGCAAATTTTCAGATAACACTGTATTTATGCTTATAGTAGGAGTTATTTGTGGACTTGCTGTCGGTGTTTTGTGTTTTGTGCTGTATTTATCTGTGATAAAGCGGAAAAATAAGGCAAAAGAGGAAAAAGACAGGCATTAACTTGACATAACACCGATTATGCTATAAAATTTAATTTGAACTTAATATTTGTTATGGTTTATTCATTTAATTAATAGGGAAGACGGTGCAAGTCCGTCACAACCGCCATTACTGTAAACAGTTATAGCCTTGGCTCATGCCATTGGGAAACCGAGAAGGCGCCTTGGCTGCTTTAACGCAGACTGTAAGTCAGGAGACCTGCCATAACATAGTTTGAAAAACTTTCTTGGGCAGTGGGAGAATAGTTATTGGGTAAATTATTACCCTTTATATAGCTATGCCTCTTTTAAGGGGCTATTTTTTATTTAAGGAGAATGTTTATGAAAACAACAGCAAAATTTATTTCTGCTTCACTTGCTACTTTGCTTGTTTCTGCATCTGCAGTTACGGCATTTGCGGCAGAAACAAAAGACATTACAGTTTCACTCCGTATTGAGGGTGTGAATTCTTGTGTGCTTTATGACAATTATGAAATTCCACAAGGCAGCACGGCAGCTGACTTAATTCAGTATGCAGACAAGCTTTCTGATGATGTTACGGTAACAGGCGCCGAAAATAATTACATAACAGATGTAAACGGCGAAACAGCAGGCAAATTCGGCGGCTGGGACGGCTGGCAGTATATTGTAAATTCAGTTTCACCAAATGTTGGCGTAGGTGATTACACACTTAGCGACAATGATACAGTTGTTCTTTATTACGGTGATTTTCCTTGTCTTCTTCCGCAGATTGACACTTCGGCATTAAACAGTGACGGAAAAATCAGTTTTAATGCAGAGTCAACTACATATGACAGCGACTGGAATCCGACCGTAAGCACAGTTGCTATTGCAGATATGACAGTTACTTTTGACGGTCATACTTATACAACAGATGAAAACGGTACAATTTCACTTAGCAAGGCTGATTTTACATCAGGTGAGCACAGTGTTCAGGTTGAAAAGAAAAATTCAAACGGTGCTCCTGCCGTACTTCGTTATGCTGACGACTTTACAGTTAATATTGCAAGAGAAAACACAATTAATGTAAATCTCAGAATTGAAGGTCCGGAGGCTTGCTACCTTAAAGACACATTTGAAATTGCAAAGGACAGCAATGTCGGTCAGCTTATCTCATATGCAGACGAAGTTTCTGATAATATCGAAGTAGTAGGTGCAGATGCAGGCTATATTTCAGAGGTAAACGGCATTGCAGCAGGTTCATTCGGCGGCTGGGACGGCTGGTATTATGCTGTAAACAGCGTAGTTCCTAATGTAGGAGTAAGCGATTATACACTTAATAATAATGATACAGTAGTTCTTTATTACGGTGAGTATCCATGCTACCTCCCGATTGCAGATACTTCATTGCTTACAAGCGAGGGTAAAATTACATTTACAGCAAAGGCTACATTCGGTGACGCTGTTCTTCCGATTGATAATATGACAGTATATTTTGACGGCAAAGAATACACAACAGATTATAACGGTGTAGTTGTAATTGATAAGGATCAGCTTACATTCGGTCCTCACAGCTTACAGGTAGAAAAGTACGGTTACAGCGGTGCTCCTGCAGTTCTTCGTTACGCAGATGACTACACAGTATTTGTAGATACAAAGATTGTCAATGATGTAAACCTTGACAGTAAGGTAGACATTAACGATGTTACAGCTATTCAGACATACCTTAGCAATTATAACAATATTAGCGAAGAACAAGTAAGAATTGCTGATGTAAACAAAGACGGAAAAGTTGATGTAAATGATGTTACAGCACTTCAGACAATTCTTTCGGGTGAAACAGAATAATTCTAATAAGGAATGATAATTATGCTGAAAAAACTGACAGCTTTACTTATATGCGCAGTAATGTTATCTTTATCGGTAACAGTAAATGCGGCTGAAAACTACACAAAAGAAGATATTTCAAAAACTATAGACGGAATTATCTCGTATAAATCGGCAATTTTAAAGGCTGACGATACAGCTTCGTTTGTACAAAAACTTTCTGAAACCACAGATAATTCGGAAACACAGTGGTATATTATTTCTTTGTCAAAATACGGTACAGATGTAACTGCTGTACAAAGTTCTATGATAAAATCTGCCGAAAAGTTATATAAATCAAAAAGCAAAGCTACAGATTTTCAGCGTACCTCACTTGCACTTTATGCCTGCGGACTTAATCCTGAAAATATCAACGGCAAAAATTTGCTCAGTGACGGAGTTTATAACAGTGAAAATGTGAACAAGCAAGGCATAAATGCATATGTTTATGCCTTGCTGTCACTCGACTGTGCAAATGCAAAAGTTCCGAGTGAAGCAAAATATGACAGAGAATATTTTATTAAAAAAATTATAGGCTTACAGCTTTCGGACGGTGGTTTTACACTTATGGGAAAGTCTGCCGATACCGATGTTACCGCAATGTGCTTACAGGCACTTGCTCCTTATAAATCTGACAGTACGGTAAAAGAATCTATTGACAGAGCACTTAATGTTTTGTCAAAAAAGCAAAATGAAAAAGGCGGATATTCTTCTTTCGGCACAGTAAATTCCGAGAGTGTTTCCCAAGTTATTTCTGCGCTTGTTGCACTCGATATAGATGTGCAGTCGGATTCAAGATTTATTAAAAACGGCAACACTCTTGTTGACAATCTCATGACTTTCAAAAATTCTGACGGCGGTTTTTCTCATATTGAAAACGGAAAATCGAATAATATTGCGTGTTATCAGGCATTAAACTCACTTGTTGATTTATATAAATATATGTCAAAGGGCAATACCGAGATTTTTGAATTTGACGATACAAAGAAAAATAATTCTAATAGCGAAAATTCCCGACAGAACACTGAAAATTCAAACACAGACAGTTCTGAGGTTAATATAGACAGCAACAATAAAAATAATTCTGTAAATACAGGTGATATTACAGAAAAACATAATTCGCAAGTTGACGAAGGACAGCAGGAAACAACTGTAAATCCCGAATCCAATAATGCGGAAAATTATGATGATCAGGTAATGGCTTTGGCAGATGACAATTACGAGCCTTTTACGCTTGCATCTACTCCGGATTCCGTAGCGGCGGCAAATTCGGATGACGACAATAATATTATTTTCTATGTTTCTCTTATCGGACTTGTGGCAGTAGCGGCTGTGCTTTTAATTATAAGATTAACAGTGCTGAAAAAAGACGGTGAGCCGTTCAGATTATTCGGCAAAAGAAAAGGTGACAAATAATGAAATTAAAACTTTTATTACTTGTATTGATAATTACTGCCGTGCTATGCGGCTGTTCGGTTCAGACTCCCGATGACTACTATTCCTCTTCATCTCAAAAAGAGGGAATGGAGGTTACTTTTTCAATCAACTGCTCAACCATTTTAAATAATATGGATCAGCTTGAAAGCGGTCTTGAAAGCTATGTTCCGAGTGACGGCGTAATTCTCAAGCCTACAAAGATTACTCTTGACGAAAATGCTACCGCATATGATGCGCTTAGTGAAGCCTGCCGTCAGAATAAAATTCAATATGAATACGAGGGAACGGACGCAGATATTTATATCGAGGGTATCGCAAATCTTTATGAATTTTCTTGCGGTCAGCTTTCGGGTTGGGAATACTGCGTAAATGATGTTTTTCCGTCGGTAGGCTGCAATTCTTATGATTTGCATGACGGAGATACAATTAAATTCTTATATACCTGCGATTTGGGCGCAGATATCGGAAACGAATTTACAGGAGAAGAATAATGCTAAGATTTAATTCCTTTAATCCGCTGGCACAGCTTATATATTTTGTATCTGTGCTGTTGGTATCAATGTTTACATGGAATTATATAATTTTACTGCTGTCGCTTTTCGGAGCGGCGGCTTATTCTGTATTACAAAAGGGTTTTAAATTATTTTTAAAATCCTTTTTTGGTTATGTGCTGATTTTTTTACTTGTAACAATAACCAATCCGCTTTTCTCACACAAGGGAGTAACACCACTTATATTTATAAATGATATTCCTATTACGCTTGAGGCTATAGTTTACGGTGCGGTGCTCGGGCTGATGCTTTTGAGCGTAATACTTTGGTTTTCGGTATTCAACAGCGTGTTTGATTCCGAAAAACTTATATATATTTTTGGAAGATTTTTACCAAGACTTGCATTATTGTTTTCAATGGTACTTCATTTTGTGCCTAAATTTATTCTTGTGTTTAAGCGCACATTGGCGGCTCAATCCGATTTTTGCGGTAAAAATAAATTTAAACAATACATAGGTGCATTTTCTGCTTCGGTTTCCGTAATGCTTGAGGGTTCGGTTCAAACTGCCGATTCAATGAGCGCAAGAGGATACGGAGTTAAAAAGCGCAGTTTTTACTGCCGCTTTCCTTTTACAAAAGCAGATACGGTTTTTACTGTACTTTCTCTGGGAATGTTGACTACAGTGCTGTTTGCTTTAGCGACAGGTCAACTTGATTTTCTTATATATCCGCATATCGAGATGTGTGATATTACAATATTATCCGTAATCGGAATGTCGGCTTTCGGTGTACTATCATTTATGCCGTTTATTATTGAGTTAAAGGAGGAGCTTGTATGGAAATTTTCTCTGTCAAAAATTTAAGTTTTACTTATCCGCAGATGCAGGAAAAGGCTTTGGATAATGTGAATTTCACTGTGAAAAGGGGAGAGTTTTGTGTTATCTGCGGTCAGTCCGGCTGCGGAAAAACAACACTGCTAAGACTTTTAAAGCCGCAGGCAGCTCCTCACGGCACAAAAACGGGAGAAATATTTTTCTGTTCCGAAAATATTGAAAAATGCAGTGAAGAAGATACGGCTTTTAAAATTGGCTATGTTTCGCAAAATCCCGAAAATCAAACAGTAACCGATACCGTACTCCATGAACTTGCCTTTACGCTTGAGAATATGGGAATGTCGAGTGAAGAAATAAATATTAAAATAAGTGAAACGGCTACTTACTTTGGACTTTCAAAAATAATAGAACAAAAGACAAACTCACTTTCTGGCGGTCAGATGCAAATTCTTAATCTTGCGGCGGCATCTGTTGCCGAGCCTGATGTATTAATTCTTGACGAACCCGCAAGTCAGCTTGACCCTGTATCGGCAGAAAACTTTTTTACAATTCTTGACAAACTTAATAAAGACTTGGGTATCACTGTAATTATTACCGAACACAGACTTGAAAAACTGTTTCCCGTTGCGGATAGAATTATTGTTATGGAGCAAGGAAAAATAATTACCGATACCGCACCTAAAGATACTTGCAATGCTCTTAGCAAAATTTCAAAAAATCATCCTATGATGCTCGCCTTGCCCGTGCCTGCACGGCTTTATTCCGTAACGGACTGTAAATCGCAATGCCCCGTTACGGTCAAAGAAGGCAGAGAACTTTTTGCAAAATATAGCAAAAATAATTCTTTTACAGAACATACATTGCAGAATAATAATTCCGATGATGAAATATTATCGGTTAAAAATGTATATTTCAGATATGATAAAAAGTCTGATGATGTGCTCCTCGGTCTTAATTTATCGGTAAACAGAGGGGAAATTTTTTCGGTTGTCGGTGCAAACGGCAGCGGAAAATCAACTTTGCTTTCCGTAATAGGAGCAAGGCTTAAGCCGTACAGAGGCAAGGTAAAACTAAATGAAAAAACAGCTACTATGCCTCAAAATCCACAATTGTTATTTGTTAAAGACAGCTTGCTTGAAGACTTTAAAAGCGTGAGCGGGGATTTGGAAAAAATTAATAAATTGTCAGAAAAGTTTAATGTACACCGTCTTTTAAATCACCATCCGTATGACCTTAGCGGAGGTGAAATTCAGCGTGCAGGTTTTGTAAAACTTTTACTTCTCGAACCGAAAATATTATTGCTTGACGAACCGACAAAGGGTTGTGACAGTTTTTCAAAAGCAGAACTTGCAAAAACTTTAAAAGAACTTTCCGACAACCAAATTACAATATTACTTGTTACACATGACCTTGATTTTTCGGCTGAAGTTTCCACCGTATGTGCAATGCTTTTTAACGGTACTCTTTCAAAAAGACTTGAACCGCACGAATTTTATTGCGGAAAACGATTTTATACGACTTCTGCAAATAAAATTTCACGAGGTATAAAAGACGGCATTATAACAACGGAAGAGTTGATTTCCGCTGTTAAGGAGGAGTAAAATGACTGCTAAAAAGATAATAAAATACTTATGCGTTTTTGTGGTTGCGCCGCTTATTGTACTTTGCGGAGTGTTTTTCTTCGGCGACCGCAAATATGCCTTTATATCGCTTGTTTTGTCGGTGGTTGCCTGTATTCCGTTTTTTATTTCTTTTGAAAAAGGTAAAAACGATGCACGCAGAATTGTTATAATAGCTGTTATGACGGCATTGTCTGTAGCGGGCAGGTTTGTATTTGCTCCCATTCCGTTTTTTAAGCCAGTTACTGCAATTGTAATTATTACCGCTATTTATCTTGGCAGTGAAGCAGGTTTTATTACAGGATCTTTTTCTGCTGTGGTTTCAAATTTCTATTTTGGACAAGGACCGTGGACTCCGTTTCAAATGCTTGCGTGGGGACTTATCGGATTTTTGGCGGGCTTGCTTGCTAAAAAACTTGTTGAGAGTAATGTGTTGCTTATTATTTACGGCGCTCTATCGGGCATAGTATTTTCTTTTATAATGGATGTATGGACAACTCTCTGGGCTGACGGCACATTTAATATAGCAAGATTTGTGGCAAGCATTACAACCGCAGCACCGTTTACCGTTGTTTATATGGTTTCAAATGTAATATTCCTGTTGCTGCTTACAAAACCAATCGGAAGTAAATTGCAGCGATTAAAAACTAAATACGGAATTTTTTAGGACAAGGGGAAGTTTAGCTTTCCCTTTTTATTTTGCCGTGTATTATTTGCCTGTCTTCTGCATATAATCATTTGCATGGAGGTAATATATGGCAATGTTAAAAAAACACAAAAAAACGTTGTTGTCAGCATTGCAGAGAGTTTTCTGCTTTATATTGGCAGCAACAATTTTGGGTGCGGTGGGTGTTCCCTCGGCCGTACTTGCACTTGACGGTGCAAATCCGACAGTAGAAATTGTCGGATTTATGAGGGGCGACAGTAAAGATCTTCGTTCAAGTGAGCTTTTAATGGCAAAAGTAAGCAATTACGACGGTAATCCCCAAGAGCTGACTTACGAATGGAAAAATAAGCTTGGCACTTATCTGTATGTATTTGACAAGCACGATATGGCTGTGGTGCGTGGCACAAAAAGCGAAATTGAAATTTATAATTCGGATAAAGGCTTGTTCGCATCTGATAATATGAGCGGCAGATCTTATAACCGCAGCTATTCGCACAAAGGCTTTGCTTATGCGGCAGTTTACGGTGCATCTGTTAACGCTGAAAAATTAAAAGGCGGCATTTCCGTAACAGTAAAGGATTCTGACGGAAATATCATTGCGACAGCGTCGTATGATGACGATTTCAAAAATTATGACCTGTCAAAAGATATGGCAAACGCAGTGTTTGGTGTGTTTGAGGGTGAGAGCGTTGATATTCTTAATCTCTTAGGTCAAAGCTCGGTTGTTCATGTTGTATGTCCTGCCTGTTATGTAAGTCAGGGAACAATAATTTCCGGCAGCGATTGCATAAGTTTAAGTAAGTCAGAAAGCGGTTACTCAATAACCGGTTTAAAAGCCGGTGAAGGTGTAATTAAAATTAATCTTCAAAAGAGAAATTGCAAATTCCATAAAAACTCGGAAAACAGTTCGACTACAACCGTAATAGTATTTAAAAAACCTAACACTTCCACAACTGCAACAACACTCACTCTTACAAATCTTGATGACAGATGCGAATATTATCTTGAGGGTGTTAAGGGTGAAGTAATTGACGGCAAAATAACTTTTAGCAGTCTTACTCCCTCTACTGAATATACCATAGAGGTACGGGGCAGTTATATTGACGAGAACGATACAACTAAAACTGCATACGCCTATGTAAAAGACACAACAAAGGACTGCTATACATCAAGTGTGGTTTTCAAACTTGATGATACTGTAGCGGATACCGAAAGCATATTCGGTAAACCGTACGAGGTTGCCGTAAAGTCTGACAGTGATTACATTGTCTTGCAGAGCGGTGATAACGGTTATACTGCAGAACTTGCTAAAGGCAATTATAAAGTGTTTTTAAAAGACGGTAATGATTATAAACAGATTGATAATGCGGTTCTTACCGTTGACAGTGATGATAACAGCATAGAGATAAAATATTACTCTGTAGTTTATAATCTTGATGGTGGTACACTCAACGGTGATACAAAATTTGTTTACCGTGAGGGTGAATTCGTAAAAACAATTGATAATAAACCAACTAAGTATGAGTATGTATTTGACGGCTGGAAGTGCGGTGAAAGCACTTATAGCAACAGCCAACAAATTACAGATTCAATTGACAGAAAATATAAATTGACAGCAATATGGGAAGTAGATAAGATAGGTGACGGAGAAAAGCCTGACGGAATCCCCGATAAATATCAAAAGAAAATTACCTTTAAAGTGGTAAACGGTACTTGGGAAGATAAGAGTGCAAATGATATTTCATACTATGTAACTTTGCTTGACAAAGAGGGTAAGTGGAATATCAACGGTACTGCAAGAATCAATATTCC
>RRZT010015638.1_pt1 | contig 11480 bp, 9 predicted proteins | sample 2165551 | NCBI WGS metagenome assembly RRZT01 (sample SAMN10456910, study PRJNA506462) | wastewater metagenome | biome: wastewater; feature: sludge; material: wastewater sludge; isolation source: wastewater sludge with Escherichia coli K12::gfp cells carrying plasmid... | place: USA: Moscow, Idaho ... | reverse complement strand
TGGTATAAGTCTCAGGTTTCATAATAATGGTTCTTGCTTAGAATTTATTTGTTCTGTGATTATTTGTTTGCGTTTTTCAACAACTCAATCTTTTCCCTTTCGCTCTGCAACAAACGTTCATACAACTCCACGATTTTATCAAGAGGATTAATTTGTTGTGTATGAGCATAAACAGTTGCTGTTGCTCCCGGAGAAATCGTAGCATCTTTATAACTATTAATATTATAAATAGCTCTTTCGACGTCAAAGTCTCTTATTACTTCAGCAGATACTCCCAAGGCAGTAGCTATCTGCGTTAAAAGCTTATCTTCTATTTCATCTTGCTTTTCTATTTTTGAAATCTCCTGTTGACTAATACCAAGATCAGCCGCCAAAGCTTCCTGCTTCATGCCTAAATACACACGAATCCTCTGTAAATTGCGACCGACATGCCTTTGACTAGCCTTATCTTTTATTTCAACATCCATATCATTGTTATTTAAGTGAATACGTTTAGGCAAAGATAGTAAGAATCAACTTAATTCAAATAAAAGTCAACTTTATTTTTTTCAATCCACAACGCTCTATGCCTACTTTTGTCCAATCAGTCTAAATAAGTTGATATTGACCGTGGCGCCACATCAAATACATACACTCAGAGATTGACCGTCAATTCACGGTACAATCGCAGTTTTAACCAATAAAATCTAATAGCCTATGGAGTAAATCAAATCGGTATAATCGGACATAGATTTAAATCATTCAGAGATTTAACTATTCAAAAACCAATTAGTGAACATACAATTAAACAAAAAACATGAAATCATTTTCTGATAAAACAAACATAGGGACAGACGTTACCCTAAAGACAGTTTATATGATAAGATTCTACCTGCTATTCCTTTTAACAGGAATAATATCGGTAGTCGGAGCCACACAAGTCTACGGCCAGCAGAGCAGAAGCATCTCCGGCGTAGTGAAAAACTCTCAGGGGGAGACGATAATCGGAGCTAATATTGTAGAAAAAGGCACAAACAACGGGACTATTACAAATGTAGACGGACTCTTCACACTGCGTGTGTCGCCCAACGCAGTACTCAAAGTATCTTATATGGGATACATAGAACAGGAAGTCAGCACACGTAATAAAAGCAAACTGGAAATCACGATGGTGGAAGATGCCCGACTGATTGACGAAGTGGTAGTAGTAGGATACGGTTCCGTCAAAAAGCGGGATCTGACAGGAGCGGTAACCTCTGTCAAAAGTGCCGAGGTACTGGCTGCTCCTACCAGTAATGTGATGGAAGCTCTTCAAGGAAAGATACCCGGCATGGACATCACCAAAACATCGGGACAGGTAGGCGGTGAAGTCAGCATCCTGCTGCGTGGTTCGCGTTCCATATATGGCAATAACGAGCCACTGTTTATTATCGACGGAATCCCCGGAAGCTATAATCAAGTCAACCCTTCCGATATTGAAAGTGTCGATGTTCTGAAGGATGCTTCATCCACCGCCATTTACGGTTCGGCAGGAGCAAATGGTGTTGTGATTATCACCACCAAAAGAGGAAAAGAAGGCAAAGCCACAATCAACTTTGACGCGTATTACGGCTTCAGCGGATCGCCCAACTACAAACACGGAATGACTCAGGATGAATGGGTGACTTACCAGAAAGAGGCATACCGATATAAGAACGGTGATTTCCCTTCCGATATGTCTGCCCTACTGGGCAAGCAGGCTTTTACAGATGCGTATAATGCCGGAAAATGGATTGACTGGGTAGACGAGGTTTCCGGCAATACAGCTACCACACAAAAGTACAGCCTTTCGGTAAGCAGCGGAACGGAAAAGACAAGGATATTCGCTTCGACCTCCTACAACCGGGAAGAAGGCCTGCTCAGCAATGAAAATCTGAACCGGTACTCTTTGCGGCTCAACATCGACCAGCAACTCTTTTCGTGGGCGAAAGTCGGTTTCACCTCCAATCTGGTGTACCGTGATTTGAATTCCGGCGTGAAAAACACGTTTACCCGTTCCCTCTCCGCTTTCCCGTTGGGGGATGCCTACGATGAGGAAGGCAAGATCAATCACGAATATATCACAGGGCAGTATTCGCCGATGGGAGATTTTATAGAGAATCAATATGCGAACAACACCCGTTCCACTTACCTGAATATGAGCGGGTATGTCGAGCTGACTCCTCTCAAAGATTTCACATTCACCAGCCGGATCAACGGGACATTGAACCATTCCCGACGAGGACAATACTGGGGAAACCAATGCAACGCCAACCGTCCGAGTTATGCGGGTTCGCCTCACGCCTCCATCACCAATGACAACGCATGGAATTACACGTGGGAAAACATTCTGGCATACAGCACAACCCTTGCCAAAGCGCATACGGTAGGAGGTTCTTTAATCACTTCGTGGAACAAGAACCAGTCGGAAAGCAACATGGCTGCCGCAAGCGGACAGATGGTAGACCAATGGTCGTTCTGGCGGTTGACTTCGGGTTCCTCCCCACATGTGGAATCGGACTTCGCACAGACACAGAAAATGTCTTTTGCTTTCCGCCTCAACTATTCATACAAGAGCAAGTACTTATTCAACTTCTCCACCCGTTGGGACGGTGTCTCACAATTCTCCGCCGGACACAAATGGGATGCTTTCCCGGCAGGCGCCATAGCCTGGAGAATTTCCGACGAGGCTTTTATGGAAAAGACACGAAGCTGGCTGGACAACCTGAAACTGAGAGTCAGCTACGGCATCACGGGCAACTCCGGCGGAACAGACGCTTACAGCACCACTACCCAAGCCTACGTATATTCTGCCAGCGGAGTCTCCGTCAATGGAAAAATCGTTCCTTTCACACAATACTCGGAGACTTACGGCAGTGCCGACCTCGGTTGGGAAAAATCGTACAACTGGAACATCGGTCTGGACTTCGGCATACTGAACAGCCGCATCGACGGTTCCATTGAATGGTTCAGAACAACCACCAAAGGATTATTATTCAAGCGTATATTGCCCATCACCAGCGGACTGACCGGATGGGGTTCTCCTCTGTCTATCTGGCAGAATATCGCCCAAACCAGCAATCAGGGCGTGGAAGTGATATTGAACTCCCACAATATACAGCACAAGGACTTTACATGGAACACGACCTTGTCCGCCACCTGGAGCAAGGAGAAGATAGACAAGCTGCCCGACGGTGACCTGATCTCCGAGAACCTGTTTACCGGCGAACCGATTCATGCCATTTACGGCTATAAATATGCAGGAATCTGGGGAAGTGACACTCCAAAGGAGACGCTGGATGCGTATGGCGTAAATCCGGGATTTATCAAGATAGAGACAGTGGATAAAAACGGAGACGGCGGAGTACATAAATACAGCACCGACGACAGACAAATTCTGGGACACACGAATCCGGATTGGATCATCGGACTGAACAACTCCTTCACCTACAAGAACTTCGATTTATCCGTCTTTGCAATGGCACGCTACGGGCAGACAATCAACAGTGACCTGCTCGGCTACTATACCGCAGAGCAAAGTGTGACCAAGAATCAGCTGGCAGGCGTGGATTACTGGACAGAGGACAATCAGGGCGCATACTTCCCGCGTCCCGGAACGGGAGACGAACAAAAAACGGTATATCCTTCACTGAGAGTACACGACGGCTCCTTCATCAAGATCAAGAATATCACTCTGGGATATACCCTCCCCGCCAACATTTCCCGCAAGGTATTGATGGAGAAATGCCGCATCTACGCTACGGCCTACAATCCGTTCATCTTTGTGAAAGACAAGCAACTGAAGGACACAGACCCCGAAACGAACGGTTCGGACGCGTTTCCCACCTATCGGCAATTTGTATTTGGAGTTAATCTCACATTCTAATTAAAGAAGAAAATGACAATGAAAAGTATACATTTAAAAACAGTTTTTTGCTCTGTCCTGCTGTCTGCACTATTCCTGCATTCCTGCTCGCTGGAAGAGTACAACCCGGGCGCATTTACCAATGAAACATTGGCTACCTCGACCGAGGGATACGAAACACTGATCAACCAGTGCTACTTCGCAATGGAAAGGTTTTACTACGGTGCCGCAGACTGGATGTCGCTGACCGAAGGGGATACGGACCTCTGGACGTACAAGGCTAACCAATCGACAAGCTACACCGAATGGTTCTGGTTTTTCGCCGGAACATCGCCCAACACGACCTACACCAATAACTGGTGGAACGGGACATATGACGGAATAGGTTCCTGCAACGAAGCCATCGCCTTAGGCGACAAGCCTCCCTACACCACAGAAGAGGAACGGAATGCGAAAATTGCCGAAGCCCGCTTCATGAGAGCTGTCTATTACTTCAACGCAGTGGAACAATTCGGAGGGGTAACCATGCTTACGGAACCGGAAACCAGCCTCAACTACTCTCCTGTCCGCACCGACCCGATGACTATCTACAAAGAAGTCATCCTGCCCGACCTGAGATTCGCATCCGAATGGCTGTCAATCGGGAATCATGCCACGACTACCACTCCGACCAAGAAAGCCGCTCTCGGCTTTTTGGCAAAAGCCTGTCTGCAGACCTACGAGTATGGAAGCACGGAATACCTGCAGGAAGCTCTCGACGCAGCTTTACAGCTGATCTCCGACTGCGAATCGGGTGGCGGGAAATACAACACTTATATGTATCCTACGTACAGTGAAGTATTCGAAGAAAGCAATAACTGGGAAAACAAGGAAGCGCTCTGGAAACATCGCTGGTATGCAGGCACGGACGGACACGGTTCGAGCAACGGTAACTACAAGCTAAACCGCAATGACGAGTATTTCCTGTGTGACATCAATAAGTTCGGTGCCCGTGAAGACAATCAGGAAACACGACTGACATGGGAAGGCTCCATCAGCGGCATCTTCATGCCTACGCAACACTTGCTGAATCTGTATGTACAGAATGACGGCACGTTAGACCCCAGATTCCACCAGTCATTCACTACCCAATGGAAGGCCAATAAAAGTTATACTTGGGACGAAAGTGCCGTACACATGTACGACAAAGACGAAACAGTTATCGGCAAAACTCTGAAGAAAGGTGATCCGGCCATTAAATTTATCATGCCGCAGGATGCGGATTATTCTACGGAAAAACAGAATGAGCACAAGACCGACTATTTGTTGATTGATTACAACCATGTCTACAGTGATAGAAACAACAATGTGAATATGAACTACTCGTATACAAATGTAACAGGGAATTACAAGAACGACGGTACCAGCGAGAATCTGTTCCGTTACTATTATCCGTCACTAAACAAGCACAACAGCAGTAACTATTACGTTGCAAACGCCTCCAAACAAAGAAACGGAAACTTAAACGCTACGTTTATCATGCGTATGGCGGAAGTCTATCTGATTGCCGCAGAGGCTGACATTTATCTGAACGGAGGAACGAATGCCGCCAAATACCTGAATAAGGTTCGCGAGCGTGCCGGAGCAAATCCGTTAACGGGCAACATGACGGTTCGTGACGTATTAGACGAAAGAGGACGCGAACTATGCGGTGAATATTGCCGCTTCTACGATTTGAAACGGACAGGGATGTTCAAGAGTTCCGATTATCTGAAAGATACTCACCCGGATCTCGCACGGTTCTTTGATCCGAATTATGCTTTACGTCCCATTTCTACGACCTTTACCGCTACCATTATTAATGGCAGCGAGTATCAGAATCCGGGATATTAAATTATAATACCCATATACCCAATCATTATCGGTACAATGATCCATATAGCCACACTATTGACTGTACCAACGATTGGGTATATTTTCCACACCTTTCCACATTTCCTCCACACCTCCTCCCAAATATCCATTTTTCAACTTCGCTGTTAATCTGTATCTTATCTTTTTAAGAAATTCTTTATACCCCATTGGTATACACTTTGTATCGACCTTACAACAAATGTGTTTTTAAATATAAAAGTATGAAGATTAATCAAAGGTTAACATTATGTTTTAGCTTACTGTTTAGTTTGTTGAGTATTTCGTATGCATCCGCTCAGCAACTGAACATATCGGGCGTTGTTATATCATCAGAGGATAATGAACCACTTATCGGCGCCACCGTCAGTGTAAAGGGAAATCCCACCAAAGGAGTGATTACTGATATCAACGGTCAGTTTCAGTTGTCCGTTGAAGCCGGAACCAAGATGCTGGTCGTATCTTACGTGGGAATGAAAACACAGGAAATACCGGAAAGGTACGTGTGGATTTGAACGTGTCAGGCGGTTTCTCTCATGCGGCTGTCGACTTCCGCCCTACCTTGAATGGTGACCAACGTGAAGAACTTCTTTATGAAGGATTGCTGAATTATGCAACAGACAACGGTATGGAGTCTCCGGCTGAATATGCCAGTTCCAATATCGGCACGTATGCGTATAAACCGGCTATGGGATACACGGACTGGCGAAAAGAACTGCTCCGCACCGCTACACATCAGAGTTATGAAGCTTCCGTCTCCGGCGGTAACGACCGATCTACATTCTATGCCTCGCTCGGCTACAACAGTCAGGAAGGATTGGCCAAAAACTCCAGTCTGGACCGTTACTCTGCACGTTTGAACATGACGCAAAAAGTCGGCAAATACGGAGAAGTAGGAGCAAATATGATGTTTTCATAAATGAATCAGGAGATGAATGAAGAACGCGGATCATCTATCAACCCTTTCCTGTGCGTAGCCATGACCATGACACCTTCCATGGTGGTGCGTGATGAAGAAGGAAACTACGTAGGAGCTTATGACGGCACCAGCCTGAATCCGTTGCGCGACATACTCACCGATTACAACCGCGTGCGTATGACACGTATGTTTTCAACCGGTTACGCAGCGATAGAGCCAATCAAAGGTCTCAAACTGAAAGAGACATTAAGCTATGATTATACTATCCAGAAGGATTCACGCTACTATAACCCTTTGAGCTCGGCAGGTCCTAAAAGCGGAAGCGATGCCCAGACAGCCAAAGGCTTCATTGAATACGGCAAACTGATCTCATCGACCTCACTGAACTATGTGCGTACTTTCGCCCGCAAACATCATCTCGATGTATTGGCGGCTTATGAAATAGAAAGCTACCAGACAGACCACGCTTCGGGTGAAAAGTCCAAACTGCCCAGTGATAAACTGACAGAACCGGATAATGCCGCCGTATTGAACAGTTTCAAGTCTGCCACCCAAGCCTATCGGATGATTTCTTATCTATCACGACTGAATTATGACTATGACGACCGTTACTACATCGCCGGAAGTTACCGTCGCGACGGAAGTTCACGTCTTTCACCCAACAACCGCTGGGGAAATTTCTGGTCTGTGTCGGGTATGTGGCATTTAGGCAACGAGAATTTCATGAAAGCCGTAAAGCCGGTTTTGAGTGATGTCAAGATACGTGCCTCGTATGGTGTAAACGGAAATCAGCCCGGTTCATACTACGGCTACAAAGGATTGTACAGTTATGGAGAAAACTATATGGAGGCAGCCGGATCGTATGAATCGGCACAACCCAATGATCTGTTGACATGGGAAAAGAATTACAGCCTGAATCTGGGCATCGATCTTTCATTTATCAATCGTATTTTTGCGAGTCTGGAATATTACAACCGGGATACCAAGGACTTGCTTTACAGTCTCCCCATCAGCGCCACTACCGGATTTACCAGTTATTTAAGCAACATCGGACGCTTGAACAACAAGGGAGTAGAGTTTGAATTGCGTACGCTGAATGTTGTTTCCAACGACTTTAACTGGACCAGTGTTTTCAACCTGAGCCATAACCGGAATAAGATCGTTTCACTCAACGGACTATTAGACCAGACGATTGAGGGAACATGGTTCATCCATAAAGTGGGACTCCCCTATCATACGTTTTATGTAAAAGAGTTTGCCGGAGTAGACCCGCTGACCGGTTCTGCCCAATATTATCTGAATACAAAAAATGAAGACGGAAGCTACAATCGGGAACTCACCACCGACGCTGCCAAAGCAGAATCTATTCCGTACAAAACCGCTACTCCCAAAGTATCAGGAGGATTCACCAATATCCTGAATTACAAATGGATAGACCTGACCTTTACACTAACTTATTCACTGGGCGGTTACTCATTCGACAAACTGGGAACTTATATTGAAAACGGCAGCAGTTCCATCTACAGTTCACGATACAACTTGCCCGCATACATGATGAACCGTTGGCAAAAGCCCGGAGATCAGACGGATATCCCACGTTTCGTATATGGTGAACCGGCTACTTCCACCAACTCGTCCCGCTATATCCACAGCACCGATCATTTACGCCTGAAAAACTTTACCCTCGGCTTCACACTGCCCAACCAGTGGACTCAAAAGCTGATGATTGACAAAGTACGGGTATATTTCTCGGGAAATAATCTGCTGACCTGGGCCAAATGGAAACAGTATGACCCCGAAACACCCGTTAACGGTGAAGTCTTTTGCGAGGCTCCCGCCATGCGTACTTTCAGTTTCGGAGCTCAATTATCATTCTAACATCCCTATCATTCTAACTAAATAAACAACATAATGAAACGAATTCATATATACATACTTACAGCAATGGCTCTACTGAACAGCTCCTGCTCGGCAGACTGGCTAGACCTTAACACCACCAGCTCGGTAGAAACCGGACAGGCCATCGTAACACTGGACGATGCCCAGATCGCTCTGAACGGAATTTATCGTCTGGCATCCGGCCATAGCTACTACGGAGACAACTATTGGTATTACGGCGATTGCCGTGCCGCCGATGTACAGGCACGTATCACCAAAGGAGACGGAAAACGCGTATCTCCCTATTATGAATACAATGTGCTCGCTTCCGATAATCTGAATATTGTACTGCCATGGAATACTGTTTATAAAGTAATACGACAGACGAATAATCTGATACAGAAAATAGAGTCGGGCAGTATTCAAAGCAGTGATACTAAAGAATTGAACCGCATCAAGTCCGAAGCGCTGGTGATGCGGGGACTTACCCTCTTCAACCTGACCCGGTTGTTCGGAATGCCTTATACGAATGACAAGGGGGCTTCATTGGGAGTACCCATCGAGACCTCCCCTTCCGATCCCACGCATAAACCGTCACGCAGCACTGTAGCGCAATGCTACGAACAGGTAGTCAGCGACATGAGCAATGCACTGTCCGGGTTGAGACAAGAGACATCCAATGGCTATATAAACTACTGGGCAGCTCAGGCATTACTGTCAAGAGTCTATCTGAATATGGGTGAATATCAGAAGGCTTATGATGCCGCTACGGATGTGATCAAGAACAACGGCGGACGTTATCAGCTTTACAGCTATGAGGAATATCCCAATGTATGGGGGCAGGATTTCCAGTCAGAATCATTATTCGAACTTTACATCACTTTATCCGAACCTTCAGGAGGTACGGGCGGTGAGGGCGCTCCGATGGTTTATGCCAACGAAGCAACGGTCGACTGGAATAATCTGATCTTGTCGGAAGATTTCCTGAACCTGCTGAATGAAGACCCCAAGGATGTACGCCACTGCCTGACGAAGGAATCTGTCATCGAAAACAACACCGGACTTCCGGCTGCCGCCATGCACGAGAAAGTCTATCTTGCCAAGTTCCCCGGCAAGACCGGAGATGATCCCAAAACTAATAACATTTGCATCATCCGCCTTTCCGAAGTCTATCTGAACGCGGCTGAAGCAGGACTGAAAAAAGGAACGGATCTTGAAGAAGCACAAGGTTATCTGAATGACATCATCAGCCGCCGTACGACGGATACCAGTCAGCAAGTATCAACGGAGACTTTTACTCTGGACAGGATTCTTAAAGAGCGCCGCAAGGAACTGGTTGGCGAAGGGGAAGTCTTCTATGACTACTTGCGCAATGGTCTGGCTATTGAACGCAAGGGCAGCTGGCATCTTGAGACTTTAAAAGCGTCTAACGCACAAAAGATAGAAGCTACCGATCTGAGAATAGCCCTGCCTATTCCGCAAAGCGAGATAGATGCCAATCCGAATATACAGCAGAATCCAAGGTAAGCAACGTCAATTGATGTATACCGTTTCCGGAATAAGCTGGCTATACTCATGTGTTTAGCCTCTTCCCGATATCAAAGAAGGTACATTTCACCAAAGAATGAAATGTACCTTCTTTGTCTTTCAGCAGCAGTTCCCACTCTCCGGTTTCTCTCCTCCTTAGTGAACGAATCGATAAAACACCCCCCTTTTTCACCGGCATCTATTGTAGGCAGAATTGTTTTTCCTATTTTTGCACTTGACAGAAAATTATTAAGGCTACTTTATGAGAAACATTATAGATAAGATGAACTCTTTGTATCCCATTTCGGATGAAACGATACAAATACTAAAAGAAAATACAGTATTATGTCATTTTCCAAAGAGGCATCAACTGATAGAGGCTGACAAATTTTGCAAATCGGCTTATTTTATTGAAGAAGGAATGACCCGCTCTTTCTGGCTGGTAAACGGAGAGGAAATAACGACTTCCTTTGCGTGCGAAGGAGCGATTGTCTTCAGCATGGATGAATTGTATTATAATAAGATGAGTGAAGAATTTGTGGAAACGCTTGAGGACGTTGTCGCATACAAAATATCACTGACCGATCTGCTCCGGCTGTTTCAGACCAATATCGAACTGGCAAACTGGGGAAGAGTGATTCATCAAAACGAATACAGACGCCTGCACCGTTCGCACAAAGACCGCCTCACCCTGTCTGCAAAAGAAAGATATGAAGCATTCAAACTTCAGTTTCCTCAAATGTGCCAGCGGATACAATTAGGATACATCGCCTCTTATCTGGGCATAACACTTTCAACACTCAGCCGCCTCAGAGCATACAAATAATTCCCATACACGGCAAGATTTTGATGCAGGACAAATTTTTAAACTTATAAATTCCGTATTTTTGCGGCTTCTTCAATGACTAATACTAATTTGAACAATAACTTAAAACATGCAAAAAATCTCTTCCTCTGCATTTGCAGACTCTAAACCCCATTACGTACTCCTTGACGGACTGCGAGGGGTTGCGGCTCTTTTGGTGATATGGTATCATGTATTCGAAGGTTTTGCTACAAGTCCCATAGACCAAAAATTCAATCATGGGTATCTGGCTGTCGATTTCTTCTTTATTCTGTCGGGCTTCGTTATCGGCTATGCTTATGACGACCGCTGGAAAACAACGATGACCCAAAAAGAGTTTTTCAAACGCAGATTAATCCGTCTGCATCCGATGGTTGTTATGGGAGCCGTTTTGGGTGCTATTACATTTTGCATACAAGGCTGCGAGCAATGGGACGGTACCCGTGTTTCCATATCGATGGTAATGGTGGCTATGCTTCTCAATCTTTTCCTGATTCCGGCTGTTCCGGGCACGGGTCCCGAAGTCCGTGGAAACGGTGAGATGTATCCTTTGAATGGTC
>RRZT012962163.1_pt1 | contig 11484 bp, 9 predicted proteins | sample 2165551 | NCBI WGS metagenome assembly RRZT01 (sample SAMN10456910, study PRJNA506462) | wastewater metagenome | biome: wastewater; feature: sludge; material: wastewater sludge; isolation source: wastewater sludge with Escherichia coli K12::gfp cells carrying plasmid... | place: USA: Moscow, Idaho ... | reverse complement strand
GCCTGCTCATTTAGATTTAGTTGCTGCCGAGATTGAGATTGTAGATTACGAGAACCGCGAATACATGTTAAAAAACGCGTTATCAGAAATCAAAGATCAATATGATTATATTATTATAGATTGCGCGCCTTCACTTGGTTTGATTACGCTGAATGCGCTTACTGCTGCTGATTCTGTGATTATTCCTATTCAGTGCGAATATTTCGCGTTAGAAGGTTTAGGTAAATTATTAAATACGATAAAAGGAATTCAACAACATCACAACAAGGAATTGGATATCGAAGGTTTATTGTTAACGATGTACGATTCGCGCTTACGTCTTTCTAATCAGGTGTTGGACGAAGTGAACAATCATTTTCCGCAAATGGTTTTCAAAACAATTATTACTCGAAATGTACGTTTGTCAGAAGCACCAAGTTTTGGCGAAACAATTATTCAGTACGACGCAGCAAGTAAAGGTGCAGAAAATTACTTAAATTTAGCGCGTGAATTTTTAATTAACAACAACGATACAGTTTAAATAAAATGGCAAAGCCAAATAAAAATAATCGCTTAGGACGTGGATTATCTGCTCTATTAAAGGATGAACCAACTGTAAAAACAGCACAAGATGAAGGTGCAAAGAAATTGGTTGGAAACATTTTGGAAATAGATTTAGAAAAAATCACCGCGAATCCTTGGCAACCACGAACTAATTTCGATAAAAAAGCTTTAGAGGAATTGGTTTCGTCTATTCAAACATTAGGCGTTATTCAACCAATTACGATTCGTAAAAAACCAACTGGTGAATATGAATTGATTTCTGGTGAAAGACGTTTTCGCGCTTCGCAATTAGCTGGTAAAAAAACAATTCCGGCTTATGTGCGTTTAGCAAATGACCAAGAAATGCTGGAAATGGCATTGGTCGAAAATATTCAGCGTCAAGATTTAGATGCGATCGAGATTGCGCTTTCTTACCAACAATTGATTGATGAAATCAAGTTAACACAAGAAGAATTAAGTAAACGTGTTGGGAAAGACAGAACGTCTATTACCAATTATTTGCGTTTATTAAAATTAGACCCAATTATCCAAACAGGAATTCGTGACGGAATGATTTCAATGGGACACGGTCGCGCTTTGATGGCTATTGATGATACTGATTTACAATTTGATATTTACGAAAAAATTGTCAAAAACAATTTATCTGTTCGCGATACAGAACGTTTAATCAAATCGATAAAAGAAGGTAAACCTGAGAAAAAAGCAACAAATGAATTACCTTCTCAGTACAAAGAAGCATTAAGTTCTATTTCAAATTCATTGAATACGAAAGTTGAAATAAAACGTGCAAATAATGGAAAAGGTAAAATAATTTTGAATTTTACTTCTGATGATGAGTTTGAACGATTAAGAAAATTTTTAAATGAAAATTAAAGCATTCTTACTTGGATTAACGATCTCTTCGACGTTTGCTTTCGGTCAAGTTAAAACGGACTCTTTAGTCGTTGTCGAAAATAATGCTATTGTAAACGATACAATGAGCGTAACTAAAGAAGCATTAATGGAGAAAAGTCCAATTAGAGCCTCTTTGTATTCGGCTATTTTACCTGGTGCTGGACAATTGTATAACAAAAAATGGTTAAAAGCACCTATTGCGCTTGGTTTAGTAGGTACAGGAACAGGTTTCACGATTTATTACAATAATAAGAAAAAAAAATACCGAAAAGCTTATATTGCGGTAAGAGAAGGAACACCAAACGAATTCACAGGAATTTTATCTGCGGAGCAATTGGCAGTTATTCAAGATGATTACAAACGCAAACGCGATTATAGTGTCGCTTTAACTGCATTAGCTTATTTATTAAATATTGTAGATGCTACTGTTGATGCGCATTTATTCACAGTTCGTAATGACACAGAAATGTCATTCAAACCAACAGTCATTCAAGATGAAATGACATTAGAGCCAGTTTTAGGATTGGCATTTAACTTAAAATTTTAGAAATTACAGATGAAAATTGCATTAATAGGATACGGAAAAATGGGAAAAGCCATTGAAGAAATTTTAATTCAACGCGGACACGAAGTTGTACTTAAAATATCTCGTACTCCACTTGCGGAAGAATTAAATAATGTTGAAGTTGCAATAGAATTTTCGAGACCAGAATTCGCTTACGACAACCTTAAAGTATTACTTGAAAATAAAATCGCAACAATTTGTGGAACAACAGGATGGTTAGATAAACAAGAAGAAATTAATCATTTAGCAATTTCAAATAACACCGCTTTTTTATATGCTTCTAACTTTAGTTTGGGCGTTAATTTATTCTTCGAATTAAATTCTATTTTAGCTCGAATGATGAATAAATATCGTAACGAATACCAAATTAATCTAGAAGAAATTCATCATACACAAAAACTTGATGCACCTTCTGGAACAGCGATTACAATTGCCGAAGGAATTATTGACAATTCAACATATAATTCTTGGTCGATGGACGAAAAGGCAAAAGATATTATTCCAGTTGAAGCAAAAAGAATCGAGGACGTTCCTGGAACACATATCGTACAATATAACTCTGATGTAGACACTATTGAGATTTCTCATACTGCGCATTCTCGCAAAGGTTTTGCCTTAGGTGCCGTGATTGCTGCGGAATGGATTTGTAATAAACAAGGTGTTTTCACAATGAAAGATGTACTTGAACTAAACTAAATTAAAATACTAAATATCAAAAACTTATGCATGTACTAATTTACTGGTTAATTGGTTTTATTATTGCCAATATAATCTTTGGAGCTGCAACTTGGAAATTATATAAAAATGCTGGAAAGCAAGCAATTCAAGCTTATATTCCTTTTCTAAATATCTGGAAAGGTTTAGAAATTATTCATCGTCCAAAATGGTGGATTATTCTATTTTATTTGCCAATTGTTGGTCCTATTTTTTGGTTAGTATTCTTTGTTGATTTAGGAGATTCTTACGGAAAAATTGAAACAAAAGACAAAGTCATTATGGTTTTGACTTTAGGTTTATACATTTTTGCAGTTAATTATTCTGATAATCCAAAATATTTAGGACCAGAAAAACGCAAACCAACATTTGTTTCTTCCTTAATTTTTGCCCTTGTTTTGGCAACTTTGGTTCATAACTGGTTTATTCAACCAATGATTGTTCCAACAGGATCAATGGAAAATACAATCAAAATTGGTGATGCTTTATTTGTAGAAAAAGTAAGTCACGGAGCGCGCGTTCCTATGACGCCGATCGGAATTCCATTTTCTGAGTTCATTTACCGTGATGGTTTTATCGACAAAGCGCGTTTGCCTTATATGCGTCTTCCAGGTTGGAGAGATTTAAAATCGAACGATATTGTTGTCTTCAACTATCCTACAGATTCTGTTTATTCTGCTATCGATCGTAAAGATGCGTATGTAAAACGTTTAGTAGGTTTACCGGGAGAAACCGTGCAAATTCGCAATGGTGTTTTATATGTAAACGATAAAAAATTCATTCCAAAGAAAGATGCGCAAGTTCAGCACGCTTATAAAGTAACTACAAAAGTCCCTTTTAGTGATAAATTGTTGTATGATAATTTCGGAATAAATCCTTTAGGAGGTGACCAAATTAAGAATGATTATGATATCATAAAAAGTGAAGATGGTAGATTAGAGTATTACTTCAAAGGATTAACAGATACACATGTTGCTACAATGAAGTCGAATTCAAATGTTATTTCTATTGAACCAACTTTGGCTCCGGTTGGATACAAAAGACAAATATTTGACAGAAGAAAAAATGCAATTGATAGTACAAATACTATATTTCCTGTAAACAAAAATTGGAATGAAGATCAATACGGACCGTTATACATTCCGAAAAAAGGTGATATAGTTGACGTTAACAAAGAAACTTTAGCACAATATATTAATATCATTCGTAAATACGAACACAACAATTTACGTGTCGATTCTGCAAATGGGAAGTTTGATGTATTTATCAATGGAAAACAAACAAATACATACGAAATCAAACAAAACTATTACTTCATGATGGGAGATAATAGAAATCAATCGTTAGATGCGCGTTTCTTTGGATATGTTGGAGAAGATCACATCATTGGTCGTCCAATTATGATTTGGGCAAATATGAACGGAATGTTCGAGCCTGCTGCTCCTAAGAAATTTATTTGGAACCGTTTCTTTACATCAATCAATAATGATAATCCAGACAAAACTTCGTACGGAATTTATGTTTTAATTGCCTTAATTGGTTGGATTGGATACGATATTGTAAAAGCTCGTAAAGAGAAGAAGAAAAACAAATATTAATAAAAAGAGCGATAAAATCCTCTAAATTATAAAATTAACAACACTATAAATGTGCATTATAAGCTACTTGTAATGCACATTTCCATATAAAATAATAGAATGAAAAATACGTTTGCAGCTTTTTATTTTGGACCGATTGATTACTATGCAGAAATGGTAAAAAGCCAAACTTTGGATATCGAAGTTCAAGAAAATTTTCAAAAGCAAACTTACCGTAACCGCATGTATATTTTGGGCGCAAATGGTAAATTGATGTTGAATATTCCAATCTTACATAACGGAACTCGTTTGTTCAAAGATTTACAACCTTCTTACGAATATGATTGGCAAAAAGAACACATCAAATCGTTGAAATCAGCTTATCAAAGTTCTCCATATTTTGAATATTATGAAGATGAAGTTATTCCTATTTTAGAACAAAAAGAGAAATTTCTTTTAGATTTTAATCTAAAAACGATTGATTTCATCAACAAGAAATTAAGCTTAGATTTAGATATTTCAAAAACTGAAACCTATCAAGATTTGAATCCTGAAAATGATTTCAGAAATCAATTTTCTGCTAAAAAAGCTCCTCAATATAACTTACCAGAATATGCGCAAGTTTTTGATGATAAATTTGAGTTTATAGAAGGTTTGAGTATCTTAGATTTACTTTTTAGCGAAGGACCAAGTGCCGCAGTATATTTAAAAAACTTAATAAAATAACAACATGAGAAAATTATTTATTGCTTTAGGATTTGCCTTTACATTAGGGTTTGCTCAAGCACAAACAACAGAAGTACCAAAAGAAAAATGGTATCATGCAGGTGTAGAACAAACAGGTGTTTATGGTGTAAATACAGATCAAGCTTTACAATTTTTAAAAGACAACAAAAGAAAAGCAAATACAATTATTGTAGGAGTTTTAGATAGTGGTGTTGAAAATTTCCACGAAGATTTGAAAGCAAATATGTGGTCAAATCCAAAAGAAATTCCAGGAAACGGAATCGATGATGACAAAAATGGTTACATTGACGACGTACATGGTTGGTCTTTTTTAGGAACTGCAAAAGGAATCAATTACAATGATGATACAACTGAATTAACACGTGTTTACAAAGCTTTATCATCTAAATACGCAACTTTCGATCAAAAGAAAAATCACGAAGCTATTGTAAAAAATCCTACTGAATATGCTGAATTTCAAAAAATTGAAAAAGAGTATTTAAGTGCTGTAGGAAAAGCAAAATATAACCAACAAGTTGCTCAATCTAAATTGAATGCAGTTGAAGGTGGTGTAAATAAAATGGTTCTTGAGTTTGGTGATACTAAGTTATCAAAAGATATTTTAAAGAATTATCAACCAACAGATTCTCAAATCTTAGAAGCTTTATGGATTTTTGGTGAGTTAAAAGAAGAGCAATGGGTTGGCAAAACGATGAAAGAAGTTTCGAATACCTATTTAGGAGCTGCTCGTCGTGCTGCAAAGGGAGATGCTTTATCTTCTCACTTAAATCTAGATTTGGTTGATCGTAAAGATGTTGACAATCCAAATGATAAGAAAGAGCGTTTTTATGGAAACGGAGATTCTAACGGACCTGAGTCTTCTCACGGAACTCACGTTGCTGGAATTATCGGTGCTGTAAGAGGAAATAATATCGGTTCTGAAGGAACAACAGGAGGAAATAATGTGAAAATTATGTCTGTTCGTACAGTTCCAAATGGAGATGAGCGCGATAAAGATGTTGCAAATGCTATTTATTATGCAGTTGACAATGGAGCAAAAATCTTGAACATGTCTTTCGGAAAACCTTATTCTCCTGATGCAGATTTAGTTTGGGATGCGTTCAAATATGCTTCTGATAAAGGTGTTTTAATTGTAAAAGCTGCAGGAAATAGCAACGAAGATATTGATGTTCATGTACATTATCCAACTAATTTCAGAAATGGAAATACAGTTTCTAAATCTGTCCTTACAGTTGGTGCTTCTACAAAAGATCCAAATGCTTTAAAAGCTCGTTTCTCAAACTATGGTAAAAAATCGGTAGATGTTTTTGGACCAGGACAAGAGATCTACGCAACATATCCAGGGGTTGACCAATATCGTTTCTTAAATGGAACTTCTATGGCTTCTCCTGCTGTTGCTGGTGTTGCTGCATTAGTTTGGTCACATTATCCAAAATTAACAGCAGAAGATATTCGTATTATTTTAATGGAAACAGTAAATAAAAACGATCAATTAAAAGATATTTCTGTTGCTGGAGGTGTTGTAGATTCTTACAAAGCTGTACAAAAAGCTGAAGAAATTTACAAACAACGTAAGTTGAAATAATTTTAATTTTAACACAACATTATAAAAAGGCTTCAAATTTTGGAGCCTTTTTTGCGTTTAAACTCCGGATAATTTTAGATGTAACAATTTCGGTTGTTTCTCGACATATAGATAAAATCAATTATGAAAAAATTCTTATTAAGTATATCAGTTGCCATGTTTGTTGGTGTGGCATCGTTCGCACAAGAAACGACAACTGCTCTACCTTTACCTAAAGTTGATCAAAAATATTGGCAACACGAATCTTTCGAAGAAAGTGGTGTTTATGGTGTTAATACTCAAAAAGCTTTACAATTTTTAGAATCAAAAAAACGTAAACCTTCACAGTTAATTGTTGGTGTTTTAGATTCTGGAGTTGAGATTACTCATCCAGATTTAAAAGATAATATTTGGACAAATAGCAAAGAAATTGCTGGGAATGGAATTGACGATGATAAAAATGGTTATGTTGATGATATTCACGGTTGGAATTTTATCGGAGGAAAAGATGGTAAAAATGTTGATGGAGATACATTAGAGTTAACACGTCTTTTTGTAAAATACCGCGATTTATTCGAAAAAAGTAAAGATGCAGCTTCAAACAAAGCGAAATTCCCAAAAGAATTTGAAGAATATCAAAAAATAAAACCTGAGTTCGAAAATAAATTAGCCGAAGCAAAACAAAATGCTGCGCAATATGTACAGATGAATGATATTTTCTCTGTTGCATTTCCTGCTTTGATTAAAGAATGGGGCGAAAAAGATTTGAATGAAAAAAATATGATGTCTTTTAAACCTGTTTCTAAAGAAGCACAACAAGGGATGATTATTTTTGGTATGGTTCCGAAAGAAGCTTGGGAAGGAAAATCGATGAAAGATTTCTTAACAGAAGTTGGAAATGAAATTTCAGAAGGAACAAAATATTACAAAGAACAAGTTGAAATTAACTTGAATACAGAATTAGATCCTCGTCCAATTGTTGGTGATAATTATGCTGATAAATCAGAACGTTTTTACGGAAATAATGATGTAGACGGTCCTGATTCTATGCACGGAACGCACGTTTCTGGAATTATTGCGGCAAAATCTGGGAACGGAATTGGAATGGATGGAATCGCAGGAAATGGTTATGTAAAAATCATGTCAGTTCGTACAGTTCCAAATGGAGACGAACGAGATAAAGACGTTGCAAATGCCATTCGTTATGCTGCAGATAATGGAGCAAAAATCTTAAATATGTCTTTTGGAAAAGCTTATTCTCCAGATAAACAAATTGTTTGGGATGCATTTAAATATGCTGAGAAAAAAGGTCTTTTATTGATTAAAGCTGCAGGAAATGAAAACGTAAATATTGATGACGAAATTCACTTCCCTACTGTTTATGATAACAAAGGTGCAGAAGTTTCTAAAAATGTAATTACAGTTGGAGCAAACACAATGGATAATGACAATTTAAGAGCAAGTTTCTCTAATTTTGGTAAAAAGTCTGTAGATGTTTTTGCACCAGGAAATGAAATATATTCTACTGTTCCTAATAAAGATGGGGAATACAAAAACGAAAGTGGAACTTCTATGGCTTCGCCAGTTGTAGCGGGAGTTGCTGCTTTGGTTTGGGCACATTATCCCAAATTAACTGCAACAGATATCAAACAAATTTTGTTAGAATCTGTCAACAAAAATCCTGCTTTAACAGATATTTCTGTAACAGGCGGTGTTGTTGATGCGTACAAAGCTGTTCAATTAGCAGAAAAAATGTATGTTGCTAAAAAAATGAAGTAATTAGTTTTATATAAATTGTTTTAAAATTGAAATCCTCAACTAAATTTAGTTGAGGATTTTTTATTTAAATACTATAAACTTTTTCTTCTAAAATACCAGATTCAATCTCAATTGGTTGTTCATTTTGTCTAAAAATTCGGGCAGATAATTTTCCTTTCAACTCCACCACTCCATTTTCTACACGAAGCCAACTTCCTTCTCTCAATCCAACTACAACTTGATGATTAAATTTGTGAAATTCATTGATACGTGTTTCTCTTGTTTCTCCTTTGTGCGTAGAATTTGGATCAGGATCCAAATAATGCGGATTAATATTAAAAGGTAAAAATTGCAATGCATCAAAACTTGGTGGATAAACGATCGGCATATCGTTTGTTGTTCCAATTGTTAAACCTGTCAAATTACTTCCTGCGCTAGTTCCAATATATGGCGTTCCATTATGTACAGCACTTCTCAACTCTTCTACCAAACCAAGTTCATATAACGTTTTTAGCAATAAAAATGTATTTCCTCCTCCAATAAAAATCGCTTTCGCATGCAAAATGGCTTCTTTTTTATTCTCGAAAGTATGCAAACCTTTTACAGAAATTCCAACCGTTTGCAAAGCATCTTTTACATTTTGCGTATAATCATCGTACGAAATTCCCGAAGGACGCGCATAGGGAACAAAAATGATTTCATCAGAATTAATAAATTCTTTGATTTCATCTTTTATATATTCTAAAAAACTATAACCGTGAATAGTACTCGTACTTATCACTAATAGTCTATCATTTGGATTTATCATGTTATCGAATTTTAACTCAAAAGTAAGTTTAAAATAAGAAAGTAGGTGAAAAATTGACAAAAAAATATACCGAATTACTTTACTTTTGTACAATTCTAAAAAATGAAATTTCAAGATTTCTAGATCTTCATGAAAAAAATAGTACACTTCATTATACCTTTATTCATAGTTGTTATTATGCTAATAATTGGAATAGAACAAACACTTCGAAAAATTCCCAATGATTACAAATACAAAGCAAATTATTTAAAAGAAAATGGAAAACAAATAGAAACTTTGATTCTTGGGAGTTCTCATACTTTTACTGGACTCAATCCAAAATTATTTAAAAATAAAACTTTTAATGCTGCGCATTCTGCTCAATCATTGGATTTAGATTATAAAGTTTTTGAACAAAATCGAAAATATTTACCCAATTTAAAAACCATTATTATTCCCATTTCGTATTTTTCGTTTACAAAACAATTGAATGATTTTAACCAAAAAAAGTTAAAATATTATTCCATTTATTGGAATGTTGATATAAATAATAACGAGTTAAATCTTAATTACGAAATTTTTTCAGAGCCTGTTGAAGTTAATTATAATCGAATAAAAGAATATTGGATTGAGGATAAAAATAATTTGACAATAGATACTAATGGATATATAAATAAGCGATACGAACCAAGTTGGAATGATAGTATTTATGCTAAAAAAACGTTTGAAAGACATTGTGCAAATTTGAATTCAAATCAAATACAACATATTATAAAAACACATTATCATGATTTAGAACAAATTATAAAACAAGCAAAATCAAATGATATAAAAGTTGTTCTATTAGCTACTCCTACAACTAATTTGTATAAAAATTATGTTATAAAAACACCTCAGTATTTCAACTTAAAAAATAATATTAATCGCTTATCGGAATATGATAATGTCATTTTCATCGATTATTTTATCAATAATAAAAGTTTCAGTAAAAAAGATTTCAAAAATTCAGATCATTTAAATGCAAAAGGTGCAGATAAATTAACCTTTAAGGTGGATTCTATTATGAATAAAACATTTACGTTGATTACAAAATAAATCGAATATCTATCATCAAAAAAGAGCTTGATAAATCAAGCTCTTTTTTGGTTTTATAGTTGTGTAAAATTAGTTTTTATAGGAAATCCATTTCACCATTTCTTTCACAGTTGGTTTTTTACCATAAATTAAAATTCCAATTCTATAGATTTTTCCAGCAATATAAACCATAAATATGGTGCTGATTAAAAGCAAAAATAAGGATAAAGCTAATTGCCAAATCGGAACATCGAAAGGAATTCGAGTAATCATTGAGATGGGCGAAGTTAATGGAATCATTGATAACCAAAAAGCAACTGGACCATCAGGATTTTCGAAAGTTGTCATACTTCCATAAAGTCCAATCATCATCGGAACTAAAGGAAAATATGTGAATTGTTGCGTATCAGTATCATTGTCAACCGCAGAACCAATTGCTGCGAAAACAGAGCTGTAAAACAAATATCCCAAGATGAAATAAGCAATAAAAGCAAAAATGATTAACGGATAATTAAACGTCAACAACACTTCGCTAATTTCTGTTACTTTTTGCATCATATCTGGGTTAGTTTCCGCTAATTGTGCTTGATTCATCATTTGTTGTGACATATCCATTCTCGATGCTGCAATTGCAGGAAATAAAATCAATAACCCCATTGTCATTCCAATCCATATTGCAAATTGCGTCACTGCAACCATTGTCGTTCCTAAAATTTTACCCATCATCAATTCGAAAGGTTTCACAGAAGAAATGATAATTTCTACAACACGATTATTCTTTTCTTCAACAACCGAACGCATAACTTTTACGCCATAAATCATCACAAACATGAAAATAATGTAAGTTAAAAACATCGATAATCCGATTTTCAACTCCATTCCTTTATCTTCTTTTCCGTCTGTAACGTTGAAAACATTCAGGTTAACACGAGCCTTAGAAGCTTCTAAAGCTGCTTTATCAATACCAGATTTCGCCTGCTTTTCTTTTTCAATCTTATCACTAATTGTTCTCGAAAGTTTTTCTCGATCAGTAATTCCAAGATTTCCATTTGTAATTAATTCTGTATTTTTCTCAATATTTTCATAATTTCCATCTGTATTTTTTGGAATATGAAGAATCGCATTCAAATATTCGCTTCCTTTCAATGTATCTTTGATTGACTCCAACTCTTGAGGTGTGTAAATACTGAACATCATTTGTTTAGTCGATTTAAACGAGGTTACAAACTCTGTACTTTCATCTACAATTGCAATGTTTTTC
>RRZT010685458.1_pt1 | contig 11484 bp, 10 predicted proteins | sample 2165551 | NCBI WGS metagenome assembly RRZT01 (sample SAMN10456910, study PRJNA506462) | wastewater metagenome | biome: wastewater; feature: sludge; material: wastewater sludge; isolation source: wastewater sludge with Escherichia coli K12::gfp cells carrying plasmid... | place: USA: Moscow, Idaho... | reverse complement strand
GCGGCTTCGGGAAGATCGGCGGCGTTGTGCTGGTTCAGCCATGCGGCAGGGTCGATGAACTCGCCGTTGGTGCCGCCATCGCGAACCTCGAAATGCAGATGCGGCCCGGTGCTCATGCCCGAGGAACCGACGTCGGCGATGTGTTGCCCGGCCACGACTTGATCGCCGACCGAGACGTGGATGCCGTGCTGCCAGCTGTGCGCGTAGGCGGTCGCCACGGTGCGCCCGGCGATACGGTGCTCGATCACGACGAGGCCGCCGTAACCGCCGGAGAACTCGGCAACGGTAACCGTGCCTGAGGCTGCGGCGAGGATCGGCGTACCGTCCGGCGCGGCGAAGTCGGAACCTGTGTGGAAGCTCTGCTCCCCGGTGATCGGGTGGATGCGTGACCCGAACGGTGACGTGGGAACCCAGGTGCCCTCCGGCAGGGGGAAGACCACGCGCGATGACTCCGTGACCTCAGCGAGTATGACAGCGGGTTGGAGCGGTGCTGGGTTGATCGGGCCACCCGCTCCCGTGAGCGTGCTCAGGATGGTGAGTGCGACCGGCTCATAGTTGTTGTACCTGTCGGGGTAGGCACTGACTTCGACGGCTTGAGCTGCCTCGCCCTTGCTCATCTGCTGCCAGCCGGGAATGTCGAGCAGGCCACGCGGACTCGGGTAGTTCGGACCGTCCGGCCCGCCGTAGAACGCCCGAGCTTGATAGGTGGCGTCCATGAGTTCGGTGACACTGCCCCACCCGGACTGCGGGCGCATCTGGAACAACCCGAGTGAGTCGTGGTCGCCACCATTGCCGTCGTTCGGGTAGTCGGCGCTCTCGGGGTAGGCGGAGGTGTTCGACAGCATCCGCAGGGTGGATTCGGTGAGGGCCGCCATGAGCGCGATCTGGATGCCGTCGCGCCCCACCCCGTCGATGGCGGAACCGATCTCGATGATGGTGGCCGCGTGCGTGAGCTGTTGCCGGTTGAGCGTGATGGTCTCACCGTTTGCGGTGGTCGCTGTGAGCGAGTCGGGGATATCCCCGACGGTGACGCCGGTGCCGTCGATGGTGCATGCGGCGTTCGCGGCGGGGTTCATCAGTACGCCGATCGCCAGCAGGCCGACGAATGGGCCGAGCAGGAGCATCAGGGCCAGCGCGATGGCTACCTTCTTCATGGTCGTTGCCTCCGTCTCAGCGCAGCGGCTGGTCGAGCATCGACAGCCGCAGCAGGTAGCACGACGGCACCGCACCCGCAGCGGGTGTCTCGGTCGTGCTCTGGCTGCCCGTCGGCGGGGTTTCGGGTGGGCAGGCGAGGAAGATCGTGAACGCCACCGCATGCTCAGAAGTCACCGGTTCGTCGTTCCAGATCCCTTCGCGGTGCCGGGTGCCCTCGATCGTGATGGCGGTCGCCCCGAGCGGGAGTTGACCGGGCCGGGCCTGCTCGACCGCCTGCGCCCACAATTCCGGCACGTAGGCGTCGGTGATGGTCAGGTGCTGGCTCGTGCCGTACTGGCGCAGCTCGCCCCAGGCGTCACGGCCCGGCAGGTAGGAGGTGACGTCGGAGGCCAGGCCCGCCTGCTCGTTCCCGGTCGGGTCACCCACGTCCAGCAGCACGGCGGTGTAATCCAGCGGTAGGAACCCACTGGCGGTGTCCCAGGTGAACAGCGCATGTGCGGCCTGGCGTGCGAACTCTACGGGGTCGCTCGCCGGTGCGATCACCGGCAGGCGCGGAGTCGGCTGGCTGGGAGCGGAGCGAGTCGGTACCGGTGACCGGTCGGGTGACGGGCTGGTGTCGTTCGGGCCGGTCACCAGCCCGTAGACGCCGATCGCAGCCAAGACGAGGAACGCGACCCCGGCGCAGACAAGGGAGATCAGTCGGCGGCGGGTGCGGGCGGGATCATCGGGAGTCGTCTTCATAACCCCCAGGTGCGCCGCCCACTCACCCGATGAGGGCTAGAGCGCCCGGAGATGCCTGCGCGGGTTGTCTTGCAACTGCCGAGCGGCACGCAGCTCGTCGGCGAACGTGCTGGTGCCGTCAGCGGTCACCAGAAACGAGGCGATCTGCTCGTCGGTGAGATCGCTTGCCAGCACCTCGGCGTCGTAGTGCGTCCACCAGTCGGCAAGCTCCGTCCAGGTGGCGACGAACGCGCGCACCGGCCACCGCACAGGCTCGGTCTCACCCGTGGACGTGACCGGTGCTGGCTGCTTCTGCGCGGTATGTGCACGGGTGACGGCCTCTTGTGCGAGCGCCTCCAGATCGGCGTCCTCGCTTGCGGCGACGGCGGCGCGGACGCGCTCGAAGCCGGGATGCACTGGCCCACCGGCGTCGATGCGTTCGATTTCGGCAGCGGCATCGCCGCGCACCGTGGCAGGCAGGTCGCGGTCGTCGGCGACTTGCCGCAGGTAGTCGATCTTGTCGAGCGTTTTGTAGGACACGCCACCGGGGATCATGGCGGCGGCTTGCTCGCTGGCCCGGCCCGCCGCTTCGGACGGTGCGGGAAGGTTTCCCGCACCGTCCTTTCCTGGCTGGTTCTCCGCACTGAACCGTGTTGCTGCCTGCCTGCGTGAGGCGTCCTCGGCCATGAGGGTCTTTAGCTCGCGATACAGCGCAGTCTTTTCACTCGAGGTGAGGTTCTTGTGCAGAAGGTTGTCGTCTTGCTCAGCCAGCAGGTGCCCGAGCCTGCCCGAGACGCCCGAGCGCACCCACACACTCACCGTGCGCCAGCCGAGTAGCTTGATCGCGGCCAGCCGTCGAGCGCCGCACACCAGCACCCCGTCGATGGTGACCGTCAGCGGCTCTAGGAGTCCGTCCCGTGCGATGGACTCGACCAACGCGGTCAGGTCGCCCAGGTCGGTGCGGTGCCGGTTGCCGACGATGATTGAGGCGACCGTGCGATCCAGTTCGATGTGCCCGGTGCGCCTGCTCATGACCGGCCCCCGCGTTTCGGGGCCGCGAGCGAGATCATCAACACGAGATCGTCGTCGCGCAGCAGCGCGCGCAGGCTCTCGCCGATCAGCAACCTCAGCAGGATGCCGCGCCCGGCAGCGGTCGCGGCATAGGCCGGGCTGGGGTGCCCGAGCAGTGCTTTCAGCAGTGCCGTCCAAGCGGTGCCGTTCACGTCCAGCAGGGCGCGGGCGTGCTTGTCACGACGCAGCGCTTCATAGGCGCTCTGGCGGCTCCCCGCACCGGCCAGAGCCTGGCAGACGTGCTCGACCCCGGCGCGGGCGACGTGCGGGGGCCAGCCCAGCAGCGTGAACAACGCGATCGCGTCCTCCACCGCCGATCCTGCCGAGCAGCACGCCGTGGCACTGACCGGTTCGTCGGAGGCGGTTGGGTCGGGGTCGGTGACGTGGAATGCGGAGTGATAGTCCGTCAGCGGGTTCTCCCGATCTGACAGCCGCTCGGCGTCGTGGAACGCGGAGATGTGTGGGCGTCGGGCTTGATGCACCGAACACAGCAGGCCTTGACCGCGTTCCTCCGCGATGCAGGTGATGCGCACCGCGTGGGTCACCACGCCCCAGGGGTCATTCGCGGTACGCGCGGCCTTCGTGCGCATCACGTCGAATGCGGTTGAAGCTGCCTCCCAGGGGTCGAGGCCGTGCTTGCGGGCCAGCGCCCCGTACTTTTCGGCGGCGTAGGCCATCAGGTCAGCGGCAACCGGATCGGATTGCCACGCGCCGGGGCCGCCCTCGTGCAGCCGGTTCAGCAGGGCACGCAAGCCCTCGCTGCGAGTAAAGTTTTCCGGTTCACCGAAGGTCGTGCGGGTTGTCATGATGGCACCTCCTGGTAGCGAGGTGCACGCAGCGGGCCTCTGCGTTGGGGGTGGTCGGGCGTTCGTTGTCGAGTCATCGTTGATCACCGCTTCACGAATTCCCGACCGCAGTGCGCGTCGGAGCGTGGCGCCGGGCACTGTGCCCGAACGCCGACAGCGGCGACAGCTGTCTGGCTCGGTCGCCGAGGTACCTCAACCCGTCCACCAATGGCGCGCGGGCCTTGCGCGACATCTCAACCTCCATGTCGATGCCCCTCCCGGCCAATGACGCAGTATTGCGGGCGATCAAATCGGTGGGCCGCACCCACTCGACACCGCGCGCCCGGTGATCCTCGAATTTCCACTCGACCGCCGCCGCCTCAGCTGCATCGGTGAGCTCGTCAGTCGCGGCGGTCTCGACCGTGGTGTCCTTGCGCTTGGTGACGTCGGCAGCGGCGACCGCCTCGGGCACCTGCCGCACTTCGCGCCGGTTCTCCGGCATGTCCGGTTTGGGTGCATCCTCGACGCGCACCTCCTCGTACGCTCGCGCCTGCTCTCGCGGGTCGATATTCATGATGTTGTCTCCATTCCTGTGGTGATTTCCGGTTCCTCGACCGGCGGGGTAAACCAACGGCCCACGGTCGAGGGATGCACTTGCAACTCATCGGCGATCGCCTTGTTCGACCAGCCGGCCTCCCGAAGCTGCATGGCGCGCTCACGCCGACCAAGCACCAGCTCGGCCTCCGGCTCAGCGTCGGGTTCGGCTTCGGACTCGGGTGCTGGGTGTGCCTCGGCTACGGCTGGTAGCTCGCCGAGTATCTGAGCCGTGCTGCTTCGCGGAACGGTGGCCGAGCGTGTGAGGACGACGGTGAGGTGCGTGCTGGCCAGTAGCACCAGTGGCGGCACCGCCGCGACCGTCGCGGCGAGCAGGGCGGGCACGCTAGCGTCGGCAGCAACGACCGCGTGCAGCGCGTTCGCGGCCACAGACACGAGCGCCCCGCAGATCAGCAGCGCCCACGGATACCAGGCACCTCGGCGACCATCGAGCGCGACGACCGCGATCGTCGAGACCACGATCAGCCCGTCGACCAACAGCGGCCAGATCCACGCCTGCCCCGAAGCGATACCAGACCGGGCCGCGAGGTCGGCCAGTGCCATGAATGAGAGCCAGAACGCACCGATACCGATCAAGACCGTGCCCGTCGCAGCAGTCACCACCGCCCAACCCCACGCAAGTCTCCGCACGCTCATCACAGCCCCCGACCACTCGCCGAGGCCGCAACGCGAAGCCCGTCATCGCCGAACCCTGCCCCCGTCTGGCGTACTGGAGCGCGACGACGCGGCCCGTAGGTGCTGACGTGGCGATACGCCGAACCGACCGTCCGGACGATCTCGTGCTCGCCCAGCCCGGACTGGCTCGCGGCCAAGCCGAGCGCATCGAGTGCTTCGCTGGGTGAGTGACCGTGCTCGGCCATGCGGCATGCGGCTTTGAACAGCCCGAGGTTGCGTTCGCCCTCGGGCCGGTTCGCGACGTATGAGGCAAGCCGGGCAACATCCAGCGGACAGCCACCCGGCGGCGCGGGCGCTGGGGTGTACTTCGGGCGCGGATCGAGGAAGTGGCGCAGCCGCTGCGCGTCCAGGCGCACGACCGGGCCAGCGGCCACGCTCTCCACCCGGTACTGCATCCGACGGCCGTCAATCATGCGCTGCGAGGGCGGCACGATGATGTAGCCGCCATCGCCCCGAAAGTCGACACCCGCCCGGCCTACCTGCCACGACCGCTGCTCATGCTCCGCAACTGCGGGGAAGTACAGATGCCTGCCGCCGGTCGGCGTCGTGACGACCGCCAACGGTTCCGGCAGCACCTCCGAGCGCGCCGCGTTTCTAGCCGCGACGTACCCATCGACTTTGTGCACGTCGATGTCGACGACGACCAGCCCCGAAGCCGCACCGGTCGGGATGGCAAGGTTCGCAGCCGGTCGCTGCCGCCACCACAACACCACCTGAGCTGTATCGGTGGTCGCCTCGTGGAAGCCACGGGGGGTTATCGGGCGTTTCCCGCCCGGCACGCACGGGAACACCGGCACACCGAGCTGTGCCAGCTCGCGCGCGGCGAGAGGTAGCGGCACGCCTTCGCCGAGCCAGGAGAAGATCACAGCGACCGCCGAGTCTCGGCGCGCAATCACATCCAGCGCCGCATCGGCGTCGTGTACCTCAGCCATCGTCTGACCTCCTTCCGTCCGAGGCCACTCATCAGCGAGTAGCCGTACGACCGTGAGGTACGTCGGGAGGACCAGGAGGACGAGATGGACAAGGAGACGAGACAGTGACCATCAGGCTTCTCGAGGAACCCGACGAGTCCTTACCGGCCTACCAGCCCGATTCATGCCGGGGGCGACTGGAGACAGATGATCTGAAGAAAGCGGCACAGAGTAGGCAGATCCGGCACACCATCAGACGGGCTGCGCACCCATCGTGCGGTAATAGCCAGGGGTGACACCGACGTACTCGCGGAACAGCCGCGTGCCGTGCGAACGGGAGCGCCAGCCGACCCGCTGCATAGCGGCACCGACCGTCAGATCAGTCTCCCGCAAGAGCATGGCGAGGTGCTCGGCGCGGACCATGGTCAGGAAGGTCAGCGGTGTCTTGCCGTAGGCCTCCACGAACACGCTCGACAACCGTGATGGTGACAGGTGGACCTCGGCGGCAAGCTTCTCCAGCGTCCAAACCCTTGCCGGGTGCTCTCGCAGCAAGGCAGCGGCTTGGCGAGCCTCGACGCGTAAGGGTGCGAAGCGGCGGTCTCTGGGGAGCGTGGGCCGGATATGAGCACGCTGCGAGGGTGAAACGCGAACTGGCGAAACCTTGATGAACGGAGCGATCACGTAGGCAATCTGAAACCACAACGCTTGCATGCGCAGATAGTCACGCGCAAAGTCTCTCTTCAGGCTGAGCGCGACCATCTCATCCAGCCAGGGCATCAGCATTCCAGCCCGATCCTCACCCAGTCGGAGGATCTGAGCAGGCTCTGTGTAGATCCTTTCCACAAACCCTTGCGCATCAAGTCGGTCTTCAAGAAATGCGGCGTATTGCCAACGCACTTGGTCAAGCACATAGTCGGTGTCGATATAGATCGTGGTGACGGTGATGTGCCCTTCCGGCTCCGATCCCGCCAAGACGTTTGCTCCGAGTAGAATCACGTCGCCGGACTTGACTGGAAGTTGCCCAAACTCGCTGAACAGGAACGCCGAGCCGTCGCGGACGACGATGATCTTCACGCAGTCATACGCCATCGGGCCGACCGGACGATGCACTGTGCGAGTGCGTGCTATCACAGGCGCGTACGTTCCGGCCTCAGGGTCGGACGAACTCGCTCGTCGAGATTCTGATGCGCTCACGTTTGCGTACTGTTGGCGGAGATCGGCCTCGGTCAGTTTCGTGTTCTACGGGGCGTCCAGTGGATGCTCCGTTTCGGCCTGTCTCATGCGTCCTGCTGTCAGCGCGATCAGGGCTAGGAGAGGGGGAATCACTCCTGCTACCACGAAAATCACGGGAACGGGGAGGAGCAAGGAAAGTGGGCCAGCGATAGCGATGGAAACTGGCATGAATGCGATTGAGACAAAGAAGTCAAGACTGGCGACACGACCGATCATGTCGAGCGGAACGAGGCGTTGCAGCAGGGTTCCCCAGATCACGACCCCAGCCCCGGTGGCGGCTCCGACAATGAACAAGGCCGCGAGCATCACGATCAGATCGTCGGCTATTCCGATTGCCACGAGGGGCACGGTTCCGCCGCCCCAACAAGCGATCATGAACGTGAGGTAGCGACGCGGGAGCCTTAGTGACGACACGGCCAAGGAACCGGCTGCTCCGCCGATCCCGTATGCGGCCAGCAGGAAGCCAAACGTCGCCTCGGCGTCATCGAATCGAGCACGGGTGAGGAAAGGCAGCAGCACTTCTATCGGGCCTTGGATGATGAGTGCGAGCGAAGATCCGAAAATCAGCGTCCAAAGCAGCCAGCGCGTACCGACCACATAGCTCACGCCCGCGCGAAGGTCGCCCCATAGGCTGGTGCGACCCTCCGGCGCTGCGGAATTGGTCAGTCCCTCGCGGTGGCTCAGGAACAAGGTGATGATGAATGCGACTGTGTACGAGACGGCCACGATCACCGCGCCGATCGCTGGGAAGAACATGCCGACGACGATCCCGCCAAGCGCTGGCCCGAGACCCTGCCCAAGTGTTGGTCGGAGTGCACCTTCAAGACCATTCGCGGCAAGGAGTTGCTCAGGTGGAAGCACCTGGGGCAAGTAGGAGCTGTATGCCGGGTAGAAGAATGCGCTGCCAGCGCCCATTGCGAACGATGCGATGGCGACGTGCCAGAGATCGATGGTTCCGGTGAGGGACAGCACGGCGACCGTGGACATCATCCCGGCGGTGCAGCCCTGCACGGTGATGATGATGCAGCGCTTGGAGAATCGGTCGGCGACCACGCCACCGAAGATCGAGAACGCGAACAGACCCAGACTCATCCCCGTCGCCACCGCCGACAGCGCGAGCGGACTGTCATTGAGTGCGATGACTTGGAAGACCATCACGATCGTCCACACGCCGGTGCCGAAAACCTCAATACCGACCGCGGCGAACAGCAAGCGATAGTCGCGGGTCGCAAGCGGTTGGATGGAGCGCTTCAGATTCAGCTTCTTCTCGGTCACGCACGCACCCCGCTTTCGGCCATTGTGGAAATGTCGATGCTCGGCCAGCCGGCCATGTCGCGAATGAGTTGGCGATCGTGAGAAGACAGGATGACAGCCGCCTGGGTTGCGCCCAGTGCTTCCGTGAGTTCGTCGACGAGCGCAATTGAGAGATGGTTTGTCGGTTCGTCCAAGAGCAGCACATGGGGGCGCATGGCGAGCACGAGGGCCAGATCGAGTCGGCGTTGCTGTCCCATCGACAGTTCACCCACCCGTTTGCTCAGTTCTCTCGGCTTCAAGAGGCCGAGTTGTGAGACTCCGACTCCCTCCGAAGGCGGCACTATCCCGTCGGCGACGAGCGCATCGAGTCGCGTTCTGTAGACCTCGCTCGCTCGCCGGTCGGTCGGTAGATCAGACTCCTGCCGGAGATACCCGAGACGTATGCCGCTGGGCTTACGCACCACGCCGGTATCTGGCTCCAGCTCGCCGCTGGCGACTCTGAGCAGGGTGGATTTGCCGGTTCCGTTCGGGCCGGTCACGATGAGTCGCCCGCGATGCGACAGCGAGAACGACACCGGACCACGAAGTCTCCCGGCCACGCTGACGTTCTCGACGTTCAGCAGGGCTGCCCCGGTGCGGGTGCTCAGTTCGGGGAAGCGGAATACCTGGGGTGGTTCGGGAACGGTGATGGCGTGTGTTTCGAGTGCCTCTTGGCGTCGGTGAACGCTCTGCACGAGGCTGCCTGCTCTGGTGGCACGCCCGTGCTTGTTCGTGCCCTTCTCCGGACGCCATCCCGAGACGAGCCGGTTCTGGGCCGCGCTGAGGCTGTCTTGCAGCCGGGCACGCTCGGCCTGCTGCTTGTCATACTCCTGTTCCCAACGCTCCCGCTCAGCCAGACGTCCGTCGCGGTATCCCGAGTAGCCGTTCCCATAGACGCGCGGGCGATCGTCTGGTGTCGGATCGAGGTCGACGATCGTCTCGGCGAAGTCTGAGAGGAGTGCCCGGTCGTGACTGACGACCACGACACCGCCATTGCGGGATCGGATCTGGGCGGTCAGGAACTCGAGGCCGCTGCGGTCGAGATGATTGGTCGGTTCATCGAGCAGCAGGAAGTCGTCGTCGGCGCCGAGAAGGCAGGCCAGGCGCACACGGTAACGCTGCCCGACCGACAGCTCAGCGAGCAGGCGGGTCATGTCGGTCTCCGCGTCGAGGGCTTCGAGTGCGACTTGAACGCGCCGCTCAGCATCCCAGGCGTCGAGCGCTTCAGCATGCTCCAGCGCCGCCGCATACTCTGCGGCGGCGGCGTCGGTGCCGTCAGTGAGCGCGTGGCTGGCAGCATCCAGCCTCGCCAATGCGGCGAGGGGTTCGGCGATCGCATCGGCGACGGCCTGTCCGACAGTGCGATGGTCGGAGGCATCCATCTCCTGCTCCGCCAGGCCAATCGTGCCGATTCGCTGCACCGTGCCACTGTCGGGAGTGAGCGTACCGGCGAGCACATGCAGCAGGGTCGATTTGCCTCGTCCGTTCTCCCCGACCACTGCGATGCGCGAGACGGGGGTGAGGGTGAGGTCGACGTGGTGGAGAACGCTGGTGGTACCTCGCGTCACGGAGATGTCGGAGGCGATGAGCTGCGCGCGAGAGCGCGCAGGAAGACGATGAGTAACGGTGTGCATGCGAGTCCTTTGACAAGCGCACCATCAGCAGGCAAGACCGGCAGATGGGTACGCGAAATGACGGCGACCCGAAAACGGGTCAGAACGAGTGGCCTCCGCAGGCTCGGAGAGACTCAACGAGCGCGGTCAGCCAACTCAGCCGTCACAGGAAGTACAAATGCATGAGGCCAGTCTAGCCTGTCCTTCGGTTGCCACGCATTCGCCCCGCGCAGGGCAAGCTATTCGCTGACGCATCGAGGGCGGCTCGGCCCGCTGTTCGCACCGCGTCGAGGCACACCGCCATGTCGCGCTGGCCCACCGGACCCACCAGTCCTCCCAGCCGCCCCTAAGGCCCTCCACACGTCTGGCACTGAGAGTGCTCATCGCTGCGCTCGATAGGATCGGGGGTGAGATCTGAAGTGCGGGCGTGGCAGCTCAGCCTGCATAGAACCGAGGCTCCGATGGCTGTTCCCACCACGAAAGCTGACCTGCGGGCAGCGATCGACAAGACCTTTGCGCAGCTCGAACGAGACCTCGACAGAGTGCCTCCGGTCGCCGCGCGCGAGCTGGTTCTCGATGGGCACGTCAAGAACACGATGATGAGCCCGGCAGACCTGCTCGCGTACCTCATTGGCTGGAACCAGCAGGTTCTCACGTGGCATCGGCGTCGAGCAGAGGGGCTTCCCGACGAGCTGCCCGCACCCGGTATCAAGTGGAATGAACTGGGAGTGCTCGCACAGCGCTACTACGCCGAATACGAGGCGGAAACCTGGGACGAGCTGCGCGCGCAGTTGCGTGACGCGAAGGATGCCATCGTGGATCTGATCCAGGGCTACTCCGATGCCGAACTGTACGGACAGCCCTGGTACGGAAAGTGGACGATGGGCCGCATGATCTCCTTCAACACCTCATCGCCCTACACCAACGCGCGCGGTCGTATCCGCGCGTGGCTCCGCACCTTCTAATCACCCGCGCGTCGGGCGATTTGGCCTCCCCAAGCCTGGAACCCATGACGTAGAGGCTTGCACCGTGCGCACCTGACCCCCGAGATCGCCCTCCCGTGACGGTCTCGGGGAGGGGCCGTCGTGGTGATGACCATCCGGGTCATGTCGTCCGGCAAGGGCTACGAGTACCTGCTGAAATCGGTCGTCGTCGGTGACGGTGACCGGGAGATGAGCAGCCCGCTGACCCGGTACTACACCGAGTCCGGCTGCCCGCCCGGAACGTGGGTCGGCACCGGCCTGATGAGCCCCGACGACGGGCGCACCCCGGCGTTGGCCGAGGGCGACACGGTGACCGAGGAACACCTGGCCCGACTGCTGGGCAATGAGATCAGCCATCGCTCGCTGGAACTCCTCGCGTCGCTGAGGACTCCACCCATCCGTCAGCTCGGCAAATATTCGTTCCTGCCAG
>RRZT010304336.1_pt1 | contig 11484 bp, 9 predicted proteins | sample 2165551 | NCBI WGS metagenome assembly RRZT01 (sample SAMN10456910, study PRJNA506462) | wastewater metagenome | biome: wastewater; feature: sludge; material: wastewater sludge; isolation source: wastewater sludge with Escherichia coli K12::gfp cells carrying plasmid... | place: USA: Moscow, Idaho ... | reverse complement strand
GTAACTGTTCACCCAGATGGCATTGACAGGAAAAAGTGAGACGATCATCCCTTGATCCACTGTTGCCCCTTGCCTGATCCCGCCAGCTTGGCACCATCACGTCATGAGCAAACCCATTACGCCACCACCCGGCCTGCCGCTGACCCTCGAGCAAGCCAACGAGCTGATTTACAAGCTGATGGCGCGCATCGCCGAGCTTGAAGACCGCCTCAACCAAAACAGCAATAACTCCTCCAAGCCCCCCTCCACTGATGGCTCGGGGACCCCGCCTGCGCGCAAGCGCCCCGCTTCCGGCAAGGCTCGTGGTGCCCAGCCTGGCCACAAGGGGCAGCGGCGTGAACGTCATCCTGAGGACGACCGACTGACGGCAATACCACACTATCCTGCCCGGCAGTGCGCCTGCTGTGGTGAGCAGGTGGTGTCCCATGACAAGCCCTACCGGGTTCATCAGGTGTTTGACCTGCCCGAGGTCAGCTATGTGGTGACAGAGCATCAGCTGTATCGGGGCACCTGCCGTGGGTGCGTCACCACCAGTGAAGCAGCCCTGCCCGATACGGTGAGCCACAGCCAGATGGGGGCTAATCTGCTGAGCTATATCGCTTTGCAGAGTGGTCAGTTCCACCAGAGCATCAGCAAGATACAGCAGCAGCTCAAGCAGCACTTCGGTTTGAGCTTTAGCCGAGGCGCCATCAGTGAAGCGCAAGGCCGGGTCAGCGCCATGCTCACCCCGACCCACCAAGCCATCAAACAGCAAGTGCAGTCTGCCGCCATCATCCATGCCGATGAAACCCGGCACCAGCGGGGCGGTGAGCGACGCTGGATGTGGCTGGCCCTGAGCAAGGTCGCGGTCTGCTTCATGACGGCGTTTGGCCGCGGTCAGGAGGCAGCGAAGCGGTTGCTGGGCAGTGAGCTTGATGGGGTGCTGGTGACCGACCAGTATGCGGGATACCGCTTCATCGACAGCGCCCAGCGCCAACTGTGCTGGGCGCATGTGCTGCGCAACGTGGCGGCGATTGCCGAGAGTAGCGACGCCGTCAACCAGCCTATCGGAGCCCGGCTGGTACTGCTGGCTGACACGGTGTTCAGAACCCGGCATGGCTATGAACAAGGCTGCTTAAGCCGGGAGCAGTACCAGCGAAGGTTGCAGCGATGTCGGCAAAGCTGGCGAAGGCAGCTGGAGCGGGGCAGTGTACTGTGTTCCAAGCGCTACCGTGGGCGCTGCCAGTTACTGCTCAAGGACGATGAGATGCTATGGCGTTTTATGGAAAACGACGAGATAGCGCTGACCAACAATGAAGCGGAGCGGGCGCTGCGTGGCTATGTGCTGTGGCGCAAGGGAAGCTATGGCGTCTGGTCGCATCGAGGCGAGCAGTTCAGGCAGCGTATCCTATCGTTGGTGGAGACGGCCAAGCGATTGGGCCGCTGCCCGCAGGAGTGGCTGAGGGCAGTTGTCAGGTCCTGCATCGAGAAAACCGACTACCCGTTCCCGGAGGAGTTGGTGCTGTCAACACCGTCCCGGTGAACGGTTACGAAAAATATCACCATTATTGATTTCTTTGGGGTGAGGAAAACTGCGCGTCCGTGAGGCAATGTGGGCCAGCAGTGCTTCTGCCGTCACCAGATTGCCTGGGTCGCGTAGGACTAGGAAGAGGTCATCGACGTAACGACCGTAATAGACTGGTGTCAGCCCTTGCTCGATATCTTTGTCCAGACCAACTAACAATACGTTGGCTACTACACGAGAGATAGACAGCCCAATTGGCAGTCCACCCACTGAAACATCTTTCTTGCGGCAGCCAAGGACATGCATTTCATGCGCTACACGCCTAGACCACTCGACCAAGATATCTGCAAATGCCGTTGTGAACCCTAGCTCCCACTCCGATAAGCTTATGCCAGCATGGGTGTGAAACCGACTGTCGGCAATGAAGCTTGGATCGACCCGGTGGTAATAGCTGGTCAAATCCATCGAAATAGCAATAACAGCGTGGTCAGCCTTTAGCTCTGTTCGTATTGAATTCAACCCCCGGCTACGCCATTCCTTATATGGCCCAAAATAGGGTTGAAAGGAGCCTACAGCCTCTAAGTGATAAGCTCCTACACTCTCTTTTGGTGCTCCTGGCTCCGGGCGATAACGACGAAGCCGGGATCCGTAAGCTGACTTCGTTAGTACTGCGTCAAACTTATGCCCCACTAGGTTGATCCAGAGGGCCGATAGTACATGCATGGCAACCGGGAAGTCCCCGATCAGCCTGAACTCTGGGACAAGGTCATGCGATACACACAAGATCTCAAAAGCACGAGCAGGGTCGGAGAAAAAGCTGTGACCCTCAGATATTGCCATCTTCTTTTTTGGAAGTTTCCGTTCAGTCCCTAACTTTTTAGCTACTACCCGTGTCCGCCCAATGTTTTCTAACAGGACCTCAGCGATCTCGTTTGCATGCAAACGAGACAACAGATCTGTCAGATTACGAGCCAAGTCTTTCTCATACTCAGCAAACTGATTGGCAATGCAGATGGAGCGCTCGAAAAAGCAATCAGCTTTGGCTTTCCTAAACGCGAAGAGAAGATCTGATAAGGTCACACCCTGCCAAGATCCAATTGCACCCCTTTCCATGCTATTGTCCTTTTCCTGAGTCGTCCAATGTAGAGGTATGAATCAATTAGCCTTTATTGCCCGAGCTGAGTCTAATTTACGATGCAACATCGAGAGCAGAGTGAAGTAGTCGGCAGCATCGTCCTCTCCTTGCCAAAGGATCTTTGGCTCATGGGCTGTCGGATTACGAATGGCGGCAAAGGCACCTTTCAGAAGTAAAGCAAAGCCCTTATGCTCAGATCGTTCCGTCTCCGTGCGCAAAGCATTAATCCAAATCTGCGGCTGACTTTCGGCAAAGCATTTATCAATCAGGGCGGCGCCATCAAGAGGTAGCCCAGTCATGTCCCGAAGGCGCTGAGCAACACTTTTGGCTGCCTCGAATACAGCATGAAAGTAGTTCTCTTGCATCAGTTCTTCCCGGCAGTAACGCAAAATTTCAGGATGGATGTCTCTGCCACGCAGTCGTGAGGCCATGCCGTCAGCTCGTCGTTTGGCTTCGCTAATCGTGTTCGCTGCATTTACTTGCCGAAATTTACCGTCTTCAGCAAGTTGTAGACCATCGAAGATCAGCACTTTGTTCAATGCACTACGAGCTGTTTCATAGCGTAATTGATCGCTAACGTGCCTACCTGGCGCCATCACCGCCATGATAAAGGCTGCGACATTATTGCCGCAGCGATCCGCCTCTTGGCGAGCGAGTAAGCTGATATGAATTCGCCGCCATTTGGTTGATTGTCGCGAAACATCCACGATCCCCTTTGCGGAAAACAGCTGATCCAGTTGTGTACCTGAAACCAATTCTCCCAGCTCACGTGCAACTGATTCAAAATGTTCAGGAGTAAACAAAGGAAAGGCAGCCATCAGTCATCCAGCCTTGCTCGTAATGAAACAATCAGCGCCTGCACTTCGCCTTTGAATTGACTGGCATCTAAATTGCTCAAATCACAGCGGAGACATGTCTTGGTGCCTTGTGCAACAACAAGTAGTTGCATCACCTCTCCGGTTTGATCTCTGTTCGGCATATTATCCTCTGCGACCAAAATAAGTCGCTCATCATGAGAGCCCCATTGAAGGATATACATCACGAATAGCGAGTAACTTTTCCATGTCTTTGGGTAACTCTCTTATTCAATCCTTTAAGGCAATACTTCTGTCTGTTTTCAAAAAACATCAAGAAGAATTCGTATTGCACTTAGATTTGATGAACTCAAAAATAGGTTTGAATGGTTCAAAGCAGGATTTATCGAGAATTGGTACGACGTCTTTAGCAAAAGAGGTCTTGTCTCTATCCGACTTAAAAACAATCTTGGTTCCACCAACGCAGGGTTCTTGATGGTAGTAATCTGCTGTTAACGCTTGTCCATAAAACAAATGCTCAATCTCACAACAAGAATCTCCACCGAATGTTTCGTCGGTTCCCGGGTTTCGAATTACCTGCCTCTGTATGTCGGCATGAGCAGGTACAGGAAGCATGACAGCATAAGACTCGCCATGCGCCCACTTTTTGATCAACCCCTTGAACGGATCGCTGGCAGTCACATTTCCGTTGAGACCATTCCACTGATCGTATGCTTTGTCGAAATCAAACAAAGCAAATATTGGCAACCCGCCCATCTCGCCATGAATTCGGTTGTCGGTCAGTAGCTGATTTATATAGGTGCAGCTGAATGCATAAAATGGAATGAAGGGCATATCCTCCTCATAGAGCTTGTACCAAGCTTCTTTGAGTATGATCGGGTCTGTGCTTCCCTCAGTAAAAAGGACCGGCTTCTTTTCTATCTGGACTGCATTAATAATACTGAGTAACTGTTCCTGCTCTGAATACTTGATCAAATTGGAGCTCAGCTTCTTGATTACAATTGCTTTCGGTAACTCGTAGCAATTTGTCTGGTTGTCCTTTATGTCAAAGAATTTTATTTTTTTCTTGTCATGAGGAATGAGCGTCACCGCACTGTGACTGCTCATCAAAACGTGGCTAGTCTTCGCTGCTGTATCCGTGATGTCGAAAACTTGCCGCAGAAAATCAAACTGCCATTCTGGATGAAGGAATGCATCCGGCTCATCAAGCAAGATCAGGCAATTGCGATCTTTGAAAAGTTCGACGATAGAGTAGATGTACACCGACTGAAACTGGCCGTCGCTGAAGTGGGCAATGGTGCCATTCAGTCCGCTGGTAAACGTGAGCGGGATCGAAATGTCCGCCAGCATGCCCAGCGTCTTCAAATTATCGAATTGGCGGAAGATACTCGATAACGATTGATCGGCAACGCGCTGTTGAAATAGCTCGATATTGACGGGTATTTGATAGCGGTCGTTCCCTGTATCAAACACATTGCCATGACTAAACTCGCCCTTGACGCAGGTAACCAACATGTCCAGAAAGTCACGGGTGATGCCGTCAGCCCCCCAATAGTGAGTGCGAGGATCAAAGTTCTCGATGTTGTCCGCGCCAAGTGCCTTGAGTGCACCAGTGGCAAATGATGGCCGCTGCAACACCAGCCGCAGGTCAGCGCCAATACTTTCTATTCCCAGCTTCTGGCAAACAAACTGCCGCGCCTTGTTATTCTCTGGTTGCGTCAGCAAAACGGATAGCAGAAGAGCCTTGTACTCCGGGCCAACGCCGATAAAGCGGCGACTCTCATCGAGATTCGCGCCTTGGATGCGCTTTCGAAAGCCATCCTCGTAACGCTGCACTAGATCGGCCACAGTGGTGTTATGGCCGGAATAGTAGATCAGCACATTGTCTGGCAGCAGCGTCTTGCCAATCATGGCGCGCTCCTTGCCGTCAATACTGAACTTGCCTGCTTTCCATGCAATCTCAGTTTCTTTGCTGTCAATTTCGTATTTGATGGTGAAGTCGAAACCGGGATTGCCTTTCCCATTGTCGTACTCAAAAACATGTCGAAAAATTTCAATCAACGCCTCGAACAGATTGGACTTGCCACTGCCATTCTTGCCAACCAAAACGTCGATAAAGCTGTTGCCGTCGAAGCTCAGGGAAAAATCCCGGAGGTTTTTGTACTGGCTGATAGTGAGCGATATCAGGCGCATGGCAGTTCCTTCCCTAGATATGCCTGTGCCATCACGGCGCCCAGCAGTTCGGCTTGTTTACCGGTAGCTGCATCGATCTGTTTATCCAGCGAGTCGCACAGGGCCATCAACTGGTTGATGCGGGCGACGATGCGGTGTTGCTCGGATAGTGGCGGAAGAGGAACAGCACAAAGAGAAAGCTTTGTGCCATTAAAATTCGCCTGCCCACATTGTTGTACAATTTCAGGCTCAATTTGTGTTTTTCTAAAATAAGGAGCATTCATCGTCTGGCTTATGAACACCGGGTTTAGTAGTGCATCAAACAACCTGATCCTTATCAAATATGATGCGAATGTCGCATGCTTGGCAGGGCCTGTGAAGCGTGCCGATTTCCCGACCAACTCATAACTATTTGTTCGGTTAAAAAGAATATCGTTTGGTTGAAGGAAGAGGCGGGGTAGCTCGTCGATGTCTGGCGCTATGTATTTGAATCCTTCGTCGATCAACTGACCATCAACGATATTACCCATTCGATAAACTGGAACAAGCGAGGAATCGTCACAAGTTTTTTGTGACGTTCCATAATCTATGGATTCCGCAAGTTCGGCAATTCTCACCCATCGCCAATTATCAGGCACCTGAAATGGCTCATCGTCTTGAGAGATTGAAGATACCGGCTTAGGCATCTTGATTTTCTTTTCTTTCACCAACCGCTGTTTTTGGACTTCGATCTCTTTCAGCAGTTCGCCAGCGGGCGGCTCATTGAGATCCTGAGGGACTAGGCGGCCCATAACAGCGAGTTGGAGGATGGTCTTACGTAGTTCGGCGACATTTGCCTTGATGGTGTAGAGCTCACCGAAATACTGCTGGATAAAGTCCCAGGCTGTGCCGTCCGGAGCCTCAAGTAGTTGTTTAACCGTGGCGGAGTGGACGGTAAGCTGTTTCTCCTGCCGCTCCTTACGCAGCTTTTCCAGCGTATCACACCGAGCCATCAACTGGTCGATGCGAGCGACGATGCGGTCTTGTTCGGGGAGAGGGGGCAGAGGAAAAACGATGGAGGCTAAAGCCTTGCTCGACATATTGGAAATGCCGACCCCTTTGCGATGCTGATTGATCTCGCAAGTGGCGTTCAGCTTCTCAAAAAACCTTAAAGCAAAGTAAGGGTTGATGTCTTTATAAAACCGAGCACGATGAATGTGATTCTGAAAACACACTTCTGAATCGAAGTGCCACACAGCCGCGCGTCCCGCCTCACCACCTTCACAAATCAACAAATCATTCTTCTTTGCGGTACATTTTTCGAGTTGATCGTCTCTAATCAACATTTGCCGAACATTATCAAGTTCAAACCTTCCCCAGTAGAGATTTGAGGTCGTAATATAATCGCGTGATTCACCTGTATTGCGACCCTTGTCCAACATCTTCCCAGAATTATGTTGTGCAATATCGCCGAATCGCACCCATGCCCAGCTTGCCGGAATTTCGTGGGTAATTTCCTCATGAGAGACTTCCGGCAGGGGCTTTGGCTTCTTGATTTTGCCTGCCTTCACCAGCCGCTGTTTTTCGGCCTCGATCTCTTTCAACAGTTCCAAAGCAGGAGAATCATTAGGGTCCTGCTCCACCAGCTTGCCCTGCATGGCAAGGGTCAGGATCAATTCGCGCAGTTTGGTGATGCCGTTGGGTGCCGTAAAGGCAGTGTCGAAGAACTTTTCCAGTAGATCACGGGGGGCGTCAGTCATGACTTACCCCCTAGGCATGCCATCAGCTCAGCTTTCAAGGCGGCTTGCGCCGCTTCGAGCTGACGGACGATGTCTCTATACTCGAGCATTAAGTCTTCTGGCTTACCGTGCTTTACCACCACCTGGTGGGAGTTCTTGCAGTCGAGGTTGTAGTTGCGCCCGACCAGCTCCGTGGCTGAAACCTTCCAGGCCTGCTCAGTGGGCTTGCGCCCCCTACGCGAGGTGCCACCCCACCAAGCTTTTTCCAGATCGAATTCGGTAATGGTCAGAGGCTTGGAGCGGGAGTATGACTTGTAGCCATCAGGATAGGGATGATCGAAGAACCAAACATCCTTGGTCGGTCCGCCCTTATCAAAAAACAGAATGTTGGTGGCGATGCTGGTGTAGGGACTGAACACGCCTTTGGGCAGACGCACGATGGTGTGCAGGTTGAACTCCTCCAGCAGTTCGCGCTTGAGGTTGGTTTTGGTACCTTCGCCAAAAAGAAAACCGTCAGGCAGCACCACGGCAGCGCGGCCTGTGTCGTGCTTGAGTAGGTGCATGATCAGCGCCATGAACAGATCAGCGGTTTCGCGAGTTTGGTATTTACGAGGGAAGTTGTTCTCGATACCGTCTTCTTCCATACCACCAAAGGGTGGATTGGTGAGGATAATGTCAACTCGGTCTTTCGGGCCGTAATCTGTCAGCGGGCGGCTCAGGGTGTTGTCGTGCCGAATATTGCTAGGCACATCGATGCCGTGCAACATCAAATTGGTCATGGCCAGCATGTGAGGCAGAGGCTTTTTCTCCACCCCATGGATGCTGTCTTGTAGCGTAATGCGATCAGGCGCTGTTTTAACATGTGCTTTCAGGTGCTCGATGGTACAGGTCAGGAAACCGCCAGTGCCGCAGGCCGGATCCAATACACTCTCACCCAATTGAGGGTCGAGCATGTCCACCATGAACTGGGTGACGGCGCGTGGCGTGTAGTACTCGCCCGCATTGCCCGCCGACTGAAGGTCGGCCAATATTTTTTCGTAGATGTCGTTGAACAAGTGCCGGTCATTGGAAGAGTTGAAATCGAGATCGCATTCAATGGTGTTGATGACCTGCCGCAGCAGAGTGCCAGATTTCATGTAGTTGTAGGCATCTTCAAACACCGAGCCTACGACTTTCCCGTGGGGTGTTACACCAGCGGAGGTAGCTAGTTTTTTCAGCGATGGGAATAGTTCGTTGTTGACAAAGTCAATCAGCTCTTCACCGGTGATGCCTTCGGCATCTTTTGCCCAGTTGCTCCAGCGAAATCGACTTTGCAGTGGGGACTTGTAACCAGGAACGGTGAGCTGCCATTCCTGCTCTTTGTCGTCGAAGATTTTCAGGAACAACAGCCAGACTATCTGGCTGATGCGTTGGGCATCACCATCCACGCCGACGTCCTTACGCATGATGTCTTGGATAGATTTGATTAATGTAGCAAGTGACATATTGGATTCCTGGTTCTCAGAGCATCAAGCGCTGTAAAGCGCTTGTTCAAGTTCATTCACAGCATGTTCGTACTGAGATTTACCGCCAAAGGCTCGAATAATCTCAAGTGGCGTACCCAAACTGGTGAAGGGTGCGATAGTAAGAATTTGGGTTTCTTCAATAGGGCCTATGCCTTCATCGGCATATTTATCGAGCAGAGCAATCAACACGCGCTGTGCTTGTTCACCATAGCGAGAGAAGTAATCACGTTTCTTGACCTGTTCAGCACGCTCTCTACGGGTTAGAGGCGGCCGATCCCAAGCTACATGACAGACCAGATCGAAAGGGTCGAACTCCTTGCCGGACTGGCGGCCAATTTCGTCAGCGAGCGCGTCAAAAAACACACCTTCGTTGGCCAGCTCGTCAATGATGGCTTGCTTTTTCTCAGCATCGTTCCAGCGACGCAAGAAGTCGTCAAGTGAGCTGAACTCCTTGGCAAGCGTATTGCGAGTGTAGTCTTTGAGGGATTCAGTAATCAATTTGCCGTTAGTATCAAAATACTGCACCCGCTCAGACGCTACTGTAACTTCTACATTTGCGACAACGTAGCGGCGGATGGTGCCATCTTTCTCATCGAAACAAGGTTCAGCTACACCCAACCACTGGGAATCATCCGTTGACGGATAAGTGAACCCATCTTGTTCTGGTGAGCCCTCGCAATCATCAGGTGGCACAGGGGATTCATCGACATTGGGCGCATAGATCTGCACCGGATCGCCATCAAAATCCGGATCGGCAAACAGTTCTGTCGCTTTCTTGAAATCGATGATGGTGAAATAGTATTTGTCGTAGTCCTCATTGATGCGTGTGCCACGACCGATGATCTGCTTGAACTCCGTCATGGACTGGATGCGCTGATCCAGAACAATGAGTTTGCAGGTTTGCGCATCCACTCCCGTAGTCATCAGCTTCGAGGTGGTGGCAATAACAGGATACTTAGACTCTGGGAAAATGAAATTATCTAGTTCCGCTTTGCCTTCCTCGTTATCGCCAGTGATACGCATCACGTACTTGCTGTTTTGTGCCACGAGATCTGCATTTTCGTTGACCAATGCCTGGCGCATGCGTTCGGCATGATCGATGTTATCGCAGAAGACGATTGTTTTATCAAAGCGGTTGGTTTGCTTCAGGAAGTCGCTGATTCTGTTGGCAACCAGTTCAGTACGCTTTTCTAGAATGAGTTTTTTATCAAAATCGCGCTGGTTATAGATGCGATCTTCGATCTGATTGCCGTGCTTATCGACCATCCCCTTGTCGGGTCGCCAGCCCGTCAGGTCTTTATCCAGATCAATACGCACAACCTTGTAGGGCGCAAGAAAACCGTCGTCGATACCCTGTCGCAGGGAATAGGTGTAAATCGGCTCTCCGAAATAATCGATGTTAGAGACTTCTTTGGTTTCTTTCGGAGTGGCGGTTAAGCCGATCTGAGTGGCGAATGAAAAATATTCAAGAATCTCTCGCCAAGCCGAGTCAGCGGCCGCGCTGCCGCGATGACATTCGTCTATCACGATTAGATCAAAGAAGTCACAGCTGAACTGCTTGTAAATGTTGCGTTCTTCTTCCGTGCCTGTGACGGCCTGGTACAGCGACAGATAAATTTCATACGACTTGTTGGCCTGCCGCTTCTGAATCTTTGTCATGGCCGACCCGAAGGGCTTGAAGTCATTGGTTATGGTCTGATCAACCAGGATGTTGCGATCAGCCAAGAACAAGATGCGTTTTTTGGCTTTGGATTTCCACAAGCGCCAAATGATCTGGAAGGCCGTGTAGGTTTTTCCGGTGCCTGTAGCCATGACCAGCAGCAGGCGGTTCTGGCCGCGAGCGATAGCTTCAATGGTCTTGTTAATAGCCAGTAACTGGTAGTAGCGCGGTGTTTTGTTGCTACCGTCGCTGTAATAGTCCTGCGAAATCAGCTCGCTTTGTGCCGTATTTAGACCAAGGTGCTCAGCCCACCACTGCCAAAGCACATCCGGGCCCGGCATCTCGTTGAGAGACAACTCGCGCTCAATGACGCCGTCTTTGGCGATCTTGTTGTGAAACAGAAAACCTTCACCATTGCTGCTGAACACAAAGGGCACTTGCAGCATGTCGGCATAACCCAAACCCTGCTGCATCCCATCGCCCAACGAGTGTTTGTTATCTTTCGCCTCAATGACCGCGATCGGCATGTTCGGCTTATGGAACAAGACATAGTCCGCACGTTTATTCTGAGCACGCGTATGAAGCTTACCTCGGACGATGATACGTCCCTTGGTGAGAGGAAACTCTTCGCGCACCTGAGTGGCAATATTCCATCCCGCCAGCTCGAGCGCAGGTGTAATGAACTTTGTACAGATGTCCCGTTCTGATAGCGATTTTTTATCCATGCTTTGCCCCATCGTTTCTGGACCCTAGGGGCGTCACGTTTAAAACGAATTTTTCCGCATGCTCCAATACCAAAATTTCAATCATGGAGGCAACGGATCTGCGCTCACGCTCCGCAGCCAAACGCAAAAGCTGCTTGATCTCGGCCGTGGTTCGAATGGATAGGGTCTCGTCTTTTCGGCGTGACATGATTGCATCTCGTCAGTGGTGTGGTGCAAATGTACTGCCTTTGTCATTTATCTGCTAGGTAAT
>RRZT011433206.1_pt1 | contig 11489 bp, 10 predicted proteins | sample 2165551 | NCBI WGS metagenome assembly RRZT01 (sample SAMN10456910, study PRJNA506462) | wastewater metagenome | biome: wastewater; feature: sludge; material: wastewater sludge; isolation source: wastewater sludge with Escherichia coli K12::gfp cells carrying plasmid... | place: USA: Moscow, Idaho... | reverse complement strand
CTGGACCCACAGGCCCCCACGCGCTACCGGCGCACGCCGCAGCGCCTGGCCGAGCTGGCGGCGCTGCAGCAACCAGGCGTGCCAGAGCGGCTGGCGGCCTTGTTGGCCGTGGCCCCACAGGGCGTGGATCTGGAGCGCTTTGCCGCCGCCCAGGGCTTGCTGCTGGCGCCCGCGCTGCCAGCGGGCACCCTGGGCGCAGGCGGCTGGGCCCTGGGTGCGGCGCAGGCCGAAGCCCTGGCCGCCGCCGCGCTGGCCGTGCTGCAGGGCTTTCACGAGCGCCACCCCGACGAGCTCGGGCCCGACAGCGCCCGCTGGCGCCGCCTGGCCACGCCGCGCCTGGCGCCATCGCTGTGGCTGGCGCTGCTGGCGCGGCTGGCCGCTGCCGGCCAGGTGGTGCTGCGCGGCGCGGTGGTGCATCTGCCCAGCCACGGCGCGCAGCTGTCGGCCACCGAGGAGCGCATCGCGCAAAAGGTCGCGCCCGCGCTGGCCAGCGCCGGCTTCGAGGGTGCCTGGGCGCGCGACCTGGCGCGCGATGCCGGCGAGCCCGAACCCCTGGTGCGCACCACGCTGTCGCGCCTGGCGCGCCGCGGCGAGCTGCACCAGGTGGTCAAGGACCTGTTCTACCCGCTGCCCGCCATGGCGCAACTGGCAGCCCTGGCGCGCCAGGTGGGCCAGGCGCACCACGGCGTGGTATTGGCGGCACAGTTTCGCGACATGACGGGCCTGGGGCGCAAGCGGGCGATACAAATTCTGGAATACTTCGACCGCATCGGCTTCACGCGCCGCGTCGCGGACATGCACCGGCTGCGCGGCGACTGCGCTTTGTTCGAAGTTTGAACCCGTAGGAGCGGCTTCAGCCGCGAATGGCGCCGTTCGCGGCTGAAGCCGCTCCCACGGCCGGTGCACGCTTCAAAGGGCCTAGATGAATATTGACCTGATTGGGGCGGAGCAATGACAACGGAAGGGCAACCACCCTGGTGGGTGGGCCGGGCTTCAAACCCGGTGGGTGGCGCCAAGCGCCGCCGGGTGGGTTCGACTCCCATGCCTTTCCGCCATCAAAAAACCAGGGCGCGCCAGCGCAGATCCATGGCCCGCGCCATGAACTGCACCGCACCGCCGCGCTCGCAGCCCGGCATCAGGTCTGGCGCGGCCAGGCCCTGGGCCGCCAGCGCGTCGGAGCAGGCAAACAGCCGCGCCCCCAGCTGCACCGCCTCGCCCAGGTTGTCGGCAATCGTCTTCTCCACCCGGCTGCTGGCGCGCAGGCCGGCCGCCACCGCCGGCACCAGCAGGCGCACGCTGGCGGCGCTGAAGTAGATCTCCACCGGCATGTCCATGGCCGCCGCCGCCGCCGCGTGAAAGAACGGCGTCGCCAGCCGCTCGGGGCAGCCAGGGTCGGCCGACCACAGCAGGATGGCGATGCCGGCCGCATCGTGCTCGGTAAAGCTCATGGCGCCGCCCCGGCGCCGCCCGCTGCCAGCTCATGGCCGTAGGCACGGGCATGCGCGGCCATGGCAGGGCCGACCGCGTCGCCATGCACCAGCGCGCCCAGGTCGGCGGCCCAGTCGGTCAGCGCCAGTTGCGCGATCCAGCCCGCGCCATAGGGGTCGGTATGCACCAAGCCGGGGCGCTGCTCCAGGGCTGGGTTGATGGCGACGATGCTGCCCGACACCGGGGTCTTCACCGCGACGATGGACTTGGCCAGCTCCACCACCGCCAGCGTCGCCCCCTGCGCCAGGGCCGTGCCCAGGCGCTTGGGGCGGCACATGTAGATCTCGCCCGACAGGGCAATGCCCAGTGCCGTGATGCCCACCGTGGCCAGGCCGTCGCCGTCCAGCCGCGCCCAGACCTGGTGCTCCAGCAGGTAATGCAGATCGGGCGGAAATTGCAGTTGCAAGGCGGTCATGGCAGGGGTGATGGCGGTGGGGCGAGAGGCATGATAGCCACGGTGCGCAATTGCCGATATGCGGGCATCACCAACCGCGCCGCTGTGCGCTATGCTGCGCACCTGCGGCCTCGGAGGAGGCCGCGCATTCAAGCTCATCTGGCCCGGAATCCTCCCCCCTGCCGCCCGGGCTACCGCAAAGGAATTCCATGGCATCCGTGAACAAAGTCATCATCGTCGGCAACCTGGGGCGCGACCCCGAGATGCGCACCTTCCCCAGCGGCGACCAGGTCGCCAACGTGCGCATCGCCACCACCGATCGCTGGCGCGACAAGAACACCGGCGAGAACAAGGAAGCCACCGAGTGGCACAGCGTGGTCTTCAACGGCCGCCTGGCCGAGATCGTCGGCCAGTACCTGAGGAAGGGCAGCCAGGTCTATGTGGAAGGCAGCCTGCGCACGCGCAAGTGGACCGACCAGAGCGGCCAGGAGCGCTACACCACCGAAATCCGCGCCGACACCATGCAAATGCTGGGTAGCCGCCAAGGCATGGGCGGCGGCCAGGGCGGCGGCGCCGGTGGCTATGACGACGGTGGCTACGGCGACGCCGGCGGCGGCTACGAGGCCCCGCGCCGCGCCGCGCCCCCGCAGCAACGCCCCGCGGCTGCCCCCGCAGCCCGCCCGGCCCTGGCGCCCGCCCCCGTGGCCCAGGCCCCGCGCGCGGCCTCGGGCTTTGACGACATGGACGACGACATCCCGTTCTGATACCCGTCAGCTGCCAATAAGCACGGGCGCCTCGGGCGCCCGTTGCTATTTTATTGGTAGCTTCTTGCGCTTATTCAGCGGGCATTGCAGCCAAAAATCATGCTGAAACCAAACGGTCTCCGCATCAATCCTCGACCACGGCAATCACACCCCCGCCCAGGCAGACCTCGCCGTCATACAGCACCGCCGACTGCCCCGGCGTTACGGCCCATTGGGCGTCGGCAAAGCGCAGGCTGAAGGCGGCGCCGTCGGCCGCCAGCACGCTGCAGGCCGCGTCCTGCTGGCGGTAGCGCGTCTTGGCGGCGCAACTGCCCAGGGCGGGCGGGTGGCCGGCGATCCAGCTCGCGTCCTGCGCGCTCAGGCCGTGCGACAGCAGCCAGGGGTGGTCGTGCCCCTGCACCACGCGCAGGGTGTTGGTCGCAAGCTCCTTGCGCGCGACGAACCAGGGGGCATGCTCGCCGGCGCCGCGCTGCGCGCCTTTTTCTTTCACGCCACCTATGCCCAGCCCCTGGCGCTGGCCCAGGGTGTAGAAAGACAGACCCACATGCTTTCCCAGCTTGCGACCCCGGTCATCGACGATGGGGCCGGGCGCATGGCTGATGTAGCGGTTTAAAAATTCGCGAAACGGCCGCTCGCCGATGAAGCAGATGCCGGTCGAATCCTTCTTCTTCGCATTCGGCAGGCCGATCTCGGCGGCGATGCGGCGCACCTCGCTTTTGTGCAGCTCGCCCACGGGGAACAGCGTGCGCGACAGCTGCGCCTGCGTCAAACGGTGCAGAAAGTAGCTCTGGTCCTTGGACGGATCCAGCCCCTTGAGCAGCTCGAACAGTCCCGTGGCCGGATTGCGGCGCACGCGGGCGTAATGGCCGGTGGCGATGCTTTCGGCGCCCAGCGCAAAAGCATGGTCCAAGAATGCCTTGAACTTGATCTCGGCGTTGCACAGCACATCGGGGTTGGGCGTGCGCCCGGCCTGGTACTCGCGCAGGAACTCGGCGAACACGCGATCCTTGTACTCGGCCGCAAAGTTCACATGCTCGATCTCTATGCCGATCACATCGGCCACGGCGGCTGCGTCCACGAAGTCGATGTTGGACGAGCAGTACTCGCTGTCGTCGTCATCCTCCCAGTTCTTCATGAAGATGCCGACCACCTCGTGGCCCTGTTGTTTCAATAGATAGGCCGTGACGGCGGAATCCACCCCGCCGGAGAGGCCCACCACCACCCGTTGTTTCGTCATAGGTGTGCGATTATCCCGCTCTACCCCGGCCGGGCGGCCCATGGGGTCAACATGAGGCGCCGGACGATGGAACTGCGGCAACTGCGATATTTCGTGCGTGTGGTGGAGCTGGGCTCCATGGGCCGCGCCGCGATCGACCTGAACCTGGTGCAGTCGGCCCTGAGCCAGCAGATCGCGCGCCTGGAGGGCGAGCTGGCCACGCGCCTGCTGCACCGCACGCCGCGCGGCGTGGCGCCCACCGAGGCCGGGGCGGCCTTCTTTCGCGAGGCCCGGCTGACCCTGCGCCATGCCGAGCAGGCCGCGCGCGCGGCGCAGCAGGCGCGGCTGTCGGGCACGGTCACCATGGGCCTGGCGCCCACCACCTCGGCCGTGCTGGGCCTGCCGCTGATGCAGGCCATGCGCGCACGCTACCCCGATGTGCGGCTGCACATGGTGGAGGGCATGTCGGGCCACCTCTCGGCCATGCTGCACGCGCGCGATCTGGATCTGGCGGTGCTGTTCGACTCGCGCCTGCACCAGGCCGCGCAGGCCGGGCGCGGCCCGCGCTGGCAGGTGCAGGCATTGCTGGAGGAAGACCTGTTTCTGATGCGCGGCGCGGCCGCCGCCCGCCTGCCGGCGCAGGTGACCCTGGCCGACCTGCAGGACGAGCCCCTGATCCTGCCCACCGGCCCGCACGGCCTGCGCAGCACGCTGGACACGGCCTTCGCCAGCGCCGGCATTGCACCGCGCGTGGTGCTGGAGGTGGATTCGCTGGCCATGGTGATGGCCGCCGTCGATGCCGGCCTGGGCGCCACGGTGCAGCCCTGGGCCGCCCTGGGCCGCTACCCGGATGCGGACACGCGCTTTCAATGCGCGCTGCTGACCGGCGCGCCGGTGCGGCGGGTGAATCTGCTGTGCAACCTGCCCGACGAAGAGCTGTCACCCGCGGCACTGGCCGCGCGGGTGGTGCTGCTGGACTGCGTGCGCGCCCTGGTGGCCGAGGGGCGCTGGTCCGGCACCCGCCTGATGGCCGAGCCCCCGGCCACGCCGGCCGCCTGATCGGCACGCGCCGGTCATCAGTGATCGTGATGGCCCCATGCCCCCGCCGGCCTGTGCGCCGCGCGGGATGCGGCCTACAGTCGGCGCATCCCATTCGATAGAAGCGGCGCGCCTCGACGTGCGCCAGAACATCACCATGCAATCTCCCACGATGGACGCCGATGTCCTGGTCATCGGCGGCGGCAACGCCGCGCTGTGCGCCGCGCTGATGGCGCGCGAGGCGGGTGCGCGCGTGCTGCTGCTCGAATCGGCCCCGCGCGACTGGCGCGGCGGCAACTCCGCGCACACGCGCAACCTGCGCTGCATGCACGACGCACCGCAGGACGTGCTGGTCGATGCCTACCCCGAAGAAGAGTATTGGCAGGACTTGCTGAAAGTGACCGGCGGCATTACCGACGAGCACCTGGCACGCCTGGTGATCCGCCACTCGTCGGCCTGCCGCCCCTGGATGCGCCGCCACGGCGTGCGTTTTCAGCCCGCGCTGGCCGGCACGCTGCATGTGGCGCGCACCAATGCCTTCTTCATGGGCGGCGGCAAGGCGCTGGTCAACGCCTACTACCGCAGCGCCCAGGCGCTGGGCGTGCAGGTGCGCTACGACTCGCCCGTCGATCGGCTGGACATCGAGGACGGGCAGTTCCAGGCCGCCTGGGTCCAGGGCCAGCGCATCACGGCCAAGACCTGCGTGCTGGCGGCCGGCGGCTTTGAGTCCAACCGCGAATGGCTGCGCGAGGCCTGGGGCCAGAATGCGCGCGGCGAATGGCCGGCCGACAATTTTCTGATCCGCGGCACGGCCTTCAACCGCGGCGTGCTGCTCAAACACCTGCTCGATGACCACGGCGCCGACCGCATCGGCGACCCCACGCAGGCGCACATGGTGGCCATCGACGCACGCGCACCGCTGTACGACGGCGGCATCTGCACGCGCATCGACTGCGTATCGCTGGGCGTGGTGGTCAACCGCGAGGCGCGCCGCTTCTACGACGAGGGCGAGGACTTCTGGCCCAAGCGCTACGCCGTCTGGGGCCGCCTGGTGGCGCAGCAGCCGGGGCAGATCGGCTACTCCATCATCGACAGCAAGGCCATAGGCCGCTTCATGCCGCCGGTATTCCCCGGCGTGCGTGCGGACAGCCTGCCCGAGCTGGCGCAGAAGCTGGGCCTGCACGAAACCACCTTCATGCAGACGCTGACCGACTACAACCGCGCCTGCCGCGTGGGCCGGTTCGACCACACCGTGCTCGACGACTGCCACACCGAGAACCTGGCGCCGCCCAAGACCCATTGGGCGCGCCCCATAGACACGGCCCCCTTCTACGGCTACGCACTCAAGCCGGGCGTGACCTTCACCTACCTGGGCCTTCAGACCGACGACACCGCCGCCGTGCGCTTTGCCGGCCGGCCCAGCCGCAACCTGTTCGTGGCCGGCGAGATGATGGCCGGCAACGTGCTGGGCAAGGGCTACACCGCCGGCGTGGGCATGAGCATTGGCACCGCCTTCGGCCGCATCGCGGGCGCCAATGCCGCATTGGCAGCAAAACAGCAGAAAGCGCAATCCCTGCAAGCGCTGACAGCTACTGAAATGAAAGCAAACCATGTCATCGCTTGAGGCCTTGCAAGAACTCACCCGCGACGCCCGCGCCCTGGCGCTGGGCGAGGTCATACCCCCCTCGGCCGCCGAATCCGAGGTGGCACGCGTCATGCAGATCTGCAACGCCTGCCGCTACTGCGAGGGCTTTTGCGCCGTGTTCCCGGCCATGACGCGCCGGCTCGAATTCCTCAAGGCCGACGTGCACTACCTGGCCAACCTGTGCCACAACTGCGGCGCCTGCCTGCACGCCTGCCAGTACGCGCCGCCGCACGAGTTTGCCGTCAACGTGCCGCAGGCCATGGCCCGGGTGCGCGGCCAGACCTACCACGACTACGCCTGGCCGCTCGCGCTCGGACAACTCTACAAGCGCAATGGCCTGACGCTGTCGCTGGCCCTGGTGGCCGCGCTGACGCTGTTCCTGGCGCTGGCCGCCGCGCTCAAGGGCGGCTGGGGTGCGCTGTGGGGCGTGGACCTGGGCGCCAACTTTTACCACCTGTTCCCGCACAACCTGATGGTGGGCCTGTTTGCGCCCATCTTCCTGTTTGCGGTGCTGGCGCTGGCCATGGGCGTGCGCGGCTTCTGGCGCGACGTCAAGCCCGCCACCAGCGGCGCCGACGTGAGTGACGCCGCCGCCAGCGAGGCCGCGCACGACGTGCTGCGCCTGAAATACCTGGACGGCGGCCATGGCGACGGTTGCAACAACGAGGACGACGCCTTCAGCCTGACGCGCCGGCGCTGCCACCACCTGACCTTCTACGGCTTCCTGCTGTGCTTTGCCGCCACCTCGCTGGCCACGGTGTACCACTATGCCTTTGGCTGGGTGGCGCCGTATGACCTGCCCAGCCTCCCCAAGATCCTGGGTGCGGTGGGCGGCGCCAGCCTGATGCTGGGCACGGCCGGCCTGTGGCGCCTGAACCTGCGCCGCCACCCGCTGCAGGGCGACGCCGCCCAGAAACCCATGGACCTGGGCTTCATCGCCCTGCTGTTCCTGGTGGCCGCCAGCGGCCTGGCGCTGTGGCTGGTGCGCATCACCCCGGCGGCCACGCCCGCCCTGGCCCTGCTGCTGTGCCTGCACCTGGGCGCGGTGATGGCGCTGTTTGCCACCATGCCCTACGGCAAGTTTGCCCACGGCATCTTCCGCACCGCGGCGCTGCTGCGCCACAACACCGAAAAGCGCCGGCCCAACCCCATAGGCCTGGGCAGCGACTGAAACACCACAAAAACAATAGCTGTCAGCGCTTGCCCCACAAGGGCTGCAGCCCTATTTCACTTAAAACGTCCGCCAAGGAGCCTCACGATGAAAAAACGCACCCTGATCCAGGCCGCCGCCGCAGCGGCCGCCTCGCTGGCCTTTTCCAGCCCTGCGCTGGCGCAGGACTTTCCGCCGGCCAAGCCAGTGACGCTGGTGGTGGGCTTTGCCGCCGGCGGCGCGGCCGATGCGGCGGCGCGGCTCATCGCCAAGAAGCTGGGCGAGAACATCGGCCAGAGCGTGGTGGTGGACAACAAGGGCGGCGCCGGGGGCAACATCGCCCACCAGCAGGTGGCGGCGGGCGCTGCCGACGGCACCGTGCTGCTGCTGGGCTCGGTAGGGCCGCTGACGATTGCGCCGCACCTCATGAAGCTGCCCTACGACCCGTTCAAGGACCTGGCGCCCATCACCGGTGGCGTGTATTTCCCCAACGTGCTGGTGGTGCACAAGGCCGCCGGCGCGAAGACGCTGGCCGAGTTCGTCCAGCTGTCCAAAAAGAAGCCCGGCAGCGTGGACTTTGCCTCTACCGGCGCGGGCTCGGCATCGCACCTGGCGGGCGAACTGTTCAACCAGCGCGCCGGCATCGACATGGTGCATGTTCCCTACAAAGGCGGCGCGCCCGCGCTGCAAGACCTGCTGGGCGAGCGCGTGACCAGCTACTTTGCCGCCCCGCCCACGGCCATGCCGCATGTCGAGACCGGCAAACTGATCCCGCTGGCCACCACGGGGCTGACGCGGCCGGCCTACCTGCCCAACATACCCACCGTGGCCGAGTCGGGCTACCCCGGCTTTCAGGCGCTGAACTGGTATTCGTTCATGGCCTCGGGCAAGACGCCCGCGCCGCTGCTCGAACGCTGGAACCAGGAGATCGTCAAGGTGCTCAACGACCCCGGCGTGAAGGACGCGCTGAACAAGCACGGCCTGTCGCCCCACCCGACCACGCGCGCCGAGTTCGCCAGCTTCATGAAGAAGGAATACGACCAGTGGGGCGCCATCGTGCGCGAGCGCAAGATCACGGGGCAGTGAGGCCGGCGACGCCCGACAGCCTCCCAAGCGCAGGCTCAGAGCGGCGCCTGCAGCACGCTGGCGTCGGTGTGGATCAGCCCCAGCGGCGCGCGCTGGCCTGCCAGGTAGTCGTTGACGGACTGCAGCACCAGCGGGCTGCGGTGGCGCGTGCTGCTGCTGCGCAGCTCGTCGGGCGTGAGCCACACGGCGCGCACGATGCCGTCGTCCAGGTCGCGCCAGGCGTGGTGCTCGCCCAGCTGGCCGGTGAACACAAAGCGCAGGTAGGTGATGTCGTCACCCGTGCGGGTGCGCCGGAAACGGTTCAGGTACACCCCCACCAGGGCGCTGGGCGTGAAGTCGTAGGCAGTTTCTTCCAGCACCTCGCGCACGCAGGCATCCACCGGAGATTCGCCGGGGTCGAGATGGCCCGCGGGGTTGTTCAGCCGCAGGCCATCGGCGGTGTTTTCCTCGATGAACAGAAAACGCCCCTCGCGCTCGACGACGGCCGCGACGGTGACGTTGGGTTTCCAGCGGTTTGGCATGGCGCGCATTATGACCAGTGCGGCTTGCAAGCTGGTGTAAGCCTCAAAAACAATGGTCAAATAGACCGATAGCGCTTATCCACAAAGCGCCAGAAGCTTCTATTTTTATAGTGAACTCGGATTCTGGTGCAGTTGTCACACGGCAGGGCCTGCGACTCTTGCTGGCGCAAACGGGCATCCCCGGCCGTGCTGTACGGCGCAGCGGCCAAAGACCCGCACTGCATCCAACTACCCATGCGTCCTGCTGGCGCCTCTTCGCATCAACAGACGGATTTTTTTCTTCAGGCCCATCCGGTTCAGCGCCTCGCCCACCAGGTTTGAAAAACACTCGGTCTTCCAGAGCCACCATAACTTCCAGCTATTTTTGATGCCTGGGCGAAAAAGATAGCTGTCGGCAAAATCGATCTTGTCGGTAGCGAACGATTCCTTGTAAAAAGCGCTGCCGGTTCCAAAATCGAACAAACGATACTGCCCCAGCGCAAACAAATCCTGGATTATTTGGTACAGCAGCACGGTACCCGGTGATTTGTCGGCATATTCAGACAAGTACCCAATGATCTGATACGTGATTTCATCACCCTTGGCGGTGCACCATGCGAAGGCGACGGGGGTTCCCTGCTCGCGAAGCAGGTACCCTCTTGCCTCGCCGCGCGCTGCCCTGTCCTGCATCTGGTGCAGATATTCCGCCCCATCCGGCAGACCGGCATTCAGCATGAATGACTGGTAAGTCCTCTTCGAAATGGAAACGGCCTCGCGGTGGAACTCAATCATCGATTGCGGCGTGGTGAATACCTCGAAACCATCAGGATTACTGTCCATGAAACGCTTCACCGAGCGTTTCAAGTTCTGACGGCTCTTGGGTGAACGACGCTGAAGGTAGGCCTCAAAATCACCCGCCAGATTCACGAAGTACAGGCATTCCTGGCGCGGGCTGTAACAAAGCCAACCGCCCTGCCGTGAGACCCCGCGCGGAAACCTGTCCACCGCCGTGCGCCTGAGCTGGTACCCAGCCACATCGGCCGGCAAGTGCGCAGGCAACAGGCTTTCAATCTCCGGCCAGCCAGGCTGAGCTGTCGGCATCTGTTGCTGCAGCGGCAAAAAGGCCTGTCGCCATTCACTGAACACCCACTCCCCGAGCATGAACTTGAAGCGCACACGCAGCGGGGCGGCACCAGGGCCGCCAACATCATTAATCAAGCTACTCTCCATTCTGCCCGCCTGCAGTACCCGTCTGATTGCGGCAACATACGCCACCAAAACGTCGAGAACCCATCCATCCGCTCCTTCGATATTTAGCTCGGCAGTAGCCATAACAATGGGCAATTCTCAACATAAAGCCCGCTCACCCACATATTCTTTATAACTCGCTTTGACGCCTGATTACCTCAAAATATCCATCGGCAACTGGCGCCTGCATGGACTGATATATGAAACATATAAAACGATGCCGACTTTTGGCTCCATCACGCGGCTGCACAAGCCAGTCAACCTGCTGCCCATGATCAGTCAGCGCACGCTGCACAGCAAGGATGCGCCGGTGCACCACCAGGTCAGCCGACGACGCATCGATCAGCGATTGAGCCAAGCGCCACCCCATGAATACCGGACGGATCACTCCGCCCACCCTTGGAAAACGTGAAACGGGCGACTGGCAGCAGGATCAATGCACGCCTTGGCGCGCCGGCAAGGCCTGCAAACCCAGGCGCCGCATGCCCAGCGCACCCAGCAAGGCGCCTGAAGTCTTGCTGAACACCATGGCGTTGAAATGAAAGTCCTGATTTTTGAACGCTGCGATGGACGGCACATTGGTGGCGCGCACATGGGTCACCAGGCGTTTCAGCCCCCGCTCACGCAGGCTCTGCTCGGTGGCAGCAATCAGCTGCTGCGCCGCGCGGCGGCGGCGGAACTCCGGGTAAGTGTAGAGAAAACCGAGGAAGCCGTCGCCTTCGGCCAGTTGCAAAGCCAGCTTGGGGTCGTCCACCTCGCAAACCGGGCTGCTCTCGATATTGAGCTGAGCCACCACCGCCTCGCCACACAGCAGGGCATGCAGGCTGGCACCGCGCTGAAACAACCGTTCCGGTCCGGCGCCCGATTGCCTCCCCAGCTGCGCCCGAAAACCCGGCCCCAACGCAGCAAGATCGGCTGAAGTACGCAGCTGCACATAGCGCCAGTCGGCAGGCAAGGCGG
>RRZT010576423.1_pt1 | contig 11489 bp, 12 predicted proteins | sample 2165551 | NCBI WGS metagenome assembly RRZT01 (sample SAMN10456910, study PRJNA506462) | wastewater metagenome | biome: wastewater; feature: sludge; material: wastewater sludge; isolation source: wastewater sludge with Escherichia coli K12::gfp cells carrying plasmid... | place: USA: Moscow, Idaho... | reverse complement strand
TTTGGTGGTGTCAATAATTCAGGTATTGGGACTTCAACAGGTTATGCAGGTTTTAAAGATTTCTCGCATATGAAACCAATTCTAAAAGTGAATCGATTTTTATCACCGTCCAAATTTCTTAATTATCCCTATAATTCTACAACTCAAAAGGTAATTGATTTTTTGATAAAATATTTTTAAATATGGTCTAAACGTTTCATTTTATATTTGTTTTATACAACAATCAACGTTATTTTTGTAGTTAAATCTTATAGAATTGTTATCAAAAAAGACTAAATACGGACTAAAAGCGATGGCTCATTTGGCCAGACAAGAAAGTAATAAACCAGTTTTAATCGGACAAATTTCTGAAACAGAAGTTATTCCGAAAAAATTCTTGGAAGCAATTTTATTGGATTTAAAAAAGTTAGGCTTTGTTAATTCTAAGCAGGGAAAAGGTGGAGGATATTATTTGGCGCGAGAGCCAAAGGAGATCAGTTTAGCCTCTTTAATTCGAGTTTTAGAAGGTCCTATTGCCCTTTTGCCGTGTGTAAGTAAAAATTATTACGAAAAATGTGATGATTGTCCTAACGAAGGTGTTTGTACGCTAAACAAAGTGATGGTAGAGTTGAGGGATTCGACCTTAGAAATTCTTGAAAATAAATCTTTAGAAAGTTTAAAATAAATAATTGCCTGAAATTTTTCAGGCTTTTTTTATTGGTAAATTTTATAAAGACTTAGAGAAAAAGTATAACGCTATCTAAGATAATCTTCCTAATTTCGGATATTTGTATTACATGAAAAATAAATCTATACAACAAGAGTTTAAAGAACTTTTAGAACAACATTCTTTTTCTACACATCGTTATTTATTAGCGATAAGTGGAGGAGTTGATAGTATGATTTTGTTAGATTTATTTCGTCAAACTTCAGCAAATTTCCAGGTAGCGCATTGCAATTTTCAATTGCGTGGAGAAGATGCAGAAGGTGATGAGTTGTTTGTGAGAGAATATTGTGGAAAATATAATATTCCGTTTCATTCGGTTCGATTTGACGTTGCAGCTTTTCAAAAAACAGGAAATTATTCGGTAGAAATGGCTTGCCGAAATTTGCGTTATGAGTGGTTTGAACAAGTGCAAAAACAAAATCGGTTGGATGTTCTGGTGACAGCGCATCATTTGGATGATAATATCGAAACTTTTTTGATTAACCTTTCTCGTGGAACAGGTTTGAAAGGATTGGTTGGTATGCAAATAGATAACGGAAAAATATTTCGTCCGCTTTTGAGTTTTACGAAAAAGGATTTGTTGCAATATGCAGAAGCTAATGAAATAAATTGGCGCGAAGATTATACAAATGCAACGGATGATTATACCAGAAATAAAATACGTCATCACATTACACCAATTTTAAAAGAACTTCATTCGCAATTTGACGAGAATTTTTTGTCAAGTTTAAATCATATCAACGATAATTATCAAATTGTACAAGATAGAGTTGATGAAGTTAGAAGTGATTTATTTTCAGGAATTAATCCAATTAAAATTGAGATTTCTGAATTGATGAAACTTCAACCTTTAGGAACATATTTGCATTATTTGTTCGAGAAATATGGTTTTTCATCAAGTAAAGAAATTTTGAAATTTATAGATGCTGAAACTGGAAGTGAAATAAAATCAGCAACTTACCGATTAATTAAGAATCGAGAAGAATTGCTGTTACAAAAAATAGAAGAAGAAAATGAAGACGAAATAACGATTTTTGATGAGTTAATTGAAATCAATTCGTTAAATTTGAAGTTCGTGAAATCGATAAATCCACACGAAAATGCTACTGAAATAGTAGACTTTACATCAATTTTGTTTCCACTTAAACTTAGAAAAGTGAAAGAAGGGGATTATTTTTTTCCGATCGGAATGAAAGGTAAAAAAAAATTGTTAAGTAAGTTTATGAAAGATTTGAAACTCTCTAAATTAGAAAAAGAGAAAGTCTGGTTGCTTTGTGACCAAAAAGATCAAGTTATTTGGGTAGTAAATTATCGTTTGGATGAACGTTTCAAAACGACAGAAATAAGTAAAAACTTTTTAAACATTACAGTATGTTAAAGAAACTTTGGATCCTTTTTTTGTTTCCAATTTTAATCAACGCACAAATTTTTAGTCCAGCAAAATGGACAAGTTCGGTGAAAGAGGTTGGACAAAATGAGTTTGAAATAGAAGTATCAGGAAAAATTGACAAAGGTTGGCACCTTTATTCATCAAAACATCCAGACGGAGGAATTGGAATTCCGGCAAGTGCAACATTTAAACCTTCAGCAAATACAAAATTGGTAGGAGGTGTACGCGAAGTTGGTAAACGTATAGACAAATACAGCCAAATTTTTGAACAAGATGAGAAATATTTCGAGAATCAAATAAAATTTGTTCAAAAAGTAAAGGTTACAGGGGATAAACCTGTTAATGTATCGTATACTATCGAATTTCAGATGTGTGATGCCGAGCGTTGTTTACCACCTGATGAAACAAGTGGAACTGTAAAAATAACACCAACTGCAACCGATAAAGAGGAGGCGAAGTCTGATGAAAAGACAGAAGAAGACTCCAAAGTTGTGGATTCTGCTACAACTAAGGTAGCGCCACATGATACAATTTCGCATGATACGATAAATGCTGTTGTTTCTTCAACTCAAGATAGAATCAAGAAAGTAGATGATTCGTTATTAGCAGACAATGAAAAGAAAGACAATGGTTTGTTAAAAATATTTTCGTTAGGATTTTTAGGAGGATTAGCAGCATTATTAATGCCTTGTATTTTCCCTATGATTCCGTTGACTGTTAGTATGTTTACGAAGCAAAGTAAATCGAAAGGAGAGGGTATCGGTAAAGCGTTTATTTATGGATTATCAATCATTGTAATCTATGTTGCTTTAGGATTATTGGCAACTGTTATTTTTGGGCCATCTGTCCTAAATGAAATGTCAACAAATCCGTGGGTAAATTTAGCTTTCTTTATAGTTTTCATTGTATTTGCTATATCATTCTTCGGAGCTTTTGAGTTGACATTACCAAGTAAATGGGTAAACGCAGCTGATAAAGGCGCTGATAAAGGCGGATTAATCGGAATCTTCTTTATGGCATTTACATTAGCGTTAGTGTCATTCTCTTGTACAGGACCAATTATTGGTTCGTTATTAGTACAAGCAACACAAGGAGGAAACTATTACTCTTTGATGGTCGGAATGTTTGGATTCTCATTAGCTTTAGCTATTCCATTTACATTATTTGCAATGTTTCCAGGATGGTTAAATTCGATGCCAAAATCAGGAGGATGGTTAAATACAATCAAAGTTTCTTTAGGATTTATTGAGTTAGCTTTTGCCTTAAAATTCTTATCAAATGCAGATTTAGTTTGGCAAATGAATTGGTTACCACGAGAAATTTTCTTAGCATTTTGGATTGCAATTTTTATCTTCTTAGGATTATATCTTTTAGGTAAATTTAGATTAGAATTAGACTCTCCAACGCAAACAATAGGTGTACCAAGAATGTTATTTGCATTGATGTCAGTAACGTTTGCAGTTTATATGATTCCTGGTTTGTGGGGTGGGCCATTAAAATTATTAAGTGGTTTAACACCTCCAATGACTTACTCAGAATCTCCGCGTGGTTTCCACGAAGGTATGGGCGGGGGACAAGCGACTGCTAAGTTTGATGATCCAAATATGGTAGCTGGACCTCACGGAATTCCATCTTTCAAAGATTTTGATCAAGCTGCAGCTTACGCAACTAAAGTTGGTAAACCGATGTTATTAGATTTTACAGGACATGCCTGTGCAAATTGTCGTAAAGTTGAAGAACGTGTTTGGAGTGACGAGCGTGTAAAGAAAATCTTGGCAGAAGATGTAGTTTTAGTTTCATTATACGTTGATGAAGCAAAAGAATTACCAGAAGATCAAAAAGTATTTTCGAAAGCGTTAGGACGTAATCTAAAAACAGTAGGGAATAAATGGACATCTTTTGAGATTGAACATTTTAATGCCAATGCGCAACCTTATTATATTTTGGTTGACAAAGATTTAAAACGTTTCTCTAAGCCTTTAGAAGCTGAACTTGATGTAGAAGTTTACTTGAAATGGTTACAAGACGGAATTGCAAAGTATAAAGCAAAATAAAATAGTTTATATCAACTAAAGCCTCTCAATTTGAGAGGTTTTTTGTTTCCACAAACTTCTTTAAAATATAAAAGCGTGCTAACAGAGTTAACACGCTTTGTTCAATAAAAAAATAAAAATTTATTCCTGAAATAATAAATAATTTTCTTCGTCTAATTTTTGATATCCAGCATCGTACACATAAAAAATTGTACCATTTTTGGAATCATTTACATTTGTAATGTAGTTAAAATCGAAATTTCTCAAATTCAGTTCTAATTTACTAACTGAACGCGAACCTTCTTCTAATAAGGTTTTTAGAATTCGATTGTTTCTTCTAAGTCTGTTGTTGATGTTTCTAACAATCTCTACCTTATCGCGGTTAAGATTGTTGTTATAAGAGTTACGACAGAAATCATTACAAAATTTCTTGTCCTTACGCCCAAATAGCGTTTGGTTACATTGTAGGCATGTATTCATAAGATTAGATTTAGGTATTGACGCAAATATAATAATAAATAATATTGTAATACAAAAAATTAATAACAATTATTTAACCCCGTGTTGTGCTTTGTAATACAGTAAATTATCATTCTGAAAATTTTGATAAAACAAATATGATTATTTTTGTTTAAAATTTATTGACTTTGTTTAAAAAATTAAAATTACCAGATCCTTTTATCCTTTCTTTATTTTTAGCGATTGTGATAGCATACTTTTTTCCAATGATAAGTTTATGGAATTATAAAGCATTCTCACTTAGTACAATAATTGATATCGGAGTTGTTTTAGTTTTCTTTTTCTATGGTATAAAACTAAATTGGAAAGAAGTATTTAAGGATTTATCCAATTGGAAAATGCACCTTCTTATTCAAGGTTTTACATTTATAGTTTTTCCAATCATTGTACTAATTGGTTATCCATTGGTTAAATTTTATCCAGTTTATTATACCTTATTTATCGCAATTTTTTATTTAGCAAGTTTACCAAGTACGGTATCTTCCTCGGTTGTGATGGTTTCTATTGCAAAAGGCAATATACCAAGTGCAATTTTTAACGCAAGTATTTCAGGTTTAATCGGAATTATAGTAACACCTCTGTGGATGAGTATTTTTTTGACCAAAGGAGACGAAAGTTTTGATTTGGTTTCAACTTTTTTAGATTTGATATTGAAAATTATTCTTCCAGTAATAATCGGTGCTCTTCTGCAACCATTTTTAGGCAACTTTTATAATCGTTATAAGAAACAGTTTGGTAATTTAGATAAACTTACCATCATTTTAATTGTCTACAATAGTTTTAGTCATACTTTTTTGGACGGATTGTTCACTAAAATTGGCATTTTTCCTTTGATTGTGGTTTTCATAATCGTTGTTGTATTATTTTTTATAGTTTTCAATTTATCTAAATGGATTGCAATTAAGATGAATTTTAACCGTGAAGACGATATTACAATTCAGTTTTGTGCAACCAAAAAATCACTTGTTCACGGCTCGGTTATTGCAGCTGTTTTGTTTAGTGACAACATGGGTATTTATTTAATTCCAATTATGTTATATCACACTTTTCAGTTAATTTATGTTAGTTATATTGCCAATCAATATGCAAAAGAAGTGGAGTAAAATAGGCTTGTTTAGCTTATTATTGTTGATTCAAGGAGTTTTGTATTCAGTATTATTTTCAAATAATAAGATTGTTAATTTTGTATTAAATCATCTAACTTTTCCTATTTCAAATTTTATTTCCAAAATTACAAGTTCTATTCCAGTTCCATTAGGAGAATTGTTTTATTTGTGTTTGATAATTCTTTTTATTTGGCTGATTTTTAATCTACTAAAAAGTGTACTTAAAAATCGTACAAAAATCAATAAGTGTATTGTTCAACTTCTGTTTGTTATCAATTGCGGCTATTTCGTGTACACGTTTGCTTGGGGTATTATGTATAAAAAAGAATCCTTAACATTTGATAAAGAGATAATTAAAATTGATCCTATTATTCTGAAAAGTATTTACTGTAACGAAGTGAATAAAGCAATTTTTTACAGAAATAAAATTAACCAATCCGAAACGCAATCTGTACAATTTAAAACAAGTTTAAACGATTATAACAAAGATTTTTTGCAGCTGCAGTATCATTTGAAAGAGATTACTTGGTTGAAGAATTATCGCTTTCTGGAAAAGCCGCAATACAAATTATCAACCATTTCTATGATTCAAAATTACATCGGAATTTTAGGTTATTATAATCCGTTTACCGTAGAATCAAATCTAAATAAATACAATAGTCATCTTAAACAATCTTCTACGATGTTTCATGAATACGGACATCAAATGGGATTTGCATCGGAAAGTGAAGCAAATTTTTTGGCCTATTATTTAGGTACGCAATCTCATAATCCTGAAATTAATTATTCTGTTTATTACAAAAGTATTTTTTCTATATTGGGCGCGATTTCTAAAACGGATCCTTATTTTGTAAAGATGGAATTAGATCTTCTTGACAAAAAAATTAAAGTAGATAGAAAAGCTGAAATCGAATATTATAAACAATACGAAGGTAAAACAAGCGAGGCTTTTAGCGAAGTGAATAATCAATTTCTGAAAGCTAACGATCAAGAAGGAACAATAAGTTACAACAAGTATGTAGAGTATATTTATTATTTGTACCAACAAAAAAACGGAACTAAAAAATAGTTCCGTTCTGATTTTATGCAAAGTTATTCAGTTGTTATTGAATAACATATTTGTCTCCCATGTTAAGAGTTGATTTAATAATGTAATTTCCTTCAGAATTTTGCTCTGTTAAAACCAAAATTGGATAATATTCTCCGCTTGGAATTAATTTTGTCAAATTAGTGTTAAAAACTGGTTTTTCAATTTTTGTATTTCCCGAAATTGGAAGAACATCAACGTTTAATAATTCGTAACCATTAACTTCTTTCAAATCTTTGATGTTTTGATTAGAAAAATAAATCAAAAGTTTTAGTTTATTCGTTGGCTTAGAATCTAAATTCTGAATGGCGTTGTTAATTCCTTCTATTTTAGCCGTCAATTTCTCGTAATCTATTTCCATTTGCCAAATACCAACTAATTTTAGTTTAGCATTTGCATTAGAAATATCCAACTCACTACCAACAGTTGTGTAAGTGTTAGTTAAAGAAGCGTCTAAACTTTCTGTAGATACGATTACTTTTTCTGGTTCTGTAATTGTAATTGGTACAGGAACTTCAACTTTTTTATCAATAAAAATTTGATTTGTCTCTAACGAAATTTTATTGCTTAATACTTTATAATTAACAATATTACCTGTACTTTTTTCTTTTAAAAGTAAAACTGGTGTATAATTACCTTGATTCAATGATTTTATATCCGAATCCTTAAAGTTAACAGAAACATTACTAAAACTTGTTCCATTACCTTCTAATGTTCCCAAATCTGCTCTGGTGTTTATTTTGTTAGGTAATTCGTACAAATTAACACTTGCATTACTTGGTACAAAATACAAGTCTAAGTATAAAAGATCGCTCGTTTTAGAAGTATAGTTAGTTAATTTACTTCCGTTAATTTGATAAACATTACTCGAAGGTTTATTAGAAATACGCCATAAACCATCAAAAGCATAATCTTTATTGATTGTGTTAGGCAAGTCAATAATGTTAATACTATCTTGTTGAGCAACAACAAAACTACTTGTTAAGATACTTGTGGTAAAAAACAGTTTTGTAAAAATATTCATAGGTTCTATTTTAAAAAGGTTGTTCTGAAACAAAAATATGAATTATTATAACATAAATCGCTTAAAATCGGATATTTTCCAAAAAAGTATACTTTTTTATTCTTTTCGTTTAATTAGCTTTGCAATTAGAATCGAAAATAATGAAAATTACACCAAAAGAGACAGATCAATTTGATGACTTTGTACATAAAGACGAAACTACGTTTGAAGAATTGACGGTTTTTGATCGTAATAATTTAGCGCCAATTTCTATTCAAAATAAATTTGGATTGATTGACAAGGAGGGAAGTGTGATAATTCCGTTCGATTACGAAAAACTTGTGCTTACTACAGTTAATGCCTATAGTGCTGAAAAGAACGGAAAATGGGGTTTTATAACAAAATCTAATCAAATATTGATTCCGTTTGAGTATGAGTTAACGAGTGATTTTATCGAAAATATTTGTGCGGTTAAAAAAGACGGAAAATGGGGTTTTATTGATTTAATAAATCAAACTGTTATTCCGTTTGAATATGATGGTTGTACAGATTTTAAGTCTGGATTAGTTGGAGTAGAAAAGTCTGGAAAATGGGGAATGATTGATAAAAATAATCAACTAATTATTGATTACCAATACGAATATTTAACACCTGTTGATCAAAATTTTGCAACATATGGTCAAGCATCAGATTTTAAAGTCGATCGTCCTGATATTTTAGCTTATTTTCCTTATTTTCTTTCAAAAGATAGTTTTTTGATGCACTTTGGATTAATTTCTACTCAGAATGAAAGAATTTTAGATCCATTATCAGAATTGCCAATTTTAGAAAGTTTTGAGAATCAACCTGTAATTCGACAAAATTATCAGTTAGGTTATTTGAAAAATGGAAAAGAATTTATAAAATTCGAGCAGTTTACAATTGATCCTTACGAAGAAAAAATATTGAAACAAATTGGAGTTATGAAATAAAAAAAGAGCTTTTACGAAAGCTCTTTTTTGTTATTTATTAATTTTGATTGTACTGCATATGTTCATGATGTTCGCTCATCAGTGTTTTTTCTCCAACAACAACAAAACCTTTCTTTTCGTATAATTTTTTTGCACTTGGATTATCAAAATCAACTAACAAACCTAAAGTTTGATTCTGTTTGATTGCAATTTCTTCAATTAAAAAATCTAATATTTTAGAACCAATTCCTTTACCTTGAAAATCTGGAGAAACGGCAATTGTATCAATATATATTTCACCTGTTTGCGTTTCATCTTGAGGATTGATGGTTTTATTATATTCATTCTTCAAAACCTCTAAAACAGGTTTTCTCAATTCGTCCAATTTTCCTCCATCATAAAAAGTTGTTGCTCCAGCAATCTGTCCTTCAAATTCTACAACGTAAGTATTTTCAAAACTGTATTGATTATTTGTTTCTCTAAATAAATTTTCTAATAACGAAACACCTTTTTCGTAATTATTTTCTCCAATAAAATCATACACGATTTTATCCATTGCCAACATCATTAATCTTGCTACCGATGCGGCATCTTCTTTTGTTGCTTGTCTAAAATTTAACATAAAAAATAGCCTTGAGATTTCTCAAGGCTAAGTTAGCAATAATATTTCAAAAATTATTTTGCTTTTAATTTATCTAACGTGTTGTTGTAACCTTCTTTTGCGTCTTTCGCAGCGTCTTTTGCAGCAGCTTTTGTATCCGCAGCAGCTTTGTCAACACCTTCTTTTACATCTTTAGATGCATCTTTGATATCTTCTTTTGCTTTAGTCGCTTTTTCGTCTACTTTTTCAGCAGCATTGTTTACACCTTCTTTTACATCTTGTGCAGCATTATTTACTGCAGCTTTAGCGCTTGTCCAAGCTGTATTTGCGTCGTCATAAGCTTTTTGTGCAGCTTCTGTAGCAACTTTATCTCCTTTCGCTTTTGCTTCGTCTAACGCTTTTTTAGCTTCGTCTAATTTCGCTTTAGCTTCAGTTTCAGATAACGTAGTTGTAGTTGTTGTAGTTTCTTTTACAACTTCAATAGAATCGTTTGCAACATTAGTTTCAGTTGTTTTTGATGTTTCTTGTTTACAAGAAGTTGCAAATGATAATGAAGCAACTGCTACTAATACAAATAATTTTTTCATAGTCCGTTTTTTTTATGTTTTAATACGTTTAGTTAATATACAATTTTGGTACCAAAATATTGTTAAATAAATTGATTTTATTGTAAATATGTATTAATTAACGATTTATTGCAGAAATTATTATGAAATAGATGATTTTAACATTCTATCATTTCCCGAAATATCTTTAATGATTTGTGTATTAGGATATTTTTTCTCGAAAATTTGTTTGGTTTCATCACCCAAATATTGATTTATTTCGCAATAAATTGTTCCATTTTCTTTGAGATGTTTTTCAGCAAAATCAAACACTTTTCTATAAAAAATTAAAGGATCATGATCTTCTACAAAAAGTGCTAAATGTGGCTCGAAATCAAGCACGTTTTGATGCATTTCACTTTTTTCGAGGTTTCTGATATATGGTGGATTAGAAATAATGATGTCAAATTTTTCGTTCAATTCAAAATCTTGTAATAAATCTTGTTGAATAAAATGAACTGAAGCTGCTAAATTCTTTGCATTGAGTTGAGCAACTTCTAACGCTTTTGACGATACGTCTAATGCAGAAACTTGTGCATTGGGAAATAATTTGGATAAAGTAATAGGTATACAACCTGTTCCTGTACCTAAATCTATGATTGAAATTTTTTTATCCTGAGGAAAATCATTTCTTATTAATTCGATCAACTCTTCTGTTTCGGGTCGAGGAATTAAAGTGTTTTCGTTTACGTAAAAAAAATGATCGTAGAAAAATGCTTTTTGAGTAATGTGTTGAATAGGTTTTCCTTGTTTTAATTCTGAAAGATCACTCAAAACCTCTTTTGTATTTTGAATAGTAAGCTGAGGTTGAAACTTCAAATCAAGTTTATCTTCTATATAAATTAAAAAGATAGATTCTACTTCGTCCACTTCATAAATAGAACTTAATTGATCAATAAAAATTTGCTTTAGTTCGTCTAAAGTCATTTTGTTAAATTTTTGTAAAGTTAGAATTTATTAGAAGAACCTGCACGATTGTTGTATTTAAATCATTAAACCATAAAATATCTAAATATGAAAAAAGTATTAGCAAGTTTCGTTTTCTTGGGTTTAGCACAGTTTACATTTGCACAAATTGAGGTAGATGGTAATAACAAGAAACAAACGATTGACTGTAGAGGACAAAATGTAGAAGTTGGCGGAAACGATAACAATGTTACTTTAAAAGGAAATTGTGGTAAAATTGAGCTAATGGGATCCAATAATATTGTTACAGTAAATGGATTAACTTATGCAGATTTAGGAGGTAACAATAACAAACTTTATTATTCGAAAGCGTTAACTAAGAACGGAAAATTACCGCAAGAGATTGCTGGAAATGCAAATAGAGTAATTAAAGTAAAATAATACCCGTTGTGCATTTTGTATTGGAGAAATAAAGTTGTTCATTTGATTGAAAATCAGTAAATTGTTTTAACCACAAAACATTTACAATGAACAACTTACTTGCAAATTACGAAAGAATTCTGGAAGTTTTACGAAAAATATC
>RRZT011862909.1_pt1 | contig 11492 bp, 11 predicted proteins | sample 2165551 | NCBI WGS metagenome assembly RRZT01 (sample SAMN10456910, study PRJNA506462) | wastewater metagenome | biome: wastewater; feature: sludge; material: wastewater sludge; isolation source: wastewater sludge with Escherichia coli K12::gfp cells carrying plasmid... | place: USA: Moscow, Idaho... | reverse complement strand
CCCAAACTAATTGGGCGGTTCAATTCAATTTACAGTCAGGGGATTTGCCATGATGAGTTTTATTTGGATGTTGATTATCGGTTTTATTGCAGGCTTGCTTGCTCGTGCCATTAAACCTGGGGCGGACAGCATGGGCTGGATTATGACCATCATACTGGGTTTGGCGGGGTCGTTTGTTGGTGGTATATTGGCAAGTGTGCTTGGCTTAAGTGCCAATGGCGGTTTGGGTGGTCTGGTGTTATCCGTGGCAGGGGCGGTGATTTTATTATTTGCGTATGAGTTTGTGCAGAAAAATCGTCGTTAAATCAATCTGATTTTTTATCATAAATTTAAAATGCCGTCTGCATTCAAGCAAACGGCACTTTGTTTGATAAAAATATTAAGGCGTGCCCCACTTTTGCTTTTGTTGGCAAAAATAAAAAAATCGCAAATTTTCAAGGAAATAAACGCAGTCAATACTGGCGTATTGATAAGTTTATTGATAAAGAAAATTAAGATTTAGCGACTTTTAGCACAAAAACAAATCAACTTCGCCATTGATTAAATTTTTAGGGTTTGTGTAGTGAATATTGGGCGCACTCTAATCACTTCTTTATTTTATTTAATCTTATCCGATAAATTTATCCAATGTTTCCAACGCAAATTGATCAGACTAGATATAAATACACCCCGATTTTGATATAAATGAACATCAAAAATTCTTACACACTCTGAAATGGTATTACACAAAACAAAAGCGACCTTGAAGTCGCTTTTGTTATCTTTTTTTGATAAGTTATAATTTTAGTGAAATAGCCACACAAGCCAACTCCACAGGACTAAACCGCCAACCGTCCTGCCCACCCGTAATCGCATTAAAGCACCACTCACTACAAAAATACTTATCGGGGTGTTCTCGCAACCCCAACACCACACCCAACGCCCCGAGTAGATCGTAACCACTGCCTTTGGTTGCTGTAAAATAACGACGTAGCTCACTTTCACTGATGTTGTCAACAGCAATCAAGTCCCATTTTTTGAGGTCTAATGTCATCACTTTGACACGCACCCCGCCATCACGGTAGCTTGATGAGTAGCATTCGTATTTCCCGTTGCCCAAGTGTATTGCAAGCTCACAGTGGCTATATTTACCCCTTGTAAAAAACTTAGTCGTATTATCAAGCAAGCGATGTAGCCATTTGTCGGCTCTGCCGTGATAGCACGCTAAATAAATGTTATTCATCATTTACTCCCCCTTGGTTGTGTTGTTTGACTGTCATAAGTGGCACTCCAACCTGTACTATAGTCATAGTTAAGCGGATCATCACTTTGTAGCATTAGCATTCTGTGTTTTTCAGCATTGGCAAAGTCTGCTTGTTCTTCGGCTAGAATTGTCATGGCAATTTCAGTCAACAGCTCTTTGGTCATTGGTACAAACTGATTATCAATACACTTCCACGCTAAATCACTTGGTAGCTGTGGCAACAGTTGCAAGGCAAGGTACTGAGTGCGACTGCTGTCGTCAGTGTGAAACCATTTACCCACGGACTTGATGAATGTACCACCACGGGTATTGTCATGGCGTTTTTGTTTGATGAGTTCCCAAATCTGTTCTTGTGTCTTGGCTTTAAGCTCTGCCATGTCTATTTCGATGTCACGATAGACAAACTCACCATTTTCAAAGGTAGTTAAATGATTGTGTTGTCTTTGGTATTGTTTGTAGTCATCATCGCTTAGCTTGTATAAGTCGTCTGCGCTGATGTCGTAAAGCTCTATAAATACTTCGTCAATCAGCTCAAATGCCCCATTTTTTAAATCATGCACCAAATAAGTCATCAGTAGCCCTCCACTACAATATTAAATGTCACTGGCTCATCTGATCCGCCCGTCCAGCGCCTAAACGAGAAGTATGCTTTGTCTTTAATGTTTGCTTGCTGATTAAAGATAGCGTCCCAGTCATAAATCCATTCATTGGCCTCAGAATATGCGTGATGTGCTGGTCCAGAAGATAGATGCACTCGTGCTTCACTTACTTTGTTTGGCATGGCTGTCCATAGCGGCATCTCAAGTATTGGGTTATCTTCCCCTGCCGTAAAGTCTGCAATCCCCAATGTGGTGCGATAAAACGCCTGCGCGCTATGGCGATGAAAGTATCTAACAGGAGCAACAAAACTAAAGGACTGCACAATACGCCCATCTGGGTATACCTCCACCACACCAGCAACATCTACAGTTAAATTTTTAAAGCTATTATTGGTGGGGATCAATGTGCCTGTGCGTTCAGTTCTTTGTACTGCTTTTAAAGCAGTATTAATGGTGATATTTGCACTGCCATCAAAGTTGGCGTTGCCTGTAACCGCTCCTGCTAGGTCAATACGGCGAGCTGTGACAAGCTTGGTGGCGCTGACCGCATTAGCTCCACTGGGTAGTTTAGTATCATCAGCAATAGTTATGTTTGTTGTGCCGTCAAAGGCTATGCCGTTAATTGTTCTTGCTGTTTGTAACTTTGTGGCGGTATCGGCAGTGCTTGCAGACACCGCTTTTTCTGTTTTGCCAAGCTTGCTGTCATTCAATACCTTACCCTGCGCCGCTGACAACGACCTACCAGCACTGGTATCCGTTAAATTATTAGCAATATCTTGACTGATAATCAGTTTACCTGCGGTATCAGACGACACAGTAATGCCGTTTGTGCCCGTGATTTGTGTGCTTGAGCCAACCGATGATGTGGTGCCGACACCCGATGCCACGATATTTAAAAAGGTATTGGTGTTGGTAGTAGCAGTATTTGCCGTGCCTGTGGCGGTGGTTGCAGTGATTAATCCGTGTGTTTGTGTTAAGCCACGGGTAACACGACCCTTAGCATCAACAGTCACCGAATTATAACTACCTGCGGTTACACCACTGCTTGCCAGCGTTAAATTATTTGATACATTAGCACTACCATCAAAGGTTAGACTTGCGGTGGCATCACCTGTTAAGCTAAGGGTGCGAGCGGTTTGTAGTTTGCTCGCTGATGTTGCATTACCATTGCTGGGTAGCTTAGTGCTGTCGACAATGGTAATGTCTTGAGAGCCGTCAAAGGCTATGCCGTTGATAGTGCGGGCTGTTTGTAACTTTGTGGCGGTAGGAGCGTTATCATTGACGGTGGCAAGGCGCGTCCAAGGTGACCATGTGCTACCGTACAGTCCACGCACATAGACATTAGAGCTTTGATATTCACGATAAAACTGTACTACGCCTGCTGCACGTACCACTTCCAACGAAAAAGCTCTATTGCTGGGTGTATTAGCAATGGCGGCAGCCTGTACGTTGGCATCATAGTAATAAAAGCCTGTATCTGTGTATGTATTTAGGTCACCTTCGGTAATGCGGGTTGGGTTTGTGATAAGATTTGGGACTTGATCAATCTCATCAAAACGGGGTTTGCGTCCTTGATGATAAACCTCTTGTCCGCTATAAGTTAGTCTGCTATCATCTTTTAATTGCAAGTATCTATTAGATACAGGATTATGCAAAAAGACATCTGCTGCACCGACACCTAAAGTTGCCCATGTATTTTTGCTTGAGCTTGATAGACGTAAACCACTAGCAAAATTAGTCACACCATTAAAGGTTTTGGTATCCATGATAGTTTGGTTGCCAGACAGCATCACTCCGTTGTCCTCGGTAAGTACAGTCTTAAAGCCCATGTAATTACCGTCTTTGTCCCAAGATGTAGTAAATACACCAAAACCGCCACCGTAGGCAAATCCAATACCGCGAGCATAGGCATTGCCTGCATAAGTTGGGTGAGTAATATGTATATCTAAAGCTGGTAAAACCTTATCATTTAATTGCTGACCGTGTGGACGATAAAATCCTGTTTTTTGGTAGTTAGATGATTTGTCTGCTACCCAGTCAATGGTTTTTAGACTGTCTTTATCGTCTATTTTGTCGTTTAAGACTTTACCTTGAGCGGCGGTTAGGGCTTGGTTGGTTGCGGTGCTGGTTAAGCTGTCAGCAAGCTGGACAATGCCTGTAGCCGTAGTACTGGCTTGGCGTATGGTATGATTGGATACAACAGTTACTAAGCCTTTTTCATTGACTGTGATGACTGGTACAGTCACATTATTGCCATAACTACCTGCCGCCACGCCACTATTTGCCAAGGTTAATACGCAACTGGCATTTTTTGAGCCATCAAAGCTGTATGAACCTGTTGCTGCTCCAGTAAAGTTAATGGTACGAGCTGTAGCAAGTTTGCTGGCACTTACGGCATTGGCTCCGCTGGGTAGTTTGGTATCATCAGCAATAGTTATGTTTGTTGTGCCGTCAAAGGCTACACCGTTAATGGTGCGGGCGGTTTGTAGCTTACTGGCTGATACTGCATTTTCAGTTTTACCCAGTTTATTGTTATTTAGCCAAAGGGTTCTGTTGGCAAGCTGCTTGATGGGTTTGTTGGTAATGCCATCAGCTCCGCCATGTACAGGGTCATTTTCTTCTATTTGATAAATACCCGATTCCCAAGTTGACAGTTCTTTAAGACTTGCCATAATTATATCTCTCAAGTTGATCCGTGGTTATATGAGCCGTCATAACGTACTTTGTTGTTATAACGCACTGGCACGGCTTTATAGTCTAAGGTTGCCAAAGTACAGCGAGCAGGCACAAAGCTGGTGATGGTTTTACGGATAGCCAGTGCTTGTTCATTGGTAATAGCATTGTTTAGCCTGATGGCATAATATGCCCAACGATCATCGGCATTGATGGCTTGCACTACGGTATTTTCATAAGTACGAGCCTTCAATCCTTCATCAATTTCGATTTCACCAAACCCAAGCTGTCTCATCACTTCACGCACTGCCCACGCTGTACCTTTGTGCCTATGTAGTTCTACAGAGCGGCGTATCAAACCCCGCTTTGATTGTCCGCTGTCCGCCAAAAGCAAACCATCACTGCCTGTAACACTCCATTTTTCTGCTAAGATGGGTAAAATATCATCAGGCAGTAGATCAATCAGTGTAGTCATAACCCGTTCGGTTGGCAGACGCTTTATGGAAAGGCTTAAATCTGCCAGTGCTTGATATTTTTGGTCGTTGGCAATGATGTCTGTATAAGTCAAATCAGCCATCTGTACGCTCCACATCGATATTGATGGTCATGGCAGTGCAGTTTGCCCACTCATTGACACCAATCACCATTTTGGCAGGTGATGACAGTGTTACGTCATATACACCGTCCACTCTAAGGGCTGATATGATGGCTGACGGCACCACGTCCACGCCCAATCTGCGAGCTTTGCCCGATAAGAAAGTCTGCAAAGCAGTTTGAGCTTGGCTTTTAACAATGTCTTCACGGTAGCCTTCCAAAAGTTTTAAGGTTGCTACAATGCGATAATCACGCTTAACCGCAGGAATAATCTCTACAGTATCACACAAGGGACGCAGTGTTTCGCCACTCACATAATTTTTGATGTCATTTAATAAGCGGTTATCAGGCGCACCGTCTTTGGTTAAAACTGTAATCCGCACCAAACCCCCTTTGGGTGTAACGACATTAACATCGCTGATGGCTTGACTAACTGCTCGTACATGATACTCATAGGCAGCAACAGAACCACAAGTGCTAAAGGCTTCAGGGGCAGCTAAAATACGCTTTCTATAAACGTCATCTTCTTCTTCGGCTAATCCGCCACTAGAAATATCAGTGTTGTAAACTTCTAATTTGTGTGGTGTGTTTAAAATGCTTTTTAAGTGCTTTATCCGTCCAATGTCCCAACCATTACCCACTGTTCCAAGCGTGGTGCAAGACGCTTCAATATCCACATAATTAATAAGTGGTGTAATAACATCATCGTGCATGGTCACAAAAACCACATCATCAGATACCGCCACTTGTGTACCTTTAGCAATCACAATAGAGCCATGATCGCCCGTTACGCTAAACCGTAAAATGGTGCGAGCAGGTTTATTTTGTAGGCGATGACAACCTAAGGTCTCTCCGCATAAATCAAGGGCAAGTCCTGTTGCAGTCTGCGGAAAAGTCTGCCGAAAGGCTTCATTGATAGCTTGACGAGTTAAAGTTTCTCGATAAGCATAAATATTGATAAGTAGTCTCTCAATATGAGCAGGCTGCAAAGTCTTGCCTGTTGCCTTTTCATATTGAGCAATGGTGTCTGTTAGGATATTTCGTACATCTTCATTAACTGCTAAGATGTCGGTTCGCTGTTTTATTTGGGTCATTTATACCGCCGTTTGATAAATTTGCCGTGCCACATCATCGGTCGCTGTCCAATAAATTAAAAAATGAAACTCGGGAGCTGTGCCTGATACATCTACTTTTTGTACATCAATGCGTTTTTCCCACGCCTGCAAAGCAACATGAATTTCGCGCATGATGTTTGGCACAGCCACATCAAAAGGATAATCAATAAAATCAAAATGAGCCGAACCAAAGCTGGGACGTAACACATCAGAACCCTTACGAGTACTTAAAATGTTAGCAATACATTGATGAATGTCATCTTCACCTTGCACACGATCTACGCCCGTTGGGGCAATTTGCCAATGAGTATGTTCTACCAAAAGTACCATAAAAGCCTTGCCAATCCTTACTGATAAATGAAAGTGATGATATGACACCGCCATATGAGTGTCTTTTAAACCATTTTTATCAGCTTACTGTGGAGTAGACGTTTGACCGCCACTGTCGCCTCTGTGGGTATGCTTAGATAGGCTCTTGCCTGCCCCTATAATATCGCCCGTAGTTGTCAAAGTGCCTTTGATGTTGGCTGTGCCGTTAATGGTTGTTGCTCCATTTAGTGTAATACTATCGCCCACAATTACCACATGACTCGCCTGCACCGTAACCGTGCCTGATGTTTTTACCAACACATTACCACTGCTACGATCATGGCTTATCTGCGTGCCATTTTTAAACTGCTTGATATACATATCAGGACTGCTGGCGGGCGTGGTGTCTATGTCGTTATAAATTGCTCCCAAGATATAACCATATTCGCCCCGAGCGTCCAAAATCACCGCTACCAGCTCATCAATGTCAGGCATGGCATAAAACTTATTACCGCCACTAAATGCTGTCAAGACAGGCAGCCAAGCCGTCTCAAAATCATCAAGAGCAGGTAAAATTACTTTGGCATGATGTGTTGCTGGGTCTATTTGGCTGATTAGTCCCTGCTGAAATGTGGCGGTAAAATCATGAGTAGCTGGTATCATAGGGATTGCTCCGTAATGGCGTTATCAGCAATAAAGGTTAGCATTCTAATCTCAATATCCGTCAGATAGCCCATACGACCTAATGTATGACGAGCTGACTTAATCAAATACTTACCGCTAAACACCCCAAAACCTTGTAACATTAGCGTATTACCTGCCACAAGTTTAGGATTGCCTACCAAAGTAATGCTACCTGACTGCTGTTCATCGTCTTGAGCATTGACTGCTGATGTGGCCTTGGCATCAATTTGGGCTTGGCTTTCGCCCCGTGTGATGACTTTTAGGGTGTCGGTGCGTTTAGGTTCTTTATTCGCCTTGCTTGTGGTCTTGGTAGCCTTTGTGGTTTTGCTTTTGCGTTTATTGGTGCTGTCCTTTTTTGCTTTAATGGCTTTTTTACTTTTGGGGTTAAAACCTGTCACTTCCACGCTTTTGGCGGTGTCTTTGATACGGTCTTTTAAACGTATGGATAGAGTTTGGCTTAAATCCAGTACCGCCACAGCTTCTTGCTCCTTTAAGCTATCTATAGTTGTAAAGACCAAAGTTTTATCCACAATCTTAAAACTGTGATGATATTCGCTGGCAAGTCGGGTCAAAAACTCCACATCACGTTCTTGATACTGGGTAACTCGCTCAAGCTCAATGTGGCGTATTTCACCCGTTACAGACAGCTTTAGCTTATTTGCCACCATGCGTACGATATTTGCCAACGTGGTTTTTTCATAGGCTTTGGGTGTCAATGTGCGACTGGCTTTACTAAGTCCTGTGCTTAATGCCTTAATGGACACCACAGAACCGCCACTGCCATAGCTAAACTCAATCTCATCAATTTCAAACGCCCCCAAATTGACCAGCCCCATACCCTGATAACCCAGCAATAAAGAAAGCTCATCACCTTGCGTGGGAAACCAACCATTGATCCATTTAAAATCCCTATCTTCAAATGTTACGCTAAGCTCGTCTGATTGACCTGCCAAATTGTCGCTATAAGTCAAATCCAATAAGTAAGGCTTAACATCTTGGGTAATCTTGGTTTTTTCATAAAACAGCTCAAAGTCAGGTATCAGCATTTTGCCCCCTTAACCAAGGCGGTAAATCATCACTGAGATTGGTTTGGCTTTTAATCACGGGGATAAATATGGTTTCACCCTGTGGCAGACTTTCGGCAAAGGCAAGCTGTGGGTTGGCATTAACCAAATGAGTCATCAAAAACACATCGCCATAATAACGATATGCCAAACTGTCCCAACGTTCACCCGCCCTGATGGTGTGTGGTATCATGCTATCGCTCATGGCTATCTCCCAAGCTACTTTCTAAGTCAGTACGTAAGGCAATCCAAGCGGTTAAGGTTGTGCTAAGTGGCAAGGCATTTTCGCTAATCTCATAAACAGTTTCTAGGGCTTGACTGCTGACATTTATCCAAGCATTGGCGTTGGTAGCGGTAACATTACCACTGGCACGCACAACCAAATCAAATTGTCCAGCCATACGACTTAGTCCGTCTGCAAATAAACTAAGCTCTTCAAAGCGAATGCCAAATCTTGCCAACTCGGGTACTTTTGCTGTGATTTTGTGTATCTCGCCTGATGTTATGCCCAGCCTTTCTATCATTTCAGGTAGATGAGTAATGGCATTTAAGGGATTTTGCTTCATCATTTGTACGTTATCCCTTAAAATACCAATCATCTGCCTACCCCTGCGATACGCTGACACCATGGCACCAACCATTTGTCTAGAGCTAGATCCAAATTTTAAAGCTGATCCTGTAGGTAGTATCGCTGATAAAGGACTATTTGCTCCTCGCTGCACCGCCTCACCCAACGCAGTTTGATTAATCTCGCCTGCAAACTCTTTTAAAGTAATATTAACATCACGAGCCAATGCCACGCCTTGATTATCACTGACTAACGTCTGACTGCTAATCTCGGTAATCACAAAATGACCAACAAAGTCTTTGCCAAGTACCAAAGCAAGGGGTTTTAAACCTTTTTTAGCCCCAATCAAGGCTTGATAACGAGCCTGTACATCACCCAACTGATGATTTAGACCAATGGTTAGCGTCATCTCTATAAGGTCTAGCCCCATTGCTTGTAGTACAGGTTTGCCTGATAGCACTTGATGCTCGGCATAGACGGCTTGATGTTTTTCATTGAGTGTTTTTGGGGCGTGTAGCAAGTCAAACGCAATATCACCAAGCAAGGCAAAATCGCCTGTTTGTCCCATGCGACTTTGTCTGCCCGTTTCCACAATTTTGTCAAAAATGGCTTTGGCACTGGCTTTAAACATAAGCACGTCTCCTTTGGTCTTCTTGAACACGTCTTAACATCTGTTCAAACTCCCTTAAACTCATTTGTAAGCCTTGCTGTATTTGCCCTTGTTGGGCGTTGTCAGCATGGATAACAGGATTAAAATGCACGTTAATGGTTTGGCTTTGTGCATGATTGTTGTGATTAACTTCACTAAAGGTACGCTCAAGTGGGGTAAATGCGAATTTAAATTCGCTTTTGTTGGCAGCGTCCGCTTTGGGTGCTAAAGACATCACTGGTAGCTGTATCAGTGGTTTATTTATCTGTGGGTTTGTTTGTGGTTTGACTTGATTTACATTCATGGGGACAGTCCGTGGGACAAAGGACTTAATCAGCGATTGTGCCAATTTACCACTTGCTTGGCTTACCCGCATATTGCCTTGACCTACGCCAAGTGTTAAGCCATGAGCCACACCAACGCCAATCTTTCTAAATACACGGCTAGGCGAGTTAATGCCCAGCGTAGATTTGGCAGCGCCAATAGCAAGGCTAGACAGTTGAGCAATTTTTGCTTTGGCAGCACCAATCATACTACTGATACCATTAATCAAACCTTGAACGATACCACGCCCAAACCCTGCAAAGCGACCAGCAAGCCCCGCAAAAAACCCTGCCACACCTGCAAAAGCCCTAGCAAACAGCCCCACAGGGTTAAAGCTGGTAATGACCGAAATAAGTCCAGTAATACCGCCACTAAAAACACCCCGTATGGCACTCATGGCACCGCCAACAATACCAACTAAGGCGACAATTCTGCCACCAATCCATGTGCCTAGGGCTTGCCCTGTGGTTTGCGACCCTGATACAGTAAAGCTAAAGAAACTTTGCAAACTGGCAATCATCGGTGAAACAAAAGACGAAATGGCTTGCCATAGTCCACTAAAAGCACTGATGACCCCATTAAAGGCACTACCAAACATTGGAGCAAATAAAGCCAGTAGTGGAGCAAATACCGACATCACGCCTTGCCATATGCCAATCAAGCCATCAATAAATCCCAACACCACTGTTTGAATGTCGGTAAATTTTGCCCCAATCCAATCGCCTACCGCTCCTATGGCTTGGCTAATACCTGACGTTAAACCCTGCCATGCTGATACAATGCCGTCTACAATGCCAACAAAGATAGGCTTTAATGGGGCAAGACTGGCAGACAGACCACTTACCAAGCCATGAAAAAACGCCACAATGGGGGCGGTCTTTTCCTTAATGCTTGTCCATAAGTCACTAAAAAATGCCTTAATGGGTGTCCAGTTGCGGTAGATAAGATAGGCAGCAAGGGCAATGGCGGTAATGGCAAGCCCAATGGGATTGGTTAGCATGGCTCGCCCCATAAATAAAATGGCACGTCCAACCAGTATTACACCACTTTTTAGCACCGTAAATACTGTGGTTAGTCGGCTTAGGATATGCAGTCGTCTTACAGCATTTACGGCACTTAGGATACCCCGTACAGGTAAGCCCAGTCGCATTGCCCCCGATAGTAGTCCATAAGTTCCATTAGCCATCAGCATTAAAATGCGCAGTTTGCCAAAACCTGCCCCTAAGATTGCCACAGGTATCATCAAGGCACTAATAGCCCCACTCATGGCAAAAAATCCCGCTGTACCTAGAGCAATCACACCAACCACTTTAAGGATATTAGCAACCACATCGGGGTGCTTTTCAATTAAACTGGTCAGTTTTTCAATCCACGGTGTTAGGCTGGCTATCACACTATTGATGGCAGGTAGCATGATAGAACCTAGGGTGATGGCAGTGTTTTCAAGGCGGTTTTTAAGTAGTTGTATGTTATTGGCGGTTGTTGCTGCCCTAGCTTCATACTCCTGATTCATGGAGCTTGCGTAATTGGTCTCATCTTTGACACGATTTAGGGTATCTGCCACTGTATCGAAGTTGGTCAATAAGGGGGCAATACCCAGCAGTGATTCTGAGCCAAACAACTCTTTTAGGGTGCTGGCTTGTTTGTGTGCATCTAGTTTTGAGATGGCT
>RRZT011994534.1_pt1 | contig 11493 bp, 9 predicted proteins | sample 2165551 | NCBI WGS metagenome assembly RRZT01 (sample SAMN10456910, study PRJNA506462) | wastewater metagenome | biome: wastewater; feature: sludge; material: wastewater sludge; isolation source: wastewater sludge with Escherichia coli K12::gfp cells carrying plasmid... | place: USA: Moscow, Idaho ... | reverse complement strand
GAAAACATTTCCAAACTCTCTTACCTGTTTTGAAATGTATCTGATAACTTTATGCCAATCTCCTTTCTTTATTATCCCCACATATTACTTTTGCATTCGATGGGAACGTGCTTACTAAAATAGGGACTAAATCAACATCTGTTTGTGACGAAATTCGTAGGCGCATAGCCAAATCCACAGTTGTTGGCGCTGATGCAACGCGACTATATGTCAATAGTGCACTTAATTGGGTATGGATATTCCAAACGGATCAGTTAACCTATGAATACCAATAGCCACTATAAAAGATAGATTGGACCGATTGCTAAATGAAAGCGTAGCGCATCTGCATGAGGATTTCCAGAAGTTCAAAAATAGTCTCTTCAAATCTATAGGGATAATTTTTGACTACATCATAGTTCGAATTGTTCTCATCCAAAGAACAATAATGACTTGCGCCTATTATCATAACCTTAATACCTGAATTACCGATGCCATTTGAATAAGTCTTATCTATCCATGGTTTTAAAAAATATTTTTCATTATTCTGTTTTTTATTTATACTTGTTTCTGATTGCAAAGTTACTTCTATTCTATGGAAAAAAACATTTTCCGCTTAATGTCGAATTATTGACGCATTGAATTATTGTTCACTCGTATTTATATACATATAGCAAACAATGATTATACTAAAATTCTCGTTTTTTAGAGAAATGAGGTTGTGTTCGCAATAAATCGACTACCTTTGTTCTTGTAATCATTTAACGTTAGCGAAATGAACAGATTGAAAGAAAATAATTATGAAGAATGGTTGGTAACCATAACCAATACACGGCTAATTTTCAACACGATGGACGAGTATGAAGAGAAGCTCGGTTGCAAATTTCATGGTAATGGTATAAAGAGGTACTACAAAACCCCTCAGGAAATGAGAGCTTGCTTTCGTGACTTCAAAGTGGAAGTAGCTGAAGCAACAGATGGCGTGTTGGTTTTGGAAGATATATTAACGAATTACAAAAGGTCTTGGGAATTTTATCATAACAATCTCACAAGAAGAAACAACCCAATTCAAATAGCGATAGAAATACTCGATTACTGTATTCATTCTTGCTCAACATACAAGTATGGAAAGAAGAAGCAAACTATCTATAATCAGATTTTGACAAAACAGATTGACCCAACTTTTCTTGTACTCTTTCTTCTGAAAGCAATTCCTGGTTATGATTCCACTGCTGGCGACGTGGTAGATTTCAATAGAAAATATGAAGAGGTTATTGCTCTCTTAGAAACATTTACGAGTGAAGGCACTATGTTTGCATCATTGCCTGTTATATCAATGGCTCGCGACGAAAAATGGAAAAGTCGTATCATGCTGATATATCATGTTACCATTATACTCAATCATTATGCTACTTTTATAAGTTCGTGTGAACTCATGTCAGCGGTATCTGATGTAAAAGAAGATATTGTTCCTCTTGAAATGGCTGGCTATTGGAATGAATGTGGCGGCTTACTATATTCTACTCAATTTTGGGAATTCGAACCAACTGCCCAAGAAGGCATTTTTTGGTCCGTCTTTTATCAAAAGAAAGCTGACAACAAACTCTTTAAGACCAAATACACGATGTGCACAATGAAATGTTGTTTCAATAAACTTTTACTTTATTTGGCGCATCCCAAATCTATTGTTCATCGGATCAAAGGTCTGAAATATAAAGATGCCGACCATACTTGGTATGAGTGTGATTTTCCACCATCTCTTCACCCTGACACTTTACCATTGCAAAGAAGATTATTTTCTTCTGTTTGGCAACAGCATTTGAACTTAACACGAGTAACTAATGAAAGTGTTATTCAACAATATGAAAAATGGAAAAGAACGTGCGAAGTTGTAAACAACTACCCAGAATGTGATTATGAATTCAGTATCTGCTTATATGCTGTCACCCAAGAAGCCTTGTTCATCAAAGCCAATAATGACAGTTTCTATAAGATTCCCAAAGATATCAATGAAGGCTTTTCAAACATTAATCTTAACGACAATGTAGGCATCATAACAATAAATGGGAAGGACTATATAGCCTTTGATGAACTATCAGTCTATATTTCTACGAGTGAAAATCAACTAAAGAAATGCGGTATAACATTAGTAGATTGCATTCTATAAAAAGAGAAGGGGGCGTAAATTAAACTGTGTCAGTATGAATTTTTATTAAATACTCATCGCTCGGCGGACGCCTAGCGGCAAGGGGCGGGAGCACCCGTCCTGACGAGCGACAAATCTATAATATTTTAAATCGTGCACCAAATTTAATGGCTAATTGTTGAGCTGTCGTACTCCAATTAGAAATCGCCATGTTCCATTTCTTCCGGATATTACGATAAGCTAAATAAATGAGCTTTTTCAATGCTGTGTCATTGGGGAATACTCCTTTATTTTTGGTGACCTTACGTAGCTGGCGATGATAACCTTCTACCGTATTAGTCGTATAAATCAACCGTCTAATTCCCTCTGTGTATTCAAAATAGGCTGATAACCGTTCCCAGTTATCCCGCCATGACTTAATTACAATAGGATATTGCTCTCCCTATTTCATTTCAAGATTGTCCAGCATAGATTCTGCCGTATCCTTATTTACTGCCTTATAAACCTTTTTCAGATCTTTAAGAAACTCTTTCTGGTGCTTGCTGCCCACATATTTACAGGAATTGCGTATTTTATGAACAATACACAGTTGAACAACGGTATCAGGAAACACGCTTGATATAGCCTCTGCAAAGCCCTTAAGGTTATCTATACTGGCTATCAGGATATCTTTTACCCCTCTGTTTTGAAGGTCGGTCAAAACAGAAAGCCAAAAATTAGCCCCTTCACTCTTGGAAATATACATACCCAAAACATCTTTATGGCCATCCTTATCTATGCCCAAAACATTATAAATCGCCCGGGAGACTGCACGTCCAGAATCATCCATTACCTTGTAATGAATGGCATCCATCCAAACGATCGGATAAATACTATCCAGGGGACGGGAACGCCAGGCTTTAATCTCGGGTAATACACGGTCTGTAATTGCACTGATCGTTTCGGCAGAAACACGATTACCCAGATTCTCTTCCATCCAGTCACTAATCTGACGGGTACTGTTTCCTGGTGCATATAAACCGATAATACGGTCTGCAACTCCTTCAGCCAAAATCGTTTCCCTTTTCTTAATAAACTGTGGTTCGAACGTTCTCTGCCGATCTCGTAGGGTAGAAACAGTGACTTCTCCTAGTGCTGTTTGAACCTGCTTCTGCATATTACCATTACGACGGTTACCCAAATCTCGTTCCTCTTCTGTTAAATGGGCATCCATCTCTCCTTCCAAGGCTGCATTAAGAATACTTTCCAGCAAAGGAGCAAAGCGCCGTCTTTGCCCAACAAAGACTCGCCTGATTTTAACTGTTACAGAGCTTTGTTCTTGATACTTTCAAAGCCAAATTCTTCTTTCATAAAAAAAAACTGTGTTAGTAAAGTTAATACTTTTTTTTATTTACTGACACAGTTTAGATTACAGTCTCTTTTTAATGATGGGTTGCGATATATTGGATCGCTTCACCAACAGTTGTTATTCTTTCTGCTTTATCGTCTGGAATAGAAATCCCGAATTCCTTTTCAAATTCCATTATCAACTCAACAGCATCTAGAGAATCGGCACCTAAATCTCTAGTAAAAGAAGCATTGTTATATATATCGCTTTCACGAACCCATAATTTGTCCTCTATTTTCTCTTTGATCATTCTTTCAATTCTTACTCGCTCTGAATTAGGTTGAATTGCAGAATCATTTGAATCGCTAGCTTTTGTTGAGTTAATTGGTGATTTTCCACTTTTAAATTTTGAAAATGATTGACTTTTTATTTTTCAAACATCCATTGTTGTTGTTCATAATCTTTATATAATTAATGCCTTAATATGATTAATTTCATCAAGTTGCGCCAATATAAGTTTCTTTTGTTCTTCTAATTCCGAACGCTTTTTCTCAGATAACTTTAGTTCATTTTCTTTATCATTCATCTTTGAACGAATCTCTTTAATCTGTTCTTGAAGCGGTTCAATTAGGTCAGATATAAATGTTTGTTTGACAAAATCAATTACAGCATCTTTACTTTTAAAAGCATTGTCTAGATAAGGATTTGGATCAAATTCATTGCTAATTGAATTTATTACATTTTCTACCTTTACAACACTATCAGAGTGGTTAAGAACGTTCCCAGCTACTTTTAAAATGCCAAATGACGCACCATTTAGAAAATCCCGAAATAGATCACCTAATCCATAATCGTTATTTTCAGAATCATTATCAAAAGCAAATAAATCATTTGATTCCATGTCCAACTGTATTTTGTTTTGGGTCGATTTAATAAAAGTTCTTGAATCGAAATCAGGTAAAAAACGCATTAATAAATCCTCTGCATCAGAGAAAAAATCGCCAATATTGCGATTTATTTTTTTCTTTCCTTCAGCTGCAAGATTTTCTGTTGCCCTTTTTAACTTTCTTGTTACAAGTGTTTGGAGTTCAGCATCTACTCTTGGTTGAACACTGTCAAAACTTTTAAAACGGCTCCATTCATTACGGACAATATCTTTCATTCTATTACATGAATTATCGACAATGTCCTCAAGTTCGTTTTTGCCTTTTCTTACAATATTTTGAATTTCAGCCTCTAAGTCTTCGCTAAGGGAATTGATTTTTTTAGACAATCTTCTATTTGCTTTAGAAAGATTCTCTTCTTTCTCCTCAATTTCGGCATCTGGCATCATTAAGAGCTCAATCTTGCTTTTGATTAAGTTTAGCTCATTTTCATTATCATATTTCACTTTATCGCCAGCTGCAATAATAGCATTAAGAGGCTTAGCAAAAAGTATTTTACTTTTTTCTTTGTCAACCATTTCCTTAACTGCATTAACCAGGTCATCAATATGACTCCATTGACGCAATTCTCTTTGCGTGCTAATACCAAAATTTGAACAATGTCTTTTCCAAGCAAAATCAAATGCTTCTGAATTAGTAATTTTACTCATTGGAAGTTCCGAAAGAAGCGCCATTTCTGCAGAAAGAGGTATAGGCTCTATTTCACTCAGAATCTCAACAAGTATATTATCATTGCAATCATGACACGCTTTTTTAATCTCAGTTTTTACATACTCCTTGATTTGATTTTCATCTTCAGGATTAGATTCACTACAGTATGGTATATCATATTTATTTATACCAACGAAAACTTTTCCGATACCGCATTGACGAACGTTTTTAAAAATTATATCTCTATCTGTAGCATCAAAAGGTCTACCGGCATAGAGCATCATTAATACAACATCAGCCTTCTTCAAGAACTCTTTTGTTCTCTCCTCACGAGATACTATTGGATCATTAAAACCTGGAGTATCTACAATTTCTACACCTTTAAGGTATTCTTTTGGGTAATAAATAGTCACAGACTTGGTAATGGATATATACTTACCATCTGCCCCTACATATTCAATAAGATTACTAAAGGTATCCTCTTGAATTTTGCCAAGAAAACTATTAAGCGAAGACCCTAATTTTGCTGCTTTTTCTACAAGCTCTTTAGCTGCTTTAATCTTTGATTCATCTAATGTACCTGCCGCATCTTCTATAGAACGATTCGCTTGTTGTTTCTGTTCAGCCCATTCATCTGTTGTGTAAAATTCTGCAACTATGCGTTCTGTTTCGCCATATGTAATTACTGATAAAGCTGCAGTCATTGGTGTTGTTGCAGCAGGCAGAATGTCATCCTCAAATACGAAAGAATTTAAGAATGTTGACTTGCCGCATTTCATCTGTCCAATAACGCCTATGGTCAGTGTGTCTTTTTCAAGTTTCTCCTTAATTTCTTGAAGAGAAATCGCACCGTTTGTATCGGAACTTGCAACCTTGGGTATCCAGCCAAAATTTGCTGCCTTATCTGCCAAAGAAAGAAGACTCTGCTTCTTCTCTTGCAAATTATTTAAGTATTGTGAAAAATTTGATTCAGTCATGATTATTAATTAATATTTTTTATTATTTTATTGTACTGTTCTAAGCACTCATTAACTTTCTGCCATGCAGCCTTAAGGTCACATAAGTCAGACCATTCCTGTTGGATTTCAGCGGCTTTATCAACTCGCTCATCAAACTTCTGTGCAAGTGCTTGTATTCGGTCATCTGCAATTTGAGCAAGTAATTCTTTAAGGTGATTGCCCTCAGAAGCTGTCATTTCAAACCTATCTTTGCGGAATGTGTGTTCAACCCATGTTGGCATATTATATGCCGTTTCACAGTCGCTCTGAAGAAGCTTCATACAATCAATAAACTGATCAGTAATATCTTCGCCCTGTTGACGAACTGAATCGTAACTTTCATTTCCAGATTTTACTGCATCATCTAGAATCTTCAAGAGTTGCTCAAGATCTGTTCTTACATCTGCAACAAAAGTATCACGAGCTGCAATCTTATTTACGCTCTTAATTGGATTCATAATGTTAGCCAAAGGCGCTTTTGAAGAGAAGTGAATGAATTGCTGAACAGAAAGTCCTTCGTTTGAAAGAGTTTTTTGTATTAATTCTTCTACTTTTTTTACATCTGATTCTGACTTGGTATCCACTTTGTTTATAACAATATATAAAGGCTTATTTAGCTTTTCTTTAATGACTGAGATTGAACTTCTATTGACTGTTCCTGCATTAACATCAAAAACCCAAAACAGAGCATCACACTCATTGATAACATCAATAGTACGTTCTCTGTCTTCCTTGTCGTTAGAATTAAATCCAGGGGTATCAAGAATGCTAAGACCATTAAGGTTGGGATTCTTGTATGTCATTACAAAATACTTAATCAAAGAAGACACACCTTTAACTTGGTCAAGAATATCTTTTGACACCTTTTTGAATGTATCTTCTAGGATGGTCTTTCTTTTGCCATCTCCAGAAATAAAGCTATAAGAAACAACTGGACCACCAGCAATATATGTAGGAATTGCCGTAGTCGCTTTTGTACTTACAGGAAGCTGCGGAATGGCGGTGTTGTCTTGGGAAAGGATTCTGTTAACAATTGAAGTTTTACCAGCAGAGAACTCACCAACGAATGCAATAGTGGTTTTTCCATCAAGCCAACTCTTTCTTTTTGTTGAAGCCCATTGGTCAAACCCATCGTAGAAAAACTGTTTCTTATTTTTAAATCCAGTAACACCTTCAACATCACCCCATGTTAATTTATCAGTACTGTATAGAAATGAGTTGACATCTGTAAACTGACCTTTAACAAAAGATTCAAAGAAGTCAATATTTTTGTATAATTCCTTAGTATCATCAGTTCCAAACTCATTAGCTGACAAAATCTCTTGAATAAAATCCAAAGAGCCAATTTTTATCTTTAGTTCCTGAACCTTATCATCTAATTGAATTTTTACGCGACCTAAATCTTCCTGAAGAAGTTTTGAAGTATTTTGCTCCTTGGATAGTGAATCTTGCAAATCGGCTAAATCAGAATCCTTGGTCTTTATCTTCTTATTAAGATCTGAGATGTCATCCTCATTTTCTTCCAATTCTTCTTCGAGATCTCTGATTCTCTTTTTTAGCTTATCAGCATCTTCAAGTTTTTCCTTTATAAAACTATCAATATTACTATTAATTGCATTGTTTAATTCACTGTCAAGTTTTTCGCATTGTGCTTTAGCTTCGGCAAGAAGTTTTTCGTATTTACTTTTTATATCCGTTGTCTTCTTATCAGACTCTTCTATTGCATCAGATAGTTTCTTAGCTAATGCCTGCTTTTCCTCTTCAATTTTTGAAAGGTTGGAGTTTGATTTCCCTTCTATTTGTCCTTGTTTGTCTTTTTTTAACAATAAAACAAAAATAGCACCTAAAATAAAGGAACCTATAATAAGTAGGATTGTGCTTATATCCATACTATCTTGATTGTTTTAAACTTGCTATTTCTGATTCTAACGATTCACAGGCAATCTTATACTCTTTCAATTTGCGAGCAAGCTCATCATTTTGAAAACGTACATTTTTAAGTTCGCGTTTAGCTTTGTCTAATTCATCTTCAAGATTATCAGCATTATTATCATTAGTTTTTACTTGTTTGAGTACTTTATTTAATTTCGCCAACAAATCTTCAATCTGACGTTCAAGCTCTTTGTTACGTTTACTGAATTTCTGATTTTCAGCATAAAGAGAATCTAACTCATTTTGCTTGCTATTTTCCTTTTGAGCGCTACCAAGAATTTTGTCTTTAGCAACAGCACCAGTTACTCCTCCCAATAGGAATGCACCTACAATTTCAATCATTTTCATTTGTAGTTATAAGGTTAATAATATTGTTTTGAATTCACGAAGTTGATTCACTCTCTGCTCATAAATATCTTTCTGCTCTTTCTGCTCCGTCTTCAATTGATTAAGAGAAGCATTTTTCTGCTCAATAATCTGAGAAGCTTCTGACTGTAGGTTTAAATGAATATCAGCAATCAATTGAGATGAGGCGGTTTGTAAACCATTTTTAAAATCTGGAGATAAAGAGTTATCGATATAGTTTCTTATTGCTCGAACTCTTTGTGGTTTTGACATCATTTTGTCTGTAACAAAACCAACCATTGAATCAACCATGCCCTTGTTACTTCCGACTTTTTGACCAAATTGTTGATTTGACTCAGATAGCGAATTATATTTGTCGGACGCATTTGCCACAAACCTAACAGCCTTTTCTACTCGACTGGCGGTTTTTTGATTTGAAATAATGCTTCCTACATCTGAAACAGTGTCAGCTACATCTATCACATTACCAACTGTAGCAGCAGACGCTACAGCTGCAGTTCCACCACTTGCCGCAACGGCTGCAACAGCACCTATAGCCGCAACTGCAATAACTCCAGTTTTAATCCAACCATCATATTCATGCCCCATTGAATTTAGATCTAGATTATAACTTAACCCTGTCATTTGTATACCAGACATATCAAGATTTCCAATTGTACCTAGATAAACCTCTTCTTCTGAACCTTTTTTGCTTCTAGCTTTATCGCATAAAATACGTTGTATGCCTGTTTTGTATTCATTCATGAGCAGAGCAGACGTACTATTAATTAAAGAGATAGCTTCGGCATCAAAGTTGTTGCTCTTTCCAATAACAAGGCCATTTAACTTTGAGAAGATGGTATCTTCAAACTTCCTTGAAACTTCTCTTCCTTTTTCTTCTATATCATCAGACATAGATTCTACTAATCTATCAATATTTCTGTTGATTTTCTCTAACTCATATTGACTTCGACGAATCGCTTCATCCATTTCCTTATCAGAGCCAGAAGCGTTCATTAGTTCTTCAATTTGTTGTGTTAAAATATTGACGATGTCTTTAAGCCTTTTTGAATCGACTTGTTTGATGATTTCTTTTTTGCTTTTTTGTACACTTTCTAGAAGACATGTGAACTCTGATAAATTATTGTTGGTTGCAGATACTACAGCAACTTGTTTTAAAGGAATTTGGCAATTCTCGCTAATATATTTTTTAGCAGCATCTATATCGTTAAGAGATTTTGTCTCCGATTTCGTAAGAACCAAAAATATAGGCTTCATTGACAACTTCATCGTTTCTATAAAGTCTGTTAATGATCTAGTTATCTGCTGATTTATATCCGTTACTAACAGGATTCCATCGGCTTTAGGTAAAAAGTTTACAAGGGTTTGTTTATGCTTTGGGTCAGGAGAAGACAATCCCGGAGTATCTACAAGTATTGTTGTTGATGGAACCTGTCTCGATGTATCAAATACAGTTACTACTTTCGCATCTGCCAAACTATCATTTTTAAGGTTTTCAATATCATTGACCTCAAACATAGTACCATCGTCTTTAACAACTTTAGCACAACAAGAGGAACAACCAAAATGTATTTCATATATTGTAGCTGTTGTTGGCTTTGTTGCGGTCTCTAGTTTTTTGCTATCTGTTAAAGCATTTATCAGAGTCGTTTTTCCAGAACTAAATTCACCAACAAGAGGAAGAATAAGATTCGCATTATCTTGATTGGCTCGTAATTCTATTCTCTTTAATTCCGATTCAATGCCACTGAGCCCTAAGTATTCAGCAATATCACGAAGTTTATCGATGTTATACATAATATTATTAGCTTAAACGTTGAACATCCAATTCTGCTATGCTAAGGCATCCAGCCTTCTTTATATCTATGCCGTAAATACGATAAAACGCATCAACAACGACTTGACCACCATTGGTCGATACAGGATTACTCATACTCTGTGTTACCACTTCAACGGACATTCCTGGTTCAATGCGAATTCCGTTGCAGTTTCTAACGTGTTTTGTTGTAATTTTAAATCTTGCCATATATTACAATTTATAGGTTATTTCTGATACAAAGGTAACAAGAATATTATTGATATAATTAGAAATGTCAGTTAAATGAATTCTGATGTTGTGTAACTGTATACCTTGTGTATTATAGTACATAAAGCGTGTGTTTTGTGATACGTTCACCATAACTTTTCTTTCCTTATATACATTTTTCGTATCCTCATATGAATCTTTAAACAAAGAAACTCCAATATAGCACCCTGATGGCCGACTAAAGCCAATTGTAACTACAATGGAGTTCTCTATATCTCTTTTTTGTTGGGTCTATTGCCTGGCTAAATGGCTTTACAGACCACTCACGCCCCAAAAATAACAATTTTATACGAGACAAAGCACCACTTTATGAAGAAAAATAGAATATTCCCCTCAGGTCAAATGCATTTTAATTTTAACGTATTTTTTGAATACTAAAATTAATAGACTAACTACTCAGGTATCTTTTCCTCAAAATTGAAAAAGTAATCCAAATTCTCTTACCTGTTGAAATGTACCTGATAACTTTATGCCAATCTCCTTTCTTTATTATCCCCCACATATTACTTTTGCACTCGATGACTGAGCAGGTAACAGATATATCTAAGTTCTTATCGGAGATGAACGAGAAATTCTCTTCGATGGAGCAAACTATATCTGAGCAAGGTGCTGATATTAGCCGTCTTTATCGTATTATCGATCAGAAGGATAAAAATATCCATGTATTAAAGAAACGTTTATCCAAATATGAAGAGCCTGATAAGGATAGTCATAATAGTAGTATTCCTCCTTCCCAATAATCGCTGCCTGCCAAAGCCATCTGTCGGACACAGTCTTTGCGCAAGAAGTCAGACCGTAAGAACGGTAGTCAATTTGGTCATCCCGGCTCTACTTTAGAAACGAGCACTTTTCCTGATTTTATCGAAGAACATAAATCTGACTATTGTGAGTGTTGCGGCAGTTCTTTGACGGGGGCTGAGTCTGTTTGTACAGGGGTTTCCCAAGTGGTTGATATACCTTTACCCATCCCCAAGTAAAAGAGCATCGCTCTTTTGATGTGACTTGTTCTTGCGGGCACATTAATAAATGTCCGCTCCCCAAAGAATGTAGTAAACGGATTTCAT